>Ga0137463_1000222_pt1 | contig 21527 bp, 22 predicted proteins | sample EasRivERMGT800_2_FD_102333 | JGI IMG/M metagenome (GOLD analysis project Ga0137463, IMG submission 102333) | Soil microbial communities from meander-bound floodplain in the East River, Colorado, USA - East River MetaG ERMGT800_2 | ecosystem: Environmental > Terrestrial > Soil > Floodplain ...
AGATTCCGGTTGCGGCCGGCGGGGCGCCTGTCTGGTTGGCATTGTCACCGGTCACACACACCAGGTGCGAGCCGCGCGGCGTGAAGTCGAAGATGACAGCCTGCGCATCGTGCGGAAACACGCGCCGGGTGGATTGCTTCGCGAGATCGAATTCGTAGACGCCATGGTTGCCCCCGTTGTGGAGGCTCGAATCAATGAACACAATCCGTTTTCCGTCGGGGGTCCAGCGGACCGCCAGGCCCGCCGAGATGTATCCCATGTGCTCGCACCTGGCCGAGAACAGCTCACGCGGCGCCTGGGGTTCTTCCCCCGCAGGGGGTTCGGCGCGCAGCCAGCAGGTGTACCTGACCGGCTGCTGGAAAACGATCGCTCCTTCCGGAGCTGCGAGAGCAGGGGCCGACTCGATCGGACGCACTGCGCCGCTTGGGTCGTGCGCCGTCGTAAAAATCAAGCGCCCGTCGACCGGGCTGAACAGTGGCCGACTCGTCGCCAGCACGGTCTGGTCGGGCTCGAAGATCTTCGTGAGCCCGCTCCCCTCCTTGTCGGCGACGTAGACTCCTTCCTTGACATGCTGGAAGGCAACCGTACTCCCGTCACCTTTCCAATCCGCGGCGCGATCTTCGCGAACCGCTTCGCCGCAGCCGGCAACGACGACAAACACCAGAGCCGCAAACGCGAGATGATGTCGAACCATGACGAGGCTCTCCTGAGGTTCGCGGATTGTGATCCTTCGCGAACAGGCTGTGAAAGCATGTAGGGTGGACTTCAGTCCACACGAAATCTCGAACCAGGCGGATTGAAGGCCCTTCAACTTTTTTTTCGCAGGCCCTTCACCGGTTCAACAAATGCCGGCACGACGACATCACGGGTGGATTGAAATCCACCCTACGAAAACGGCGTTCTTTCGCCGAGCGAAAGACGACGATTGCGCCGCGCGGCATACCAGAGTAAGAGTCGGTCGGGTGCGAAATTATTCCCGCAATTTCCGAAAGCGGACGTCGATTCAGACATCGCGGTACCAGACGAATTCGTCGTTCCCGCTGCCGAACACGCCGACGCTCGTTTTTTCCTGCACGAAACTGCGCACCGTGAGAAATCCGATCTCTTGACGGAACCGCTCCGCCTCGGCCGGCGAAATCGATTCGTACGGGTAGCCCCCCATCCAGTCGTGGACGTCGTGGTCGAAATTCATCCCACGAAAGTTCTGGCCGTAGCCCTCACGGTACTTTTGAAAGTCGCGCCCCTTCAGGAAGAATGCGGCCCGCATCGCACCGACAAACAGGCCACGCATCACGCTCTGCACGAATCGGGGCGCCCGCGAATAGATCCGCTTCTCAATTTTCCACAGGCTGCACAGGAGCGTCTTGCGATACAGCGCCACGATGAAGATTCCCCTGGGGGAAACGAGCCGGGCCGCCCGTCGGCACGCTTCGTACATCGCGCCGGTATGGTGCAGCGAACCCCAGGCGTAGACGACGTCGAACGTTCCCAGCTCGCCCGGATCCAGATCGAAAACCGATTTCTCCAGGACCTTCCACGACGAGTTGGCCGCTTCCTGCGAAAGCACCTGCCTTGCCGTCGCGACCGATTGGGGATCGAGATCAACGGCCACGACGCGCGCCGCCCCCAGACGCAGCGCCGCCAGCGAGTGCAGCCCTGATCCGCAACCGATGTCGAGAAATGTCTTTCCCGCCAGCTCCCCGGGACCGGCCAGCCGCTCGAGCCCCGAGCGAGCCTGTTCGATCCGGGCCGCGTCAATCAACTCGGCATAGCCCGACCAGTTCTGGCCGAATTCAAAATGCGAGGCAAGGTCCTTCATCGACGTCGCAGAGACCTCACCGAGCCAGCTTCGGACCGAATAACCAGCCGAGGCGCCCCGCGCCGGCCGCCGGCGCCGAATCGAATTCGACGGCGGCGACAAATCCCTTGCCAAAGCGAAACGCCCCGCCCCCCACCAGCGCCGCCAGCAGATGGCCCAGATCGGGTTCATGTCCCACGAGGGCAATTCGTTCGCCGGGCTGGTCTCGAACAAAATTCAGCAGCGCGCCGAGCTCGACGCCGGGAGCGACCAGGTCGCTGGCGACAATCGCCCGCTTCCTGATCCCGGCCGCCGGCGCGAGGAGGGCCGCCGTTTGCACCGCCCGCACGAGGGGACTGGTGATGATGAGCTGCGGCATCGCTGTCTGCTTCGCCAGCGCCTTGCAGAACTCCCGAAACCGGCGCCGCCCCTTGGGTGTCAGCGGGCGCTCGGCATCGGGACCGTCGAATTCTTCCCGCTCGGCTGCGACCGCGTGTCGTACAAGCCAGAGTTCCATAGGGATAAGTCCCGGCAAAGATTCTCGGCCGCATCGTGCAGACGTGAAGTACGCCCACGCCACGATGCAGGAACACCAGAGACAATCAATACCGCCGGATGACCCCGGTGACAACCCCCATGATCTCGACCTTGTTGGAGTAAATCGGCTGCATCGTCGAATTGGCCGGCTCCAGCCGCACCCGATTCGATTCTTTATAGAACCGCTTGAGCGTCGCATCTTCGCCGTTGACCAGGGCCACGACGATATCGCCATCGCGGCAGGTGCGCTGCTTTTTGACGACCACATAATCGCCATCGGCGATCTGCGCCTCAATCATCGAATTGCCGCTGACTTTCAGGCAGAACTGATTGTCGGAACCGAACAGATTGCTGAAATCAATGGTTTCGTTCTGTTCGATCGCCATCAGCGGGCTGCCGGCTGCGATGCGCCCCGCCAGCGGCAGGCTCATTTTCGTCAGCGGTTCACAGATTTGAATCGCCCGCGACATGTGGGCCTCGCGGGTGATCAGCCCTTTCTTTTCGAGTGCCTTGAGGTGGCACATCACGCCGTTGGGCGACTTGATTTTGAATCCCGAGCCGATCTCGCGGACCGTCGGACCGTAGCCCCGGTTCAGGATCTTGGACTTGATGAAATCGTAAATTGCCTTTTGTCGGGTCGTCAGTAGATTCTTTTTGCCCATGGCCACCGTGCTCCTGTTTCGTGAGCGTAAACCTCAATTCACTCTAATATACAGGTGTGCACAAAGCAAGATCAATGGTCGTCATTTGTTCAGATCGCATTTTTGTCAAAAAAAGGGCCCGGCAGCCATTCGGCAACCGGGCTCGGGCTTGCTCGACAGGACCCTACTTATCGTTCGCCGGGCTCTTTTTCGCCTGGCGCTGCCGCGGTCGCTCAAGAATCGATGAACTTTCGCCCCGCACCTCAGGTGCCTCGGGGGCAGCCGCTGCCTTCGCGGCTCGCTCGCTCTTGGGTACGTTAGCCGGCGGGTCGGCCGGGGCATTGGCCGATTCTTCTTCGGTTCCGTTGGTCATCAATTTGTCGATCTCGGCTGCGAGCGATTCCACCTTCACCTGCGTGCTGATCACGTTGCCGCTCTGATCGATCAGCCACAGCGATGGAATATCCATCACGCCGTAATAGGTCACGATCGGGTTGGCCCAGCCGCGCTGGTCGGCATCGGGAAAGAAGACCTGCGGCCACGAGATCTTGTTCTTGACGATGAACTGCTGCAGCAGCGACGGATCGAGGTCGAGACTGACCCCCACCACCTGCACGCCGCGGCGCATCTGCTTCCGCAAGACCGACTGGAGCGCCGGCAACTGGTCGAGCACAGGCTGGGCCTCAGACGACCAGAAGACGACGACCACAACGTTGCCCAGCAGGTCGTCAACGGAAATCTGTTCGCCATTGAGCGTGGGACCGTTCAGCTTGGGAGGCTTGCCTGCCAGCTTCAGCCGCCTGACGATCGGCCCGACGCGCGCTGCAAAGGGGCTGTTGGGAAAGCGCTTGAGAATCACCGTGTAGCAGTTGAGCGCTTCCGCAGTCAGCCCCGGCAGTTCGCAGCTCCGACCGGCGGCAAACAGCAACGGGAGCGAGCGGCGTTCTTCTTTCGGGAAGTTCTCGGCGAAGCGGCGCGCCAGCCGAGCGAATTCCTGGAGCCAGTCGGTCTGGTCCTCAGAGGAGTTCTTGGCCAGGCCATACGCCAGGTTCACCTGGGCATGTGCCGCTTCGGCGGCGGCGACCGAATTCGGGTCGCGCTTGAACAGCGCGGCGGCGTCTGCGCTCAGCAATTCGACATTGTCGGAATCTCCCGCCATCGCCAGTTGAATCCGCGCTTCCATCAGGTTGTGGACCGCCAGGTTGAACAGCCGCTCCTTTTCGGGATTGGCGTGCGTCAGCTTGATTGCCTGCTGCGAGAGTTGCACGATCTTTTCGTTCTTCTCTTTGCGGTGCTTCTTCAGAAACGCGACGTCCTCGCTCTTGGGCGGCGGTTCGAGCAGCAGCTTTGTCGCCTCGTGGACCAGAGCCTCGGGCGTTCCCTCTTTCGGGGCGACGACCTTCGTCTTCTCGTCGTCGGCATCATCGTCGTCATCGTCATCATCGTCGTCGGCCGGCTTGGCGAGCTTGGCCGTGACCTTGGACGATGCCGGCGTGGGAGTCGGTTTCCCCTTACTTGGAATGGCGAGGGTCGGCAGGCCCGATTCCTGGGCTTCGCCGTTCGCGGCGCCTTGTTCGTCAGATGATTTTTCGCTCTGGCCGCATCCCAGTGCCAAACCAAGAGCTGCACAGACACAAATCCGCCACGTCGTGGAACTGCTCATCGCTCTCAATCCTTTGAGTATCCAGGCCCGCATAGGACGCCGGCGACCGGCCGACTACTGGCCACGGTAGCCTTCCGAAGGCGCAGCGCGGGGCTGTTCTACGGGAAATCCGCAGTTTCTGGCAAGACCGAATCCCCCCGGGGGACGGTAGAGGCTCCCACTTCGTCCGCCTTCCCAGATCACCTCATTGTCCCACGTTTCACCAAAGGCGTGGTAGTGGCGTAATAAGTGCGTTGCCGGGTGCCAGAATCGGGATCGACCGCAAGCGCCAGGCTGGATAGGATTTCGCCCCGATGGGGCGGGCCAGAGACGGATATGGGAGCCGGTATGCCAAAATCGTGCTTACTTATCGTTTTCGCTTTTGCCGCAGGATGTGCTGGCAAGCCGCATGTTGACTCGGCTGAAGTCCAGCCGACAGCCGAGTCGCATGGCGTTAGTGTGATCCGCAATGGGTACGCATCGGGTGCCGAATCCGATCATGTGGTCGTCACTCGCCAAAAGCCGGATAAGGAACCGACTCCGGCTCGTGAGCCCCCCATCATACTGCCGCACTATTACGAGGAGGAACCCATATTCAGGCAATGGTAATCGCAATGGTGCGACGTTCCTAACCTGTCAGCGCAAACAAAAAGTCCGCCGAATCTCTCCGGCGGATTATCTCGCTTCTGGCCTTGGCCGCCATTGCGGTAAGCAATTCTTCCATCGTCCAAACGTGATCCGTCACTCGCCACACCCGTCCTGACGTCAGGGACGTGGCACTCGACGCGGCGGTCGTCAAGACTTGGGGTTACGAACCAGCCAACGGATCAGCGGTTGTAACTCACCGGCGGCGGAACAGGAGCCGGAACGGGGACAATCGACGGGGCGGACCAGCCACCCTGCGAGGTCGTCGCCGGGATCGGGACCAGCGGGGCGGTAGGCGCGCTCGGGGCAGGAACAGGTTCGCCCCCGACCGGACGTGACGTAGTCGACTGCAACGTCCAGCCGTCTCCGGGATTAAACGGCATACCGCCGTACGTCATCGGCATCGAAGTTGTGCCGCCGTTTCCATTGGAGCAGCCACCAGGCCCGCAATTGCCATTGTTGCAGCCTCCGCCCTGCATTCCCGAGGCGCCGTCGTAGGTCTGCGGTCCCGACCCGTTCGCACCACCATCGCAACAGCACGAATCGCAGCAGCAATCATCGCCGCCGCGCGAATGCCGCTCACCCCGGCAGCGCTTGCCCTTGCAGCGTTTGGCGGAATGGCCGTAATCGCAGCCATCGTCGAAGTCTGCACATCGCGAATAGTACGAATGGCAGCAGCCGGTGAGGAAGGCGGCAGTACACAACCACAATGCCAATAGAGAGATGCGTTTCATGGATCGACTCATTTCCAGAGAGACAAACGATGAAGCTCTTCAGGAAATATCGGCAAATCCACTACAACACTTGAATTCGATACAGCCTGCCCGGCCGTTAAAGTCCCGCCGGTGCGGCCGAATGCAGCCCGAAGCCCCCATCCCGGAGCGACGTTCCGGGCAGCCGACTCGTTTAACCCGGAGCCGGGCACCGCCGCGAAGAGCGGTGGTCCGACGGCGCGTGAAGCGCGAACCACCGCTCCCGTCTTCCCTCCCGACCGATTTCGATCAAAGGCAACTGCCCACCGTCTGCTGGCTGATCGTGCTCCTCGGTCCCGATCGCGACGCTGCATTCAGCAAGACCTCCCCACGAAAGCTCCCTTGCCGGCGTATCTGGACAGAGATACTCTGCCCGACCGTCGCCCCGCTCATTTCTGGAATCCGGGAGTCGAACGCATGAGGTTCGCATTGCCAGCTTGTCTCGCGTTGCTTGGGGTAGTTTTCAATGGCTGCTCACGTCCAACCATCGAAGAGGCCAGGCCGGCGGCTGCCAGCGTCGTTCCATCGCAAACGACTGACGAGCGCGCCACGACCGATCGGGCCGACGAATCCCCGGGTGAATCTCCAGGCCAGGGACAGGCCGAAACGGTCGCTCCTGCCGAATGGGTGGCATTGCACCTCGCCGCCGTCAGTGCGCCGGGCTCTCGTAACTGGCAGGAGGCGGTGCTCAAGCTGCAGCAGGTGGGTGACGGCATTTCGGTTGAATACCTGCGAAGAATAAAAGTGTCGCAGCTCAAAGAAGACGATCAGCGGATTCTTCAGGAAACGATTGCAGCCATCGAACGGCGCCTCAAGGATGAAGACGACGCAACAGCCGTGGCCCTGCTCCAGACGCGGCTGGAGCGGGCAGCCTACGCCGATTTGACCTGCAATCCGCTTGAAGGGACGCTCGTCCCCTGGACGTTGAAATATGTCGGCGCCCGCGCGAATCATCCGCCGGTCCGGGCCAGGCTCGAGCAGTTACGAGCCAACTACGATCCGGATGAGACAGCGGAAACCGAATCCAGTTGGATGACCGCCAGAGTCCAGGTTTACATCACCCGCCTGCTCAACAATTCGAACGACACTTCCGCCATCATACGTTGAATCAGGCCGATCCGCCTGCGCGGCAGATTCCCGTCGACTCGCGAACGCCCCGTCAGCTTCCACTGTGGCGTGTCACTGCGATCAGCCCCGGATGGGGCGAAAGTGAATAGCCAGGTGGCGTCAGCACCTGGAAATCAAAGGGAGATCGCGCCCGCGGCTGCGCTGACCACGGCGTAACACGAGCATAGGTTCGATTCAATTCGCCGTGGCCTCGCCATGTTCAGCTTCAGCAGCTCGTCGAAGTCGGCACGATCCGCTGCCGGATTGGTCGGTGGCTTCGCCGCTGCCACAACTACCTGGCTCATCTGGGCCTGGCAGACCGTGGGAGACACCTTCGCCGACGGCAGTTTCCTCGTCTGGCCGAGCCTCGCTCTGGCGACGCTCGGCGGATTCGGGCTGGCGTATTGGCAGATCGGCCGGCGCTTTCGTTTGGGACTGGCGCTCGCTGCCGTTGTCGCTACGAGCTATTGGATCTTCGCGCCCGAAGACTGGTGGGTGACGCCGCTGCCGGAGGCAGGCTTGGCCTCGACCGCGCCGGGTCTGGAGGGGGTGTATTGTACGTGCAGCGAAATCGGCGGTTTCTCCGGCACAGTGTTGGAACTGCGAGATGGCAAATTTCGCTACTGGTTCTACAGCGACGTTATGGGTTTAGATGAACCCAGGTATCCGATTACCGGCGACTATTTAGTGAGGGGAAATCGTCTGGTGCTCGGCGACAAACGGATCTACGAGCAGAACTGGTTCTCTGACACGGTCAACGGAATCCGCGTGCTGTGGCGCGACGACGGACGTCAGGTTTGGCGCGAACAGCACAAAATTTACGACTACGCAGTTCTGATCAAGACCAACAGCCGCCTGGCCGACAACGGAGCGGTTGGAGGAGCGTCCATCCGGTCTCTGTACGACGCCGGGATGCGCAAACGCATTCGCTTCTGGAAGGACCCGTTCGTCTACGGTCCGCAATAGGGCAGGCAGCGAGTGATACTCCGGATGTCAGACGCCCGACAGCGCGATAAGCTGGGCCAAGACAAACGCGGCAAAGGCGACGCAGACAGACCATTTGATGGAAATCGAATCACGGGCCTGCTTCGACGACAACGACCAGGCTGCACCGATCCAGAACAGCGAGAAGCTGAGTTCCAGGACCCTCGGCGCAACGTCATGGGTAAAGATTGACCCTGGCCGCCACTTTCCCGGCGTCCAGACATAATATGCAACGATCAACATCACAGCGCACCAGGCGACCCCTGTGATGTATCCGGCGCGAAAGACGCGGTACATGATTGAAGGAGCGATTGCTTTTTCTGATGTCTGCATATTCAAAGTTTAAGCCATTTTAGGGACGCCGGAAATTGCAGTTGGTCAATTGGATCGCGACTCATGTGTCAGGCGGTCGGTCAGCCTCGTGCTTCAGTCCAACCTTCTCGCCGCACCTCCAGCGGACTACACTTCTGACATGAACAACGTGCCGGGGGACTCGCTGGGCCGACCGCTGACTGACGCCGCATTGACGTCTCCCGTGGCCCACCGCTTTTCGAAAAAGCGGATCTTGCTGGCGGTCGTCATTGCCGGCCTTTCCGATGTGATCGCTGCCTTTGCGACACTCGCGCCGCCGATCGTGTGGGTCATCGACGTCGTGACGGCGCTGCTGCTGTTCATCGTCCTGGGCTGGAGCTGGTGGTTGCTGCCGGGACTGATTATGGAAGCAATTCCCGGCTGGGGGATCATTCCCTCCTGGCTGATCGTGGTGGGGACGATCGCCGTCACCGGTTCGGTGAGGCCGAACGCGAAGTAAATTGCGCCGAGTCCGCGCTCCAGGTCGAATGGTCTCGCCAGCGCGTCGAAACCGGGCGAACGACCAATTCTTCCTGTTCGGTCCTGGTTTGCTCGACACCCTTTTCGGCGGTCAGCTAAGATCTCGCTACAAACGCTCCTGAATGCAATTTTGGTGAGCGGGAAGTCATTGTTCCGGAGAGTCAATCGTGTTCGTCCATCATTATCCGACCGTGCTCGTCTTGTCGGTGATCGTCATGGCCGGATTTGGTGCTGGCGCTTCCATTGGAATCGTGCATGATTTCGTGAAGCAGAATAGAATTGCCCCTCTCGTCGAGCTGCTGCAAATGCTCGCGCTCCTTGGAATCCCGAATCTGGTCGCCGCCTTTTCGTTCGTCAAAGTCTGGCGACTTCCCCCCGACTTCGTACTGCTGGGTCACCGCAAAATCGTGTGGCAGATTCTGCTCTCGATCTCGTACGCGCTGGGCCTTGGCGGTTCGCTGGTGATGTTTCTCTGAGTGGGGCCGGTCGATTCAGCTAGTAGGTCAGAAAGATGACGCGGGACAGTGACACCTGAATATCGCGACCCGATCGTTACCAGCCTTTGGGCCAGCCGCCGGGGGGTGGCTGAAGCTTGGATTTGACGAACTGAATGTATTTGGGATCTTCGGCCCCAAACAGGGCGAGCCCTTCGGTCGCGAACGCCGGTCCGAGCCAATTGGCAGCTTCTGTTTCTTCGCCGGTTTCGTACAGGCATTGCCCCAGCCGCAGTCGGATGAAGGGATTGCCTTTTGCCGTATCGACGAATTTCACGACATCCATCAGTGCCATCCGCCCGGCGGCGAAGTCGCCGCGCTGAAACTCGAAATCGCCGATGGTCGCCAGCAGCCATTCGGCGGCTTCCCACTGGTAGCGGGGTTCAGGCAAGAGATCCCAGGCTTGCCGAAAGCAAGTAAGCGCCTGGTCGAACTGGTTTCTCTGAGCGAACTCATCTCCTTCACCACAGAGCCGCAACACCTCGGCGTGGATGGCACCGGGCAATTCAGTCATGTGGTTCGTCCTTCCGTGGCGAAATCAAAATTCAGCGCCGCTGACGCGGCGGCTCGGGAGTATGAGTCATGCCTGGTTTTGCCGTCAGCGTACCGGGATTCTAGATTCGCCCTGGGAAAGAGAAAATCCCAGTATGTCATACTGTGCCAATCAGCCCCGAATGGGGCGGCAGTTAATAGCCAGGTGGCGTAAGCCCCTGGTAAGTGACGGAAGAGGGGGCTGAGCCCTGAAAGGGCGACAGAGATCGGCGTCGACGCGAAAGGCGCCGGCGAAATCGGCTGCAACTCAGGAGGCGGTGTGGGGGCGTCTAGATTGATTCGGGTCGTCGCGACGATTGAGCCAGTTCAAAATGAACACGATCAGACCTGCGCCGATAAAGAGGCCAGCGACTGGGACGACGACGACCAGCAAGAATTCGAAGGCTTCGTAGAGGCTGGCACCCAAAATGAGACCGAGGAACATGACGTCGACGAGCGCCAGAAGCACCATCGTCGCCATGACTGCGATCCAGAAATGAAATTCCGGGCGAGTTCGCATCGCTCGATTTTACCACGGCCGGATCATTCCGTGAAACGGCGCGTCGATCGGGTGGGATCGGAACGTGCGGCGGCTGTCTGTGGCTCGTCCCCACCGACCCTCGGTCGGTGGAGCGGATGACTGAAAGCTAAAGCGGACGCGCCCCCAAAAAAAGCTCCCCACCGGCCTCGTGCCGGTGCGAAGCAGTGACTGGAAGCTACGAGCCACTTGTCGTCCCTAGCTTTCAGTCGTGGTCCCACCGGCACGAGGCCGGTGGAGACCTGCTTGCGCCGGGGCTGTGGTTAGCATTCAGTCGGCGCTACCACCGACGCGGGGTCGGTGGAGAGCCGCACAACGTTGGGCAGTCCTGCGAAGGCCAAACCGATGCAACGTAAGTGGCCCCTGGACACGGAGCATCGGGCTGCTTTCGTTTGCCGCAGCGTCTCCGACTTTCATCGCGGGAAACCGATCTGGCAGTCGGGGAGCGCCTTTTGCAATTCGACAACGCCGGCGATCGTCACTTTCGTTTGATAGAGGTCGAGTTCCTTCAGCCTGGTCAACTCTTTCAGGTGCATCAGGCCGGCGTTCGTGATCCTGGTGTCTCGCAGGGTCAGCGACTTCAGGTTGGTCAGCGGTGTCAGATGGATCAGCCCGGCGTCGGTGACCTGGGTGCCGAGGAGCAAGAGTTCGCAGAGACTTTTCAGTTTCTTCAAGTGCACGAGCCCGGCATCGGTTACCTGGGTTTCGCTGAGATCGAGGTGTTCCAACCGGCCCGGCGCTGGAAGATTCAGCAAACCGGCGTCGGAGATGCTGGTGCCGGTGAGGTCGAGACGTCTCAAGGTGGCCAGCCCCTCGAGATGCAACAGGCCGGCACCGGTGACTGGTATCTCCCGGAGCGACAGGGATCTCAGATCGGTGAGTCCTTTCAAATGAGCCAGGCCGGCGTCAGTGAATGGGTTTTGGTCGAGTTCGAGCATCTGCAACCCCGTCAGCCCTGCGAGGTGCGCGAGGCGCGCGTCGGTGACCTCTGCACCGACGAGGTGGAGCGAGCGCAGAGTGGTCAATTGGCTGAGTTGGGCGAGCAGTTCGTCGCTGGCGGCGACGTGGTTCACGCAAACGAAGTCCGCCGGATCGAGTTTCTCGAGCAGGTCAGCGCCAATCCAGGGGAGCAGCCAGTCTGCGTCGCCATGCCTGGTCCAGACCTGACAGCCAGTTTGCTGGTCGATTTCCCGGATGGCGACCTGCTGCCGATAGATCCGCCAAGCCTCCCAGCCCGTGACGACGGCCAGAATCCCCAGAATCGCCGCGAAGATCTTCAGCGACAGCGGAATCCATCGCCGCCGCGGGGGCGGTTTGGCGGTGTCAATCGTGGGGGATAATGTCGTGGACATTGCGGCGCGGGTCGCAGCGGAGATCGAAATCGCTGCACCTTAGAGTGCTCAGCCCCTGAAATGGTTCCAGAATTCCGGGCTTCAAGTCGAGGAGCGCCCGTTTCGGGGCCATGCGTGGGTTTGACGGAGGATTCAGTAAGCCGCAGGGTTGCATCCCTGCGGTATCGGGGGGAACTGCGATGACGATCGAAGGGTCAGATTCGCGCGCGTGCTCAGACGGGAACGCGCCACCAGGAAGCTTGCGCTCGCATCCACAGATGCCAGTGATCTCGATCCCGATGGGATAAACCCATCGGCTCGCTGGGACGACAAAAATCGATCGCAGCGCTCCGTCTGCGATGCATGGAATGGAGTCGACACCACTGTGACTGGGTTCATCCGCAGTATCATAAATCCGCGGGGTGGCCCGGCCGCGTGCGAAGCACCGGCCGGGTCGCGAAGCGACAAGATTCGGCATCATGCGGGTGCAATTGGTAGTTCGACGTCCCGATCCAAGTGAGAAGCGGCGAGTTGATCCATTTCAGAACAGGCACGCGAATGGCGCCGGATCTTGTCGCTTCGCGACCCTGCCGCCCTGCGGGACGGCAGGGCCACCCATGCAGGCGGACGTCAGCGATTCTTCGCGCGATTCGCCCCGCCAATCTTCGCGCTGTCGAGCTTCAGCTCGTTGCGATTTGGAAAGAACTCGATCCGACCGGCTTGAACCCCCGACTTCCGCTCTCCGGATTCAGTGATTTGTGACATCGTCGCGGCACCATCCAGCAACAACCGCAATGACTTTCGGCCTGGGGGTGCCGTTTCAGAAGACGAGCTGACTTCGACGCGATCAGCGGATCCTTCGAAATTCTTTCCCACGACTTTCGCCTTGCCGCGAACGATCCAATCGATCGCGGGCGGGACCGACGTGTCTGGCTGAAGCCTGGGCCGTACGACAATTGTCAGTTCGTCCGCAGTCACCTCAACGCCATCGGAGGCCCACCGGGCATTCCCCGACAACGTGACGGTCAACTTCTCGATAGTCGTTGTGGAGTTCTTCTGATTCTGGACGATGATGACCGCTCGAGCAGCACGAGCCTGAATCGAGTCGTCCTTCAGCCAGAGGCGGACCTGCTCTTTCAGCTCAATGAGGCGACCGCCCTTCGTCCTCTGGCTTCGATTCGCCGATTCGGCGATTTCTCCCGCGGCTGCAAACACGGCCTGGTCCACTTCTTTGTCGGTTTCGCCTGCCTCCGAGTTGAACTGCAACGAGATCGAGCGTTGGGTACGCGGCTCAGCGGCGTCGGCCGGGCGCTCGGGAACAGATTCACGTTCGTCAACGGGTGGCGATGCAAACGCAGGACCCGAAGAGAAAATGCCACCGGTCAATGAAAGCAGGATTACAAACAACCTGATCTGCATTTGACGTCCCTGTCGGAGTTCCATTGCGTGCTCCTGTGTCTCTCCTGTGCCGTACGCCGTGCCGAAAGTGTACCCGCCGTGGCTGATTCGGTGAATGCCAGTCATTCTCCGAAGTCAAGACGTTAGATTGTGTGAAAGTCGTATTTCCGGTTAGTGGGAGTGAGGGCTACAATCGGCGCATGTTCGAAGCGATCCTTACAGCCTTGGGAGTCACCTTTGCAACCTTGTGCGTTTGGTTGGCAGTGCGAATCGTCAGTCGGTGGGAGCGATGGGCCAAGCGGACGGCGGTGGGGTTGGCGTTCCTGGTATTCGTGGTCTATCCGCTGAGCTTCGGACCAGCCCTTGATTGTGTGATGAACCGGAATATTCCAGAACCGGTCTTCTACGGGATCATAACCATGTACCGCCCAATGTTGGACTTAATGTCAAAGGGCCCGCGCATCGTCGTGAGGCCGTATCAAGCGTATTTGCGACTCTGTGCTGATCGAAGCGGCCATTTCGACGAGGTCGTACCAGTGCGGTGTCAGCGTGACTTGTGAATACGGTCACCGTCGGCACGCGGACGTGCGTTCTAGTCCGTGCCGAATTGCCAGATCACGGCGGCGCCGGACTTCGCTGTGTCGCCGCCGGCCGCGGCGAGGCGCTGGCCGTCGGGGCTGAAGGCGACGGCGTCAATCCGCGGAACGTCAAGGCGGAAGAGGTTCGTTTCCTTTCCGGTCTCTGAATCCCACACACGGACGACACGGTCGTAGCCGGCCAGGGCGAGTCGATTGCCGTCGGGGTTGAAAGCGACGCAGCGCACGGCGCGGCGGCGGCCGAGGACGAGCCCTGTGATATCGACTTCATACTCGCCGGGTGGGCCCAGATGGCCGCTCTGGTTCAGGATCTCCCGGCCGGAGGGGTATTCCCAGACGCGAACCGTCCCGTCGGAAACGGCCGCCGCCAGCCGCGTGCTCTGGTGATTGAAGGTGACACCCGCAACCGAGCACGGGTCTTGACCGGGTTCGATGGCAGGTTTGGTTTTGAACGTGTGGAGCAATTTGAACGTCGCGGCGTCCCAGATACGGACCTGGCCCGGCTCGGGGAGTTCGCCGGGGACTCCCTGCGTGCCGGCGGCGAGGAACCGACCATCGTCGCTGAACACGACGGCGTCGGAACGGTGGGGGAGTTCGCCGAGTCGCTGTCGTTCCTTGCCTGTTTGCGCGTCCCAGATTTTCACGACGCCGGCGGGAAAGCCGGAGGTCCGGCCGGCGATGGCTTCGCCACCGGCAGTCGCGAGCTGTCCGCCATCGGGGCTGAAGGCCAGGGCCATGACCGCCGGGCGGAAGGAAAAATTGATGCCGAAGTTGAAGTTCGGGTCGATGCTCAGGACTTCGCTGTCCTTCGCGGCGTCGTGGAGCGCGACGTACGGGTTTCGCGCAAGCGCGACGCGCTGGAGGTCGCGACGGAAGGCGACGGGATGACCGCCATGCGAATTCAGGAACTTGAGCTCTTTGCCGGTTGCGGCGTCCCAGATGCGAACGTCGCTACGGGTTGACGTGGCGACCTGGCTGCCGTCGGGGCTGAAGGCGAGCGCGATGACTGCACCGGGATGCTTCAACGTGACGGCCGGCGGATCTTGGCCAGATGCGTGGGAGGCGAGACAGGCGACGGCGATGAAGCAGAACAGTCGCGGAGTTTGCATGTTCGGTCCCCATCGAGAGGAAGCGCGTCGTTGTCCATGATCAGAATAGTCAGATATGTGCGGAAAGGATATGCGAAAGACGACGCGAGCCGCGCAGCGCGAGAGAGGTGAGAGGAGAAAGTGGTGAAGAGAACGCACGGGACGAAGGTAGTGAACCACACCGAAGTTGCCGGTGATCCCGATACCGATGGGATAAACCCATCGGATCGCCCGGTACGGCGAACAGCGTGAACGCTAGCCAGTCGTCCAGCGATAGACGATGTACAGGCAAACCAGTACGCCGGCGATGATCCACCAGGGTTTGCGCGCGGGAGGAGCGTCTTCGGCAGAGAGGTAGTTCTCGCAATACGGACAGCGCAGCAAGTCTTCGGGAATTGTGCGGTGGCAGTGCGGGCACGGCGCCGTTGAGCCTTCGTCTGAGTCATCGTCATCGACCGAGTCGCGCCAATCGTCTTCGTCTTCGTCCCATTCGTCATCGTCAGCGATGCGGCGCGGCATAGGAGGGTTGGTCTTTCAGGTCGCGCGGCAGCAGCCGGAACAAAGTTTATGAGCCACAGATGAACACACCGCGGCTCTCGGCCGCAACCAAATTAATAAGCCACAGATCCCGGCGCGCCGGGACGGATGAACACAGATCCAGAGATCGAAGGGCTCTGAATCGTATCCGTGTTCATCGGTGTTTATCTGTGGCCAATCCCTTTTTAAATTGAAAATCTGCGGGGCACAGTATTCGGATGTGAGGGGCGAAAATTGTTTCGCCCTTACAGGGCTTGGGCTCTCTATGGACCGATACCTGGGGCTGGCGCCCCAGGTTATTATCTTTCGCCCCATTCGGGGCTACGTCTCGTTGAACAACGATTGTTTCGAGGCACGCAATGCATTGCCACCTGGGGTCGGCGCTCAATGTAGCGAGCCGCGGGGTTTTATCCCCGCGGTATCGGGTGACTCGCCCGTGCGGTTGAAATCGTCGTTTGACTTCCAACGTCGCGAAGCGCCTGCGATGAGTCGAAACGTACGTTCGGTACCGGGTGCGCCGTTGGACCCGATACCGATGGGATCAACCCATCGGCTCGCCAGATCAGGGTGAACGAGGATGACGGTCGGAATTTCAGATTCATCTTTGTGGCTAGATCAGAACGCGCGACGCGGATGTCCGCATTCGGATCCGAAGTTACCGGTGATCCCGATACCGATGGGATCAACCCATCGGCTCGCTCGTCTCAACGAGCGATTAGCGCGGGTCTTCGAACAGCGCGACGCTGGCGGTGAAGCCGTGAATGTAGTTGCGGCCGCCGACCGGGCCCAGTTCCCCCTGGGCGAAAAACCCTGCCAGAGGGAGCGGGCCGCACAGTTCCTGGAGGACTCCAGCGTCGTGGTTGGGCTTCGGAAACAGGTTGGTCCCGCGGCCGTTGCAACTGAACAGCAATGCGCCCCCCGGTGTACCGGCGAGTTCGCCGCGGCGGGTGGCCACCAACTGCCGCAGGTCTTCGTCGGCCGCATCGGCATCCCGGATGTGGAACTGCACCGTCTGACCGGTCCGGACGGGGTTGCCGATGGCGATCGCTCCCGACTCGCGATCGGCTCCCAGCACGTTGGAAATCAGAAAGTCACCCCGCGAAAGCGCGGGCTTGTACTCGTTCATGGCAATGCCCAGGTGCAGACCCTGGCGGATCAGGTGCCGGTCTTCTTCCGACAGGCTGGCGTATGTCTGTTCGAGCCGCGACAGGGCCGGCTTACCCCCCAGCTCGAGGACGATGTTCTCGTCCACCTTGGTGACAACGAATGTCTGCCCGATCGGCCGGCAGCCCTGCGAGACGATCGAATACACCGCCGGCCCGCCATGCACGATCACTCCCACGCCGCCGGCGTTGAGCGAGACGCCGTTCAGCAGCAGCCGGTTCTCGCCGGGTTCACCGGCTCCGCTGGCCATTCCGCCGATCAGCGGGACGCGCGGCAGGTCGTCTTCCAGCCGGGAAATCAGCGTGTCGATCGCACAGGAATACGGATCTCCCAGCAGCAGAACGGCACGGACGTCGGCGGCCTCACCGCCGGTTTCGGGCAGACCGCTGCAGATGGGGCCGTCGGGAGTCGCTTCGAATTCGATGTGAAAGGCTTCCAGCCGCGCCCCCGGCAGAACCGCGCTCCACAGCGACAGGGCGGGGCCTTCTTCAATCTCGTCTCCGCCGGCGGCGATCGATTCGGCGGTGCAGCCGAGCACCTGGCCCCCGCCCAGCCGCTGATGCAGGGTTTCGCCAAGCCGATCCCACGCGGCGGCGTGTTCGCGGGTTGCGAAGACAAACGACAGGTCGGGAACGGCCCCCTGCAAGGCAGCGGAAATTGCGTCGCAGGCCTCGCCGATGGCGGCGCGCGTATCGACTAACCGGGAACAACTTGCCGCATACGCCATAATCGTGACTTTCGGCCGATCGTGCGATCGACCCGGGTGGGTGAGGGTTTCGTGGCTGAAAAGTACCTGCGTACTCCACGCCGTGCAAGTTCCCCGGGAAGGGGGCGGAGGAATTATTCGGCCGGCGGGATGTGGAGCGCGCCGTTCCAGGCCGAAAAAGAAGCAGCCGGTGTGAACCGGCTGTGTTTTCGTGCGGGACGGCATCCGGCGATCGACGTAGCGAGCCGCGGGGCTTTATCCCCGCGGGATCAGGGTGAACGGCGCCGACGGCCGAAATACCAGATTCATCTTTGCGGTCAGATTCACAACGCGCGGCGCTGACGTCGGCGCTCGGATCCGGAGTTGCCGGTGATCCTGATACCGATGGGATAAACCCATCGGCTCGCTGGAACGATGTGTCAATTCGCCGAATTGGGGGTCGTGGGGAGCGGAGTTGGCTGGCGGAACTGTGCGATTTCGGCACGCCGAATCTGGACGCTGGCGGGGGCTTCCACGCCGATGCGGACCTTGCCTCCCCGGACATCGACCACGGCGATTTCGATTCCCGGTTCGATGAAAATGCGTTCGCCAATTTTGCGATTAAGTACGAGCATCTGTTCCTCCCTGAATTTCATCTCGAATGCGAAAACTTAGATCCTGAACAGCCTCACTTCGAAGAGCCAATCTCGATGAGCCAGCAGCGTCGCAAACCATCGAACAGCAGGTAGTACGCCTCCCGGCAGTCGATCTTTCAGTCGAAGCACCCGAAACGGCGCATTTTTCACTAACTCGTGGCCCGGTAAACTCACCACCATAGACGCAGAAACAGGGCTGCGAGTAACAATCGAATTGGCGGATTTTGAAGGTTTTATGAATCTTTGAACGGTTTTTTCTGTCCGTCCGCCAGTATTTGATATGCACTGGTGTATACGTGTACTGAAGAATACTATCGCGCTGAAAATGTGTCAAGCGCGATGTTTGGAGAATCGCGTCATGCCGCATTCAACTTGACATAAGTCACAAGGCAGTCATATAGTTCCGATCACTGGGATCATCAGTCGCAGGTCGGTTTTGAGCGGATGCCTGATCGAGTCCGAACGACACCGGTTCCAGGCTGCATCGGATCGCAACGCGGAGAAACGGCCGGTCGCAGTGAATTCCGGCGATTTCCCGGTTCGACCTGGTGACGATTGACCGTTTGGCAATAAAGAGGATCTTCATGGCTGCAACGGATGGCCTGCCAGGTCAAGCGGCAGAAAGCCTGACTTCCGATACGGAAATCGGCTCGCTCCCCACCCGTTTGCGGCTGTTGTGCGTCGGGAACGTTGAGCCTTCCTGGGTGAGCCTGACGCTGCAGCTGGATGCGCTGGGCTGCGTCGAGCCGAATTTCAAATGGGTTTCCACCGCCAACGAAGCGCTTGCGCTGTTGCGCGACGAAAGTTTCGATTGTCTGCTGGTCCGAATTGGCGCCGGTCGCCCGGCCCCTGGTGACGATCCACTGGTGCTCCCGCGGGCGATTCGTGCCGGCGGTTGCATCGATCCGGTCGTGGTGGTGACGGTTGCGGCCGACGACGAAACCTGGAACGAAGCTCTGCGGCTGAATGTCGACATCCTGGTCAGCGCCAAGGGCTGGGAATCGTCGGCCCTCGTGCAGTCCATCCAGCGAGCTGTGGAACGGGTGCGGATGCTGCATGAAATCGACCGCCTGGCTTCGGCCGATCGCCGGCGCCTTGTCCGGGAGCGAGACGAAGCCGACTATCTGCTGACGCAGCAGCGCCGCATTCTGTCGGCACTGGAACATTTCGCCGGTCCCGAACAGGGGGGCAGCGGGCGCGATCCGGCGATGCGTGCCGTGGGGCAGGGGGGGCCAGTGGACCACGTGCGGCTCCCCACGGAATTCGACGATTATTACCAGGAGTTGTTGCGGACGTACGTGATCATGGGATCGGGCAACCTGGCGGTCGAGATCGACAAGCTGGCGGGACTACTGGCCGAGTCCGGTCTGGCGCCGCGCCAGGTGCTGGATCTGCACCTGGAGCGGGTGGAGCGGCTGGTTCGCGGGTTGGGAAACCGGAGTACGCGGCACGTCATGGCGCGGGCTGACCTCCTGGCTCTGGAACTGCTCGTGCACCTGGGAGAATGTTACCGGCGCCGCATCCCCGGAACGGCTGGAGAGTTTGCTGAGCCGGCCCCGCTGGTCGCTGATCACGGCGCCGATGAGGCGCCGTGATGTCTGACGAAACGGCTACGATCGCGCAGTTGCGGCAGGCGATGCAGGATTTCGTCGACGACCGCGACTGGCGCCAGTTTCACACTCCCAAGAACCTGGCGATGTCGCTGGCGATCGAAGCGGCCGAGCTGATGGAGCATTTCCAGTGGCTCGACGTGGAGGAGTCGATCACGCACGGCCGCGATCCAGCCCGGCGCAACGAGATTGCCGATGAAATCGCCGACGTCTGCTGTTATCTCCTCAGCCTCGTCAACGCCCTCGAGCTCGACCTCAGCGAGGCGGTGCGGGCCAAGCTCGTGAAGAACGCCGTCAAATACCCCGCCGACAAATTCCGCGGCAAATCAGGCGGCGCTGCGCGAGAGAGGCGAGAGTAGAAAGTCGAGAGGCGACAAATGAGTTCTTCTCCTTTCCGCTCTCTACCGGCTCCTGTCTCGCGCAGCGTGCTGCTTGCGGCGGAGCGCCGCTGTGGTGACAATGGATTTCAGGATCGCCGTGTTGTGAAGGGTCAGGCACAGGTTACTCAGCGCTCGCGAGAATGACTCGACAGATCATCCTGGGAATGGGAGCCGGTCAATGCGGGCTCCCCCTGCTCGCGCGAATCCTGACGCAGCAGCCCGACTCGCTCATCACGCACGAACAGCTCCCCTGGCTCCCCTGGGAGGTACGCCCCCATGGTCCGGGGATTCGCGAGCGCCTCACGCGGATCGCCGCCGCGTCAGGGAAGAAGCGAATCGGTGATGTGGCGGCGTTTTATCTGCCGTACGTCGCCGCTGCCGTCGAATTTCAGCCCTCGATCCGCATCATCTGCCTCACGCGGCCGCGGGAGGAAATCGTCGCCGAATTCTGCCGCTCGCTCGATCAGTCGTCGCGGCTGCCGACGAATCACTGGGCCCGCGACCCGGCTCCCGGGTGGCATCACGACCCGTTCGTGACCCCCACATTTCCCCAATACGAAACGACCGATCGGGCCGAGGGCATCGGTCGCTACTGGGACGACTATTACACGAGGGCAGAACAGTTTGCACAGCGCCTTCCCGCCAATGTGCGGATCTGGGACACCCAGACGCTGACGACCGACGCCGGCGTCCGCGAAGTTCTGACCTGGGCCGGGATCCCTGCCGACGAGCAGTTGGCGCTGACGGGGCGTCAGGTCGCGCCGTCCGGCGGCGCCGAGTCGCCAGCGCCGCAAGCGGCTGCCGATGGTGATCGACCCGATCGCCGCAAGTGCGTGATCCTGGTGCCGTTCCTGGGATCGATCCACCAGGAATGCGACAGCGCCCTCAAGGAACTCGAACGGCGCGGTTATGAAGTCCGGCGCGTCGGCGGTTATGCCGCGATCGACCAGGGGCGCAACCAGATGGTGACCGACAGCCTCCGCGACGGGTTCGAAGAAACACTGTGGATCGATTCGGACATCGGCTTCGAGCCCGACGCCGTGGAACGTCTGCGTTCGCACAAATTGCCGATCGTCGCCGGGATCTATCCGCAGAAGGGGAAGCGTGAACTGGCTTGCCATGTCCTGCCCGGGACGCCGGGGGTCGTCTTCGGGCAGCAGGGAGGCCTCGTCGAATTGCTCTATGCGGGGACCGGGTTCCTGCTGGTCCGCCGCGAAGTGTACCTCAAAGTTCAGCAGGCACTGCAGCTGCCGATGTGCAACGAACGCTTTGGCCAGCGGCTGATTCCGTTTTTTCAGCCGCTGGTGCACCCGATTGACGACGGGCACTGGTATCTGGCCGAGGACTATGCCTTTTGCCAGCGCGCCCGCGACGCCGGTTTCCGCATCTTTGCCGACACGTCGATCCGGCTATGGCACATCGGGACATATCGATACGGCTGGGAGGACGCAGGGATCGAACCGCAGCGGTACGGGACATTTACGCTGCACCTGGGAAACTCGCAGCCCGGAATCATTGGTAACCACACATCGCAAATCGAACCGAAATGAAATATTCTCCCTCCCCACTCCGTGGGGGAGGG
>Ga0137463_1000223_pt1 | contig 21450 bp, 23 predicted proteins | sample EasRivERMGT800_2_FD_102333 | JGI IMG/M metagenome (GOLD analysis project Ga0137463, IMG submission 102333) | Soil microbial communities from meander-bound floodplain in the East River, Colorado, USA - East River MetaG ERMGT800_2 | ecosystem: Environmental > Terrestrial > Soil > Floodplain ...
CGCCCGCCCCGGGAAATTCTCGGCGGTGCTCACGCTGCCGAGCCCGCCGCCGATCTTTCGCCGGCGCAGGTCGTGATCATCTCGACGGATCGCCGCCAGGCGACGATCAACGGGCAGACGGTCGTCCTGGGCGGGCGCTACGGCAACGCGACCTTGGTGCGGATCAGCGACGACGAAATCGTGCTGAAAAGGGCCGACGCGACCGAAGTCATCAAGCTCTATTCTTCCGTCCACCGAAGGAAACACCGGCCTGCCGCCCGGGATGAGACGGAAACCACCGGGCGCCGGGAGGAAGGAACCCATGAAGCGAACTAGCCTCGCAATCTTCACCGTCTTTTTCGGGGCATGTGCCGAAGGCCCGATCAATCAGGTGGACCCGGGCATTCTTTCCGAGATGGACAGTGCCGCGCGGCAGGCCGCATCGAACCAGCCTGAGGCGGTGCGCGAAGCGCTGCTACCGCCCCTCAGGGCGGAAATGCCGAGAGTCCCCGGCACGCCGGTCGAGCCTCGGTTCGACCTCGTGGTCAACGCGGCGCCGGCGCAGCAGGTGTTCATGTCGATCGTTTCCGGTACTCGCTACAGCATGGTCGTGAACCCGGAGGTGAGCGGAAGAGTGTCTGTGAATCTGAAGGACGTCACTGTGCGCGAGGCGCTGGAGGCGATCCGGGAAGCGTACGGGTACGAATTCCGGATTGACGGCACGCGCATCTACGTCGAGGCGGCCGGAATGCAGACGCGGGTGTTCCACGTCAACTACCTCGCCGGCCTGCGCACGGGCCGCAGCGACGTACGGGTAAGTTCAGGGTCAACTTCCGGAACCGTTGCCGGCCAGCCGGCGGCAAGCGCGGGAGCAGTCGCGCAGCTTGCGGGAGCTCCCGTCCAGCCTGGACAGAGCGTGAACACAATTGGCCTTGGCCAGCTCAATCAGACGACCAATGACGCGACACGCGTCTCGACTTTCTCGCAGAGCGACTTCTGGCAGGAACTCACCACCGCGCTGCGTACCCTGGTCGCCGGCGCGGGGCGCAGCATCGTCGTCAGTCCGCAGTCGGGCGTAGTGGTCGTTCGTGCGATGCCGCAGGAGATCCGCAGCGTGGAGACCTACCTGAAGGCAATCCGCGTCTCGGTCGAACGCCAGGTGATGCTGGAGGCGAAGATCATCGACGTGACGCTAAACGACGCCTATCAGGCGGGCGTGAACTGGGCCGGGTTCTCGGGCACGAGATTTTCCGGCGGGGTCCAGGGCGCGAATACGACGCTTGGAACGACAGGCGGTCTGGTGAGTTCGTCTCCTCTTGGATTGACGGCGGACCCCAGTGCCCGCACAGTCGTATCGACAAACGCGTCTGCGGCGGCTTCGGCAGCATCCACGGCGGCCGGGGCGGCGGGATTGGGTGTATTCGGGCTTGCCCTGCAGACGAGGAATTTTGCAGCCTTGCTCCAGTTCCTTGAATCGCAGGGTACGACCCAGGTGCTTTCGAGCCCTCGGGTGGCAACGCTCAACAATCAAAAGGCGGTATTGAAAGTCGGGACCGACGATTTTTTCATAACCAATATCAAAAGTACGCCCGTACTCAATTCTGCCACCGGCGTCCCGGTGGGAGCGACGTTAGAGCCGACGCTCAGCTCGTTTTTCTCGGGAGTGTCGCTCGATATTACCCCGCAGATCGACGAAGACGGCAACATCAATCTGCATATTCACCCCCTGGTGAGCAAGGTCCAGAACGGGACCCTGACGTTCGATTTCGGAACGGGAATTGGAATTACGAACATACCGACAGCCAAAAGCACGATCAACGAGACCGACACGATGGTCCGCGTGCAGGACGGAAACATTGTCGCTCTCGGCGGGCTGATGCAGCTGGAGCTGGAGAACAGCCGCTCCGGGATTCCCGGGGCCCAGGACGTACCCGGAATCGGCGGATTGTTCGGCAACCGCGCGCGAAACGTCGTGAAAAAGGAGCTGGTCATTCTGATCAAGCCCACGGTACTCAAGAGCGAAGCAGACTGGGAGCAGGACCTCACCGCGACCGGCGACCGGCTGCGCGGCATGGGGGGCGGCGCTCCCGCGCCGGCGCCAAGGTCTCGGTGATCTACCTTTCCTACTTCGGTCTGCGCGAGCCCCCGTTCGGGATCACGCCCGACACGAGCTTTTTCTACGCGTGCGCGAGCAGTCAGGAAGCGCTGAACACGCTGCTCGTGGCCGTCGCGAACGGCGAGGGCTTCATCAAGATTACCGGTGAGGTGGGCACGGGAAAGACGCTGTTGTGCCGCAAGTTCCTCGGCACGCTGGACGACAGCTGGGTCAGCGCGTATGTCCCCAACCCGAACCTCGAGCCCAAGACGCTGCTGCTCGCGCTCGCCGAGGAAATGGGGGTGAAGCTCGACGGCGGGCTCGACCAGCATCATTTGCTCAAGGCCCTGAACCTCGCGCTGCTGGATTTCGCCCGCCAGAAAAGGCGCGTGGTGGTGTGTCTCGACGAGACCCAGGCGATGCCGCTGGAATCGCTCGAGACGCTGCGGCTGCTGACCAATCTCGAAACCGAAAAGCGCAAGCTCGTCCAGGTGATCCTGTTCGGCCAACCCGAGCTCGATGAGAGACTTGCGCACCGCTCGATCCGGCAACTGCGCCAGCGCATCACTTTTCAGCACCATATGGGCACCCTGACGCGCGAGGAGACCGAGCACTATCTCGCTCACCGACTCGCGATCGCGGGCTATTCGGGCGACGCGGTATTTGCGCCCGCAGCGGTCAAGACGATTTATCGCGCGAGCCGCGGCGTTCCCCGGCTCATCAATATCCTCGCCAACAAAGCGATGATGCTCGCCTACGGCGAGGGCGTGCGCAAAGTGACCGGGCGGCACGCACGCTCGGCGATCGTCGACACGCCCGCCTCATTCGCGCTGTCGCGCGCCTGGGTCTGGCTTGCGCTCGCGTGCGCAGCGTTCTCGAGCATCGGCTGGATGATCCTGCGATGAGCCTCATCAACAAGATGCTCCGGGATCTGGACAAACGGCATGCGTCCCAGGGTGGAACGGCTGCGCCTGACGGGGGGCTGTCGCGGCACATGCGCCCGGTGCCTGCGCGCACGTTCGCGTCCGATTTTTTCTGGCGGACCATGGCCATGACGATGCTCTTCGCAGTGGGCTGGGTCGCGTGGCTCGTATGGCAGTTGACGCCGCACCCGGTGGTCACCGAACTCGCCTACCAGTCCTCGCGGGGGAAGATCTCCGCGCCGGTCGATGCTGCATCGTCGCGTTTCGATTCCGCTCCCGCGCTTCAAGCAGCGCCCCCGCAGCGTGCGCCGACGTTGCCGCCTGCGTCGGGTTCCGCACCCGCCGATCCGGCGGTCGCGCAGGCGCCTTTGCCGCAACGCTCGGAAAAAGTGAATGTGGACATGCTGCGGCTGGCAACCGTGTTGACGACTCCCGTTCCGCAGCAACGCTCAAGAACTTCTTCTTCCCGATCCGGCTCGAAAACGCCCGATGGCGCGGCGAAGACGGCTTTGGAGCAGCCGAGTCGTGCCGCCGACCCTGTCGCATCGGGGAAGATCGACCGGCGTTCGAACACGACCCCGCGCGAGCGGGCGGAAAACGAATTCCGCCGTGCGGTGAACCTTGTGAACCAGGGTCGAATCGCCGAAGGGATGGACGGTTTTCGCAGCGCCTTGCGGATCGACCCGGGACACGAAGCGGCGCGTCAAACCCTGGTAGCCCTCCTGCTCGAGGCCAAACGCGTGGACGAGGCGGCTGTTTTCCTTCAGGAAGGCCTCGCGCTCAACACGGAGAACACCGGCTTCGCCATGCTGCTCGCACGCATCATGGTCGAGAGCAACGATGTCCCCACGGCGCTTTTCGTGCTGCAAAGGCATGCCGCACCGCCGGACCGCAACCCGGACTTTCACGCATTTGCGGCTGCGCTTTATCAGCGGCTCGATCGTCACAAGGAAGCGATCGAGCAGTATCAGGTGGCGCTGCGCCTTGCACCGTCGTCGGGCGTCTGGTGGCTGGGCCTGGGGATCTCGTTCCAGGCCGTCGAGCAGCCCAAGGATGCACTGGAGGCCTTCACGCGCGCCAAATCGGCAGGGAACCTCGCTCCCAATCTTCTCGGTTTCGTCGACCAGAAGCTCAGGCAACTCCAGTAGCGCGGGCGGCCGAGGCCCGAATCATCGGGCGGCGGTGCGAAGTCGTTCCCCGGAGGAAGCGGGCAATGCGGGACCGCTATCTTGAGGTGGTTGGCAGTTTCCGATGGGAGGTCCCCGCGCGTTTCAACATGGGCGCGGCGTGCTGCCATCGGCACGCTCGTGACCGCTCCCGCTTTGCCCTCTATTGGGAAGACGAGGGTGGGGCTGTATCGGCCCACACGTTCTGGGATTTGCAGCAACAGGCAAACCGGCTCTCCAACGCGCTCGCCGGCCTCGGCGTAAGACGCGGCGACCGGATCGCCATCGTCCTGCCGCAGCGTCCGGAGACGGCCATCGCGCACATCGCCTGCTACCAGATGGGCGCCGTGGCGATGCCGCTTTCGATCCTGTTCGGTCCCGAGGCCTTGGAATACCGCTTGCAGGACAGCGAGGCGGTGGCGGCGCTCGTCGATCCCGCGTCGCTGCCGAATCTCGCCCAGATCCGCGACAGGCTGCCGTTCTTGAGACACATGATCGGTGTTGCCGGAGCGCGGGAATCAGGGTCGCAGCCCTGGGAAACGCTTCTCGAGCAAGCTTCGCCGCGCTTCACCCCGATCGAAACGGAGGCCGAGGACCCGGCGCTGCTCATCTATACCAGCGGCACCACCGGTCCGCCCAAGGGAGCGCTCATGCCGCAGCGGGTGCTCCTCGGAAACCTCCCCGGCTTCGTGCATTCGCACGATCTGTTTCCGCAGGCGGGCGACCTCTTCTGGTCGCCGGCCGACTGGGCCTGGACGGGCGGCCTGATGGACGCGCTGTTGCCGTCGCTCTACTACGGCACTCCGCTGCTCGGCTACCGCGGACGGTTCGATCCTGAAAAGTCGCTCTGGCTGATGCAAAAGTACGGCGTACGCAACACCTTCCTCTTTCCGACTGCGCTCAAGCTGATGATGAAAGCGGTGCCGCAGCCGAGAAAGCGCTACGAGCTCTCGCTGCGCTCCATCATGAGCGCAGGCGAATCGGTGGGCGAGACGGTATTCGAATGGACTCGCGAAGCGCTCGGGGTCACCGTCAACGAGATGTTCGGCCAGACCGAGATCAATTACATCGTCGGCAATTCGCATACTCTGTGGCCGGCCAAGCCCGGGTCGATCGGACGGCCGTATCCGGGACATCGAGTTGCCTGCATCGACGACACGGGCACCGAGGTACCCGTGGGGGAGGTCGGAGAAGTGGCCGCTTGGGACGAAGGCGACCCGGTGTTCTTTCTCGAGTACTGGAAGAATCCCGAGGCGACCAGGAAGAAATACACCGGCAAATGGTGCCGCACCGGAGATCTAGCGAAGCGCGATCAAGACGGCGATTTCTGGTATCAGGGCCGTACCGACGACGTATTCAAGAGCGCGGGCTACCGCATCGGGCCGTCCGAGATCGAGAACTGCCTGGTGAAACACCCGGCGGTTGCGAACTGTGCCGTGGTGGGCAGCCCCGATCCCGAACGCACCCACATCGTGAAGGCGTTCATCGTGCTCACGCCGGGATACGAGGGTTCGGCGGAGCTGGCGGCGGAGCTGCAGCAACACGTGCGCGGCAAGCTCGCCCCGTACGAATATCCCAAGGAAATCGAGTTCCTCGACAGCCTGCCGATGACCACCACCGGCAAGGTGCAGCGCAGGGTGCTGCGAATGCGGGAAGAGGAAAGAAGGAACAGAGGCAAAGCATGAACGTCGATCTGATCGGCGCGGTCGCCGGCACCCTCTCCACGATCGCCTTCATTCCCCAGGTATGGCGGATCTGGAAAACGCGCTCGGCGCGCGACCTCTCCCTTTCGATGTATCTGATCTTCACGTCGGGCGTGGCGCTGTGGTTCGTCTACGGCCTGCTGCTCGGCGCTGTCCCGATCATCGTGTGCAACGGCTTGACGCTGCTGCTCGCTGGGACGGTGCTGGCGATGAAGCTCAAATTCGGCTAACCTGCGGCCATTTCCGACACGCCATGAAGCTCTACACGTTCTTCCGCTCTTCCGCCTCGTTTCGCGTGCGCATTGCGATGAACTGCAAAGGACTCAAGTACGAGCCCGCGATCGTGAGCCTGCCTAAGGCGGAGCACCTCGAAGCGAAATACAAATCGGTCAACTCGCAGGGTCTGGTCCCGGCGCTCGAGGACGGCGGGCACATCCTCACCCAGTCGCTCGCCATCATCGAATATCTCGATGAAGTCCATCCCGGGCCGAAACTGTTGCCTTCCGATCCGCTCGACCGCGCGTATGTGCGCGCTTTTTCGCAGATCGTCGCCTGCGAAATCCACCCGCTCAACAACCTGCGCACGCTGAAATATATCCGCGGCGCGTACAAGCTCGATGAAGAAGGCGTGAACGCGTGGTACCGCCACTGGATCGCCGAGGGGTTCCGGATGATCGAGTCGTTTCTCGCCGAAAACAAAAAGCACGGGAAATACTGTTTCCGCGATCAGGTCACGATGGCCGATTGCTGCCTCGTGCCGCAGGTGTTCAACGCGCAGCGCTACCACTGCGACCTCAAGCCCTATGCCGCCGTGATGCGGATTCACGAAGCGTGCATGAAACTTGACGCTTTCGTCCTGGCCCAGCCCTCAAAACAACCGGACGCAGTCTGACTGCAATTCTTGGCGCCCCGAACACGAATCGAACGTGCGACCTGCCCCTTAGGAGGGGGCTGCTCTATCCACTGAGCTACCGGGGCGCGGGGTGATTGTACGCCGGCGCGCCTGAACATGGCGTTGCGTTCCGGCTGTATTGCTGCTAGCTTGCCGCGGGGAGAACCATCGATGCTGGTCCGCGACCCTGTCGTGCAGGCCACCGTCACCGGGAATGGCGCGCGCACCGTCGAGCTTTCCGGAGCCTGGGACATTCGTGCGCTGGAGTCGCGTGCGCGCGCGCTTCAGGTGACGCTCCAGGACGAGGCTCGCGCAAGCGAGGCGCACTGGGATTTGTCCCGGATCGAGCGGTTCGACCACATCGGCGCCATGCTGGTGTGGCGGGCCTGGGGCCGGTGCCGGCCCGTCAGGCTGCAGCTGAAGCGCGAACACGAGATATTTTTCGGCGCCTGCGAGCAGTCCACCGGAATTGCGGCGTCTCCGGCCAAGCGGTTTGATCCGCTCTTGCTCGTGATTTCCCTGGGGCGGGGCGCGTGGGCCGCGACCGGACACGCGCTGGAGATACTCGAACTTTTCGGGCAGCTGCTGATCGATGCGGTGGCCGTGACGAGGCAACCGCTCCTCCGGCCCTGGCGCGAATTCTCCGCGGGCGTCTACCGCATCGGCGCGCAGGCCCTGGGCATCACCGCCCTGGTCGGATTCCTCATCGGGGTCGTGCTGAGCTATCTTTCGGCCGAGCAGCTGCGCCTGGTGGGCGCGGACGTTTTCATCGTCAATATCCTCGGGATCGGGATCATTCGCGAGCTCGGCCCGGTGATCTGTTCGGTGCTCGTCGCAGGCCGCTCGGGTTCGGCGATCACCGCGCAGCTGGGCGTCATGCGCGTGACCGAGGAACTCGACGCGCTCTCGGTGATGGGCATCTCGAATACCCTGAGGTTGATCCTGCCCAAGGTGGCGGCGATCGCGGTGGCGCTGCCCCTGCTCGTGCTGTGGACCTCGGGCATCGCCTTGGTCGGGGGCGCGGTGTCGGCCAAGATCGAACTGGGAATGAGTTTTCTGCAGTTCTTCGCCGGCTTGCCGGCCGCGGTCCCCGAAGTCAATTTGTGGCTCGGCGTCGGCAAGGGCGTGGTCTTCGGCGTGCTCATCGCCCTGATTGCCTGCCACTTCGGGCTGCGCATCCAACCGAACACCGAAAGCCTCGCCGCGGGCACAACCCGTTCGGTGGTGACTTCGATCACCGCCGTGATCGTCGCCGACGCGATCCTGGCGGTGATCTTCTCGGACGTGGGCTGGAGCTGAGATGAATGTTGAACCCGTCGTCCAAGTCGAGGGTCTCTGGACGGTCTTCGGCGATCTCGTGGTCCACCGCGACCTGGAGCTCTCGGTCCTGCGGGGCGAAGTCGTGTCGCTGGTGGGGGGGTCCGGAAGCGGCAAGACCACGCTGCTGCGGCAGATGCTGGGCCTCGAGCGGCCGCGCCGCGGCAGCATCCGGGTCTTCGGCGTTGCGCTGCACCGCTGCGATCCGGACCTGTTCAAGAAGATTCGCAAGCGCTGGGGCGTGCTGTTCCAGCACGGCGCCCTCTACAGCGCGCTGAGCGTCTTCGACAACATCGCTTTGCCCCTGCGCGAGCTGCATGCCTTCGACGAGGATTTCATCCGGGACATCGTCATGCTCAAGCTCGACGCGGTCGGGATCGAACATCGGCATGCGTCGACGATGCCTTCGGACTTGTCCGGCGGCATGATCAAGCGCGTCGCGCTCGCCCGCGCGCTTGTCCTCGAGCCCGAGCTCGTGTTCCTGGACGAGCCGACCGCGGGGCTCGACCCCGATCGCAGCGAAGCTTTCGTGAAGCTGATCCGTGATCTTCACGTCAAACTCAACTTTACCGTGGTCATGGCGACGCACGACCTCGACACCTTGGTATCGGTCTCGGATCGCATCGCCGTTCTCGCCGATCAGAAGGTCGTGGTGTGCGGCCCCTTGAACGAGGTGGTGCAGCACGACCATCCGTTCATCCGGAGCTTTTTTCTCGGGGAGCGCGGTCTGCGGGCGCTTTCCGCCGCGCCGGCGCTGCAGACATCGTAAGGAGGAACTGTGGAAAATCGAGCATACGCCCTTGCAGCAGGACTGTTCACCCTGCTGCTTGCCGCCGCCCTGGTCGCGGTGGGACTGTGGTTCCGCCGCGATAACGTCACATTCGCGCAATACGAGGTCACGACGACGAGCTCGGTCACCGGTCTGAAGAACGAAGCTCCGGTGCGATACCGTGGAGTCGACGTGGGGCGCGTCGAGGCGATCAGGATCGAGCCGGGTGTTTCCGGCCGCATCCACATTCGTATCGGCGTGCAGGAGGAAACGCCCATCACCCAAAGCACCTATGCGCAGCTCGGTTACCAGGGCGTCACCGGCCTCGCCTACGTATCCCTGAACGACGACGGTTCCTCGAGCGAGCTGCTCAAGCCCACGGGCCGGGATCCGCCGCGCATCGATCTGCGGCCGTCGATTTACGATTCGGGCCTCGACCTGGTTGCGGCGGTGAACGAGCTGACCGGACGCATGAACGAGCTCGTAAATCCGGAGAACCGCAAGCTCGTCAATCGAACCCTGTCAGGAATCGAGCGGGCTTCGCGCCACACGGCGGCGCTCGCTGAGCGCCTCCAGCTCGGCGCTCAGGAGTTTCCGGCGCTGGTGGCGGATACGCGGAAATTGATAGCAAGCCTCGGTTCGCTCTCGAGCAAGCTCGAGGAGCGTTCGGTGGCCTTCGACCGGATGGCGGCGAGCCTGGAAGATGTGGGGACCGCCGCGCGCTCGTTCAACGACGAAACCCTGCCGCGCTTCAACGCCTTGGTCGAACAACTCAATCGCGACACGCGCGCGCTCGACCGCGTTCTCAACGCCTTGGGCGAGAATCCCCAGAGCTTCGTGTTCGGCGCGCCGCGTGCGAAGCCCGGACCGGGCGAGCCGGGATTCAAGGACGGAGCGCGCTAGAGCGATGGCGCGAGGAGCTGCAAGAATTTTCGCGCTCGCGCTGGTTCTCGCCGGCGCCGGGTGCAGCCTGGCCCCGGCACCGGGGTCGGTGACCGCGAATTACGATTTCGGTCCCCGGCCCGAAGGGCGTCCGGCGCCGGCCCTGCGCCAGGCCTTGCTGGTCCACGACGTCGGCGCGCCGGCCTGGCTGGATTCACCCTTGATCTATTACAGGCTCGCCTACCAGGATGCCACCCGGCCCCAGGCCTACGCGGACAGCCGCTGGGTCATGTCTCCTGCGGAGCTGCTTACGAATCGCCTGCGGGGTCAGTTGGCCGCCTCGGGTGGCGGCGGCATCATCCAGCCGGGCGACGACGCGCGCGCCAAGTACGCGTTGCGCGTCGACCTGGACGAATTCATCCAGGTATTCGACGCTCCGGGAAAGAGCAGGGCGCTCGTGCGTTTCAGGGCCTCGGTCATGGGGAACCGCAGCCTGATCGCGCAGCGCAGCTTCAGCGTGGAGCGCCCGGCAAGGACCCCCGACGCGGAAGGCGGCGTGCGCGCCCTGATCGGGGCAAGCGATGAAGGCGTCGATCAGCTCATAGGCTGGACGATCGGGAACCTCAAGGACTGATCTGGCGTAATGGCGCCTATCGGCTAAAATGGACAACGCACCGCATAGGGACCGCAATACATAGGGACCGCAATATGACCTCCCGGAAAAAGCTCCTGTCGGCTTTCGGATTGGGCGTGTTCGCCGCCGTCGTGCTGATCGCCTTCAGCGCCTACCTCAACCCTGCGATGCTGATCGGTCTCGCCAATCTGCGTCTCTGCAGCTGAATTCCCCCGGCGGTTTTCGGAAAACCTGATCCGCCCGGCAGCTTTCCGTGAGCACGCCGGACTTCGCCGCAGTGCTCGATTTCTGGTTCGGTGCGCCGGATTCGCGGGAGCGGGGCCGGCCGCGAAAGGCCTGGTTCCAGAAGTCGGAACCGTTCGACGCGGAGATCCGCCGCCGCTTTCTCACCACCTGGGAGCGGGCCGCGCGCGGCGAGCTCGAACGCTGGCAAGCGACCCCGCTCGCATCGCTCGCGCTGGTCGTGGCGCTCGACCAGTTTCCGCGCAACATGTTCCGCGGCACGGCGCGGGCGTTTTCGAGCGATTCCCTGGCGCTCGCCGCGACGAGGGGAACGATCGCGCGGGGGTTTGACCGCCTGCTTTCACCGGTCGAGTGCTCTTTTGTCTACCTGCCCTTCGAGCATGCGGAGGACATCGCCGCACAACGCCGCTCCCTTGCTTTGTTCCACGCGCTCGACGCGGAAGATATGCAATACGCGAAACGGCACTACGAGATCATTGCGCGCTTCGGGCGCTTTCCGCACCGCAACGCCGCTCTCGGCCGCCAATCCACCGCCGAGGAGATCGAGTTCCTCAAGCAACCGGGATCCTCGTTCTAATCGGCAAGGCGGGTCGGGATCACGACCTCCGAGTGCAGGGTCCGGTGCACGGGGCATTTGTTGGCGATCTCGAGAAGCTTTTGCCGCTGCGCCGGATCGAGATCACCCTCCAGAGAGACGAGCCGCTCGATGCGGTCGAGTTTCCCCTCCTTGGTTTCGCAGTCGGCGCAATCGGTCGCGTGGATCTTTTCGTGCTTCAGCTCGACGCTGACCCGCTCGAGCGGGACGCCCTTCAGATCGGCGTAGATCCGGAGGGTCATCGCGGTGCAGGCGCCCAGCGCGGCGCAAAGCAGATCGTAGGGCGACAAGCCCGTGTCCAGGCCTCCCGCCGCCAGCGGCTCGTCGGCGCGGACCCGGTGCCGGCCGACGATGACCTGGTTGGTGAATTTGCCCTCGCGCGTCTCGCGCACGAGGACCCTGCCCGGCGGCGCGGCGGGGAGGTCCCGGGGTTTCGCTTGAAGATAACGCTCCGCCCAGGCGGCGACGACGTGACCGGCGTAGGTCGCGTCGTCGCGCCGTGAAAGGAGATGGTCGGCGGGGTCGAGCGAAACGAAGCTCTTCGGGTGCTTCGCGGCCATGAATATTTTCGCGGCATTGTCGATGTCGACGACGGCATCGCGCGGCGAATGCATCACCATGAGCGCTTTTCCCAACCGGGCGACGATCTCGCCGAGCCTCTGCCCCTGGATGTCGTCCAGAAACTGTTTCTTGATGAGGAACGCGCGCCCGGCGATTTCGACTCGAGCTTCGCCTTCGCGCTCGATGGCCTGCGTGGAGTTCCCGATCAGACCGAGCACGTGCTTGGGATCGAAAGGCGAGCCGATCGTGGCTACGGCGGTGCATTCGGGAATATCCGGGGCGGCGGCGAGCACCGCGGTCCCGCCGAGGCTGTGGCCGATCAGGATCGCCGGCGCGCGATAGCTCCTGCGCAGATGATCGGCTGCGGCGACGAGGTCTCCGACATTCGAGGAAAAATTCGTGTTGGCGAACTCGCCCCCGCTCCCTCCGAGCCCGGTGAAATCGAAACGCAGCACCGCCACGCCGCGCTCCGCGAGCGACGCGCTGATGATGGTGGCCGCCTTGCTCTCCTTCGAACAGGTGAAGCAGTGGGCGAACAAGGCGTAGGCAAGCGGAGGTTCCACGGGCGCATCCAGTCGGGCGGAAAGCGGGGCGCCGGATGCGCCGGGAAAGCTGATCGCCTGAGTGCTGGGTGCCATGGCCGCTCCTCCAGGGAGAAATTCCCTCCGAGTGTTGCACAAGGCACGGCGGGGACGCCAGCGCCTGCGCCGCGGGATAATAGGCGCCGTGTCCTCGCATGCGCATGAAATCGATTCGCCCTCGCCCTGGGTGCGTCGCTGGGCCGCCTTGATCCGGCCCGGTGGGCGCGTTCTCGACGTCGCCTGCGGCCACGGCCGGCATTTGCGCTATCTGAGTTCGCTGGGTTTCGCCGTCGTCGGCGTCGATCGCGACGAGGCGGCGCTCGGTGCGCTCAGGGGAATCGGCGGGGCCGAGATTCACGTTGCGGACATCGAGGCGGGGCCCTGGCCCTTTGCGCCTGGAGGATTCGACGGCGTGGTGGTGACCAATTATCTGCATCGGCCGCTCTTTCCGGATCTGGTCGGTGCATTGCGTCCCGGCGGCGTGCTGATCTACGAAACCTTCGCCCTGGGCAACGAGCGCTACGGCCGACCGGGCAATCCGGAGTTCCTGCTGCGGCCCGACGAGTTGCTCCACGGCCTGGAACCCTTGGCCGTGGTTGCGTTCGAACAGGGGCTGGTTTCGTCGCCGAAGCAGGCGGTGATTCAGCGCGCTTGCGCCGTGCGCGCGGGCAAGGGCTCGGCGCCGCTCGATGCCGTTCCGGCGTCAGCCGGCGGCCAGTCGATTGCGCTAAAATGATGCGTTCAGATTAGGAGGCCCCATGCTCTCCGGGTCCATAGTCGCGATCGTTACACCGATGCAGGACGATGGGCGGCTCGATTTCGAGCGCTTCAAGTCTCTCGTCGATTTCCATATCGATCAGGGCACCGACGGCATCGTCGTGGTCGGCACCACGGGGGAATCGCCCACCGTCGATTTCGACGAGCACAAGGAGCTGATCCGGCTGGCCGTCGCGCACGCGCGCGGCCGCATCCCGATCGTGGCCGGCACGGGCGGCAATTCCACGGCCGAGGCCATCGAGCTCACGCAGTCGGCGAAAAACGCCGGCGCCGATGCCTGCCTTTCGGTCGTGCCGTACTACAACAAGCCCACGCAGGAGGGCCTTTACCGGCACTTTCGCACCATCGCGGAAAAGGTGGACATTGCGCAAATCGTGTACAACGTTCCCGGCCGCACCGTCGCCGATCTCGCCAATGAAACCACGCTGCGCCTGGCGCAGATCCCTGGGATCGCCGGAATCAAGGACGCCACCGCAGGGATCGAGCGCGGCTCGGACCTGCTGCGCCGCGCGCCAAAGGGTTTCACGGTCTACAGCGGCGACGACGCGAGCGGCCTTGCGCTCATGCTCCTCGGAGGCAAAGGGATCATTTCGGTGACCGCCAACGTCGCGCCTCGGCTGATGCACGAAATGTGCTCGGCGGCGCTCGCCGGCGACCTGAAGAAGGCGCGCGAGTTGAACTTCAAGCTGCTCGGACTTCACACGAAGCTCTTCGTGGAGGCGAATCCGATCCCGGTGAAGTGGGCGGTGGCACAGATGGGGCTGATCGGCATGGGCATCCGCCTGCCGCTCACGCCGCTCTCGCAGCAGTTCCACGAAGTCGTCAGGGAGGCCATGCGCCAAGCCGACGTCACGCCTGCAAGCGGCCTGCGCGTCGTCGAAGGAAAGGCGGGATGACCCGAGCCGGTTGCGCCGCCGTCGCGGCAGCGCTGGGGCTCGCGCTTGCCGGGTGCGGCAGCACGCTGTTCGATTCCGCGAAGGTCGAGTACAAGTCCGAGAAGAAGCTCCCGCCGCTCGAAGTTCCGCCCGACTTGACCACGCCGGCTCGTGACGAGCGCTATCAGATCCCGGAAGGGAACCCGACCGGGGCGACGACTTTTTCAGCCTACAACGCCGAGCGCAGCGGCACATCGAGGCCCGGATCGACCGCGATCCTCCCCGAAATCGACAAGGTGCGGCTCGATCGATCCGGCAGCGAGCGCTGGCTGGTCGTGTCCGAGCCGCCGGAGAAGGTCTGGTCCACCGTCAAGGATTTCTGGCAGGAACTCGGTTTTCTGATCAAAGTCGAGGTTCCCGAAGCCGGGGTCATGGAGACCGACTGGGCCGAGAACCGCGCAAAGATCAAGCAAGACCCGATTCGAAACCTGATCGGCGGCGTTCTCGACGGAGCCTACTCCACCGGCGAGCGCGACAAATTCCGAACGCGCCTGGAGCGCGGCGCACAGCCCAACACCACCGAAATCTACATAACCCATCGGGGCGTGACCGAGGTCTTCACCAACCAGTACCGCGACAGCACGGTGTGGCAGTCCCGGCCCCCGGACCCGGGCCTGGAGGCCGAGTTTCTGCGCCGGCTGATGGTCCGATTCGGGGCGGAGGACGCGCGCGCGCGAGCGCAGCTTGCGGTAGTCAAGGACGATGGACGGGCGAAGATCGTACCGGCTGAAAACGGGGTCGGCAGGCTCGATCTCGCCGAGCCGTTCGACCGGGCCTGGAGACGCGTTGGACTCGTGCTCGATCGCGTGGGCTTCACCGTCGAAGACCGCGACCGCTCGAAGGGTTTCTACTTCGTGCGCTACGTCGATCCGGAGGCCGACGCCCTCGGCAAGGAGAACGACAGCTTTCTCGCCAAGCTCATGTTCTGGCGCTCCGCGCCCGATCCGAAGGCCGAGCAGTATCGCGTATTCGTGAAAGATCGCAATGATTCGAGCGAGGTGCAGGTTCTCAACAAGGAAGGCAACCCGGATTCCTCCGATACGGCGCGCAGGATTCTCTCCCTGCTGCAGCAACAACTGAAATAGCCTTGCACAGAATCGACACGGATCTGAAGAAAGGAAGAACTTCTGGTCCGTGCAAGTCCGACGCGGCTTCCTGATGCGCTTTCCTTCGCTCGACCGAAGCTAGGAACCAAGCGTGCGCTTCGCTTCGCTTGGCAGCGGCAGCCAGGGCAACGCGCTCGTCGTCGAGGTCGCCCGGACGTGCCTCATGCTCGACTGCGGGTTTTCGCTGCGCGAAACCGTGTCGCGTCTGGCTCGCGTTGGCCTCGAGCCCTCCGATCTCTCCGGAATAATCGTCACGCACGAGCACGCCGACCACGGCGAGGGCGTATTTCCGTTGGCGAGCCGCTTCGGTATCCCGGTGTGGCTGACGCACGGTACGCTCGCCGCCCTGCGCGAAACGGGCGCTCGCGCCGATGAGGAATGCTCGTTCAATCTGATCGATGCGCAACGCGGCTTCTCGGTCGGGGACGTGCTGGTGCAGCCGTTTACGGTGCCTCACGACGCGCGCGAGCCGGTCCAGTACGTGCTCTCCGACGGCGCGAGCCGGCTGGGTGTCCTGACCGACACCGGCTGCTCGACGGCGCATATCGAATCGACTTTGTCCGGCTGCGATGCGTTGGTGATCGAGTGCAACTATGATTCCAATATGCTGACGAGCGGGCCTTATCCGGCTGCGCTGAAGACACGCATCGCAAGCCGCCTCGGGCATCTGGACAATCGAACTTCGGGGGAGATACTCGAAGGGCTCGACCGCAGCCGGCTCAAGCATGTGATCGCCGCGCACCTCTCGCAGACGAACAATACCCCGGAACTCGCCCGAGGCGCGCTGGCAGAGGTGCTGCACTGCGAGCCTCGATGGATTTCGGTGGCGACTCAGGACGAAGGTTTTGCCTGGAGGGAACTGTGACGAGGAGCGGAGTTTCGAGCGGGCTATAGTCCCGTCGTATTCACGGACACCGCCGGGACCGACGATTCCCAGATCTCGTCGAATCGCTCGCGCATCGGCTGGCACTCCTTCGGATCATTGATCACGAGCACCCCGCGCGGCTGCGTCCTCACCGGCCGGCGCACCAGATGATCGCCGTCGGCGAGCACGAAGCAATCTTGCACCTTGGCCGCGTCTCCCTGCGTCTGGAAGATGAGGATGGCGGACGTATAACTTCCCAGCAAGGCGATCAATCGCGGACAGCGCTTGGTGACGTGCTCGACGTCATGAAGAGCGACGTAGATGCGGTGCATGCGGCTTTCTCGAAGGAAGCGCGTGAGCATCTCGATGCGGCTCGTCGAATTCATTTCCAGCTCCGAGAGATCCGAATCGAAGACGCGCAGTTCCCGGCGCGCGAGACCGAGAAGCCTCTCGAAGCCTTCCGGGTAGTCGCTTTTTGTCTGGAGGAGAATCCGCTCGGGAACCGGCTCGCCTGCGGGATCACTCATGGTGCTCTCCGATGCGAAGCCAGCCGGCGAGGTACCAACCGTACAGCAGCCGAAGAAGCGGCTGCGGCAGGCGCTCGCCCGGCGGCAGGACCCGCTCGTCGGCGAGACGCGCGAGCACTCTTCGCAAGCGTCCGGGCGGCTCGACCCGCTCCCCGTTGACGAAGAACTCCCGGTCCCGGAACAACATCCCGGTGCGCAGGTCCAGGCGCAGGCCCCGGGCGCGGCACAGCGCGGAGAACCTCGCGGGCGAGCGCGGACTGCGCGGCCGCGAGAATACGATTCGGGGCTTGGGCGCCGACAGGTACTCGCCGAGAAATCGCGCCACGTCCCGCATGCGCCAGCGAATTCTCCGGGCTACGACGGCGGCCTGCTGCACCATCCTTTTCGGAATCTCGGCCGCGCGGCGCTGAGGCTTCGCCCCCCGGTCCGCGTAGAGACCGTCGAACGCCACCCGCTCTTGGAGGAAAGCGAGAAATTCCCGGGCGACTTCCTGATGGGACGGCGCGCGGAAGCCGATCGAATAGGTGAAGCAGGGCTCCAGCGCGACGCCGTCATGCGCCCAGCCCGGAGGCAGGTAGAGCATGTCCCCCGGTTCGAGGAGCCATTCCTTTTCCGGGCGGAAGTTGCGCAGGATCCTGAGCGGCGCTTTCGGGTCGAGCTCCAGCCCGCGCTGTTTGCCGACGCTCCACCGGCGTCGCCCCGGACCCTGCAGAAGAAACACGTCGTAGGAATCGAAGTGCGGTCCGACCCCGCCGCCTGTGGCGGCGTAGCTCACCATGAGGTCGTCCAGCCGCGCGTAGGGCAGGAAGCGGAAGCGCCGCAGCAATGCGTCCGCCTCGGGCAGCTCGAGATTCAGCCCTTGCACCAGGAGCGTCCACCCGGACTTGGGCAGGCACGCCAGTCGGGTGCGCGAGAAAGGTCCCAGCTGCATGTGCCAAGCGCCACGGCGGCGGCATACGAGTCTCGATTCGATGTCGTCCCGTGTAGCGAGCGCAAACAATTCAGGCGCTTGCACCACGCCCTTAAAGTCGGTAATCGCATTGCGGACCAGCAGCGGTTTCTTTTGCCAGAATTGTGACAGAAACGTCTTTTCGCTCAGCCCTCCCAGCAGTTGCATTCTCATCGCCGCGATTATAGTCTGTTGGTGCCTCGAAACCGGCGAGGAAAAGTTGGCACGCGCAAACGAAGCGTCGCTCAAGACGACCGAATGCTCCCCTGATGTATTGCAGGCAGGGCAGCCGGCACCGCTTTTCTCGCTTCCCGACGCCGACATGGAAATGGTGAACCTCGGCCAATTCCGGGGCAAGAAACATGTCGTGCTCTATTTCTATCCCAAGGACGGCACGCCCAACTGCACGCTGGAGGCCACCGATTTCTCCGACCACGAGGACGAATTTTCCCGCCACGACTGCGTGGTCCTCGGGGTGAGTCCGGACGATTGCCTTTGTCACGCCGGTTTCCGGGACCAGCACGGCGTTTCGATCCGGCTGCTCGCCGACACCGAGAGCGAGGTCTGCAGGAAGTACGGCGTAGTGCACGAGAAGGAAGCCAACGGATTCAGGAAGTCCTGCATCACGCGCTCCACTTTCATCATCGACAAACGGGGCACCGTGAGGCACGTGTTCTACGGCGTGAATCCTCGCGGCCACGCCGCCCAAGTGCTTGGCCTCGTCAGATCGCTGCGGTAACCGGAGTCGGGCCTCGTGCCCCATCCGAGCACTTGAACATCGCAAAAGACACGATCGTTTCGCTCGACGTCGAGCTGTCCGACATCTGGGGCGAACTCATCCAGCGCTCCGAGGAACCTTTGCAGTATCTGCACGGCGGCTATGGGAACATATTTCCAGCGGCCGAGGCCGCCCTCGAAGGCAAGAGGGTCAAGGACCGTATCGAAGCGCGCCTTGAGCCCGAGGACGCTTTCGGAGACTATGACGAAAACCTTCTCAGGGTCGAGCCGCGCAGCCGCTTTCCCGAGGTCCTCGAAGTCGGAATGCGCTTCGAGGGCGCAACGGGCGGTGACGACGCAAACCTGATCTTCACCGTCACCGACATAGCCGAGGACAAAGTCGTGCTCGACGCCAATCATCCGCTTGCCGGGATGGCGCTCAAGTTGTCTTGCACCATTGTCGGTGTGCGCCCGGCCACCGACGTCGAGATACGAAATGGCGCAGCCGACGACCCCGAATCGGTGATCCTTCGCATCCTGCCCTGACAGGTTGTTGAAAAAAAAGAGGGCGCGCCCTCTTTTAAATCCACCCAATCAGAGGCCGTAGAAAAAGCCTGCTCACTCTTCGCGAAAGCGGCGCCGTGCGTTTTCGCCTATCATTTGACGCGGGCTCCGCAAAGCGCAGCTCGCGCGGAAATCGACTGGAGAGGAGGGAAAGCATGTCCGGCATGCTGAGCGTCATCTCGTATGGCCTCGGGACTCTGGTCGGTTTCGCCCTGGTGGCGTTTCTTGTGATCGTCTTCATCCAGGACATCACTCAAAAGAAGCACACCGTTCTGCGCAACTTCCCGGTCGTCGGGCACCTGCGCTATATGCTCGAGAAGCAGGGCGAATACTTCCGGCAGTATTTCTTCATGAACGACCGCGAAGAATTGCCCTTCAACCGCGCCACTCGCGGCTGGGTCTACCGCCTTGCCAAGGCCGAAGGCGGTGTGATCGGCTTCGGCTCGACCAACAACACCAACGAGCCCGGCTCGATCCTGTTCGTCAACCATCCTTATCCGGTGCTGGAGGAGGACCGCCTGCCTACGCCGCCGCTCGCGATCGGCGAGGCTTTTTGCAAGGAGCCGTTCCTCGCGAGATCGGTCGTCAACATCAGCGGCATGAGCTTCGGGGCGATTTCGGAACCCGCCGTGCGCGCGTTGTCGCGAGGCGCGGCGCTCGCCGGCTGCTGGATGGACACGGGCGAGGGGGGGCTTTCGCCTTTCCATCTCGAGGGCGAGTGCGACGTCATCATGCAAGTGGGCACCGCCAACTATGGCGTGCGCGACGGCGACGGAAACTTTTCCCTGGAGCGGGCGAGGGAACTCGCATCGCTTCCGCAGGTGAAAGCGTTCGAGATCAAGCTCTCGCAGGGCGCGAAACCCGGAAAGGGGGGCGTGCTGCCTGCGGCGAAGGTGACCGAGCAGATCGCGAACATCCGCGGCATCCCGCCTCACCAGGATTCGATCAGTCCCAACCGTCACCGCGATGTCGCCAACGTCGATCAGCTGCTCGACAAAATCGCGGCGATCCGCGACCGCACCGGAAAACCCGTAGGCGTGAAGACGGCGGTCGGCGGCTGGCAGTTCATCAACGAGGTCTGCGACGCGGTCAACCGCCGCGGCCTGGAGTACGCGCCGGATTTTCTCGCGATCGACGGCGGCGAGGGCGGCTCGGGCGCCGCGCCGCAGGCGCTGATGGACCACATGGCCCTTCCGATAGCCGAAGCTCTGCCGCGCGTCATCGGCTCGCTGATCGAGTCCGGACTGCGCAGCCGCATCCGCGTCATCGCCGCCGGCAGGCTCGTCACTTCGGCGAAGGCCGCGTGGGCGCTGTGCGTCGGCGCCGATTTCGTCAACACCGCGCGCGGCTTCATGTTCTCCCTCGGCTGCATCCAGGCGCTGCGCTGCCACCAGAATACCTGCCCCACGGGTGTGACGACGCACAACCCCCGCCTGCAGCGCGGGCTCGTGGTCGAAGAAAAATACCTGCGCGTCGCCAACTACGCGATCGGCATGAACAAGGAAATCGACATGATCGCGCACTCCTGCGGCTGTCGCCATGCACGGGAGCTGAAGCGGGAGCACGTGCGCATCGTCCAGACCGCCGGGCACAGCGCGGCCCTCAACATCCTGTATCCCTACCCCGAGCCGAACGCGAAGCGCAAGGCGGCTTGATCCGCAGGAGCGGCGGTACTATTTCCTGCAGTCGTGGCAAGTGTCGGACTGGGCACCGCATCGATGTGCTAGATTGCTCGCTGCTTACACTCTCGATCCGGAGATCACGATGAACCTAAAACGCGGCCTTGTCGTCGTATCCCTATTCGCCGTATCGCTGCCCGTTGCTGCAAACGATATCAATAAGATCGACCAGCTCACTCAGGACGATTTCCACAAGCTCTCGCAAGACCTCGGCGCCGCGCTGTCGTACAAACCTCTGACGCCGACTGCGCCGCTGGGCATCACGGGATTCGACCTGGGTCTGGCGGTTACCGCGACCAGCATCAAGAACAGCGACGTGTTGCAGAAGGCCGGGGCCGGAGATCACTCCACGCTGCCGGTTCCGTCGCTTCGGTTGCACAAGGGGCTTCCGCTCGATCTGGACGTCGGCGTGATGGTCGGCGCGGTCCCCGGCACCAACGTACGGCTCTACGGAGGCGAGTTGCGTTACGCGATCGTCGCAGGCGGAACGGCCATGCCGGCAATCGGGATTCGCGGCAGCTACACCAAGCTCACCGGCGTGGATCAGCTCGACTTCAATACCAAGGGCGTCGATCTTTCGATTTCGAAAGGCTTCGCGATGTTTACACCTTATGCTGGCATCGGCAAGATATGGGTTGCGAGCACGCCCAAGGACATCCCCACTTCGGTACCGTCGAAAGAGTCTCTCTCGCTGAATAAGGTTTTCGTGGGCATCAATATGAATTTCGGATTGATGAACCTCGCCTTCGAGGGCGATCGGACCGGCGAGGCGAGCAGCTACGGCGCGAAGCTGGGGTTCAGGTTCTGAGTTTCATTCTCCCGCGCCGCGATTGAGGAGCGCACACGCGCCCGGTCGATCACCTCGCTTGCGGTGATGCCCACCGGGCCGGTACCCGACGCGACGAGCGCGTCCGCGGCGGCGCCGTGCAGATACACGCCGGCGAGCAACGCCGTGAGCGGCTCCGCTGCCTGCGTCAAGGGAGCAACCCAG
>Ga0137463_1000224_pt1 | contig 21437 bp, 15 predicted proteins | sample EasRivERMGT800_2_FD_102333 | JGI IMG/M metagenome (GOLD analysis project Ga0137463, IMG submission 102333) | Soil microbial communities from meander-bound floodplain in the East River, Colorado, USA - East River MetaG ERMGT800_2 | ecosystem: Environmental > Terrestrial > Soil > Floodplain ...
CGGTCTCGTTGCCCATGATTCGACTCCTGATTGGGACGAAAAAGCCCGTCATGAGAGGCGCGGTAGACTTCCCCGGCGGCGTGAATGACACAGGTGTTGATCGACGGACGCCGAATGGTGCCCTTGAGAGGGCCGTTGAAGTCCAGGACTGGATCGAATTGCTCGACACGACCGAGTGGCCCGCCGACAGCATTTTCTGTGCTTTAGGATGCGCACCCGCACGTTGGATTTTCAAGAAAAAAGGGAACCGAATCTGATGGATTTACAAAAATTACTCAAAGGCTCGCATCCACAGTGGAGCACGCTTTGCGCATTCCACGTAGACATCCGTGCCGTCACCGACTTCGAATCGATCAGCGAGGCCCGCTGAGAGTCGACTTTCCAGTCATTCATCTCGGAAGCACCGTGCCAGACGGGGATCTTCCGTCAGGTGCCGCTCCGCCTGGGATAAACGTTCCTTGATAGAAAGTACCGTAAAAAAGTCCTCCTTCATCGTCGGCGCCTGCCGGATCGCCTGGCGCCATTCCGATCGGCGGAACGGGTCGGCCGCAATCGCGTCCCAGAATCCCGTCACGTCGAATAACTCGGCAATCGTGTCGGTATTGCTCCCCTGCAGCAAACTGACGAGGTAGCTGGCCACGCCCACCTGAAGTCCGTGCAGCCGCGGGCGTTCGCAGATGGCATCCAGCGCGTGCGAGATCAGGTGTTCGCTGCCGCTGGCGGGCCTCGAGGAACCGGCGATTTCCATCGCGATTCCATTGAGCAGCAGTCCGGTCGCCAGCAACCTGATCCCCTCCAGATCGAAGGCCGGGTGGCCGAGGAACGAATGGATCGAACCGTCCGAAAGGAGGGCGGCAAAATCATCGACCGCCTCGCCGGTCGCGTGAAATGCCAGTTTCCAGTCCCGAACGGCAGTCAACTTGGCAACCAGGTCGCCGACACCCGACAGGGTCAAGAGGCGGGGGGCGTCGCGGCAGACCCCCGTGTCGATGACGACGGCGCGCGGCATTGCCGCTGCCAGCGACCGGCGCTCGCCACGGACTGTCAGACTCGCCTGCGGGCTGCAAAAACCGTCGTTCGATAACGACGTGGGAACAGCGTAGTACGGCAGGCGGGCCAGAAATCCAACATATTTTGCCACATCGAGCGCCTTACCCCCTCCGACGCCGACCACGGCCGCCGTTCCCTTGAGAAAATCGATGAACAATCGGGCAGCCGATTCCAGGTCATTGTCAGAAACCTCGACCCAGGCCACCGGTTCGACCGCATGATCCGCCAGCGATTTCTTCAGACGATCCTGAAGCGGTGCGACGAGACCCTGGCTGACGAGGACGGCGACCCGTGTATGGCCGCCTCTGGCCAAGTAGATTCCCAGACGGTCCAGGGCGCCGTCTTTCACGCGCACCAGCGTCGGAATTGCAATTTGTGTCGGCCGGAACATTTCAATCGCTTCCCTCGAGCAGCCTGCCGGCGATTTCCGACCACGTCCGGAATCTCTGGAAATCGAGCCCTTCTTTCTCGAGCACCTGGGCCAGGTCCGCACGGGCGAACCGGCAACTTCCGGGAACGAGTCGGGCGGCGTCCGCATCGGGAAATCCGTCTCCCGCGAATGCCACTTTGCCTCCCTGCGCCACGTATTGCCGAACGACGGCGGTCTTATCGACCCCCAGGAATTCGGACAGGTACGGAGAGCCTGTTGGCATCTCCATCATGAGCCCCCTCCCGGCCTCAAAACGTCCCGGGTTCGCGTGCACGACAACATTGACTCCTGCGTCGGAAAGGAGCCGGCGGATGTACCAATTGCACCCGGCGGAGGTCACGATCACGCTCCATCCGGCCTGGCGCAGTGTCTCGACTGCATCCGGCAGGTCCGGATCGAGTTCCATCTGCCGGACCACCGCCAGGACTTCGTCCTCGCTTCTGCGGATCGCTGCAAAGTACCGCCGCAGGGCCTCGAAGTGCGTGATTTTTCCTGATCGGTAATCGGCCCAGTGGTCGGGCGTGTCAGCAGGGAGCAGTCGCTCGATGGCGAGCTTGTAGAAATCATGCTGCGTCATCGTGCCGTCGAAGTCGCTGACCAGTACCGGACCTGGACCGGCAGTTGAACTTGCGTCGGGCATCGGATCACCGCGCTGGAAAGGTACGAAGGAAATCGCCTGGGTCCCTGTCGATCCCCGGAGTTTATTGTGCCGAGTCCATTTACGCACCCCGATCCAGATCATCGAGAGCCTGGCGGATCACGAAAGCGCTCTTCCTGAGAACCAGTTGCTCGTGGTTGCTCAAGGGAAGCGGAAACGCCTGCTGGGCTCCCGTTCCGCCGACCAGGTGAGGCAACGCGACCGTCACGTCGCGGACCCCCTGCACGTCGGCAGTCGTCGTGCAGACCGTGAGGATCGACCGCTGGTCGTGCAGGATCACCTCGACGATGCGGGCCAGCGCGCTGCCGATGCCGTAATACGTTGCGCCTTTGCCCGCGATGATCGTATATGCCGCCCGGCGCACCTTGCCGTCGATCGCCATTCGCACCTCATCCGTCAATTGAATATTCCGGAGTCGCGCGAATTCCTCGAGCGGCATGCCACCCACCGTGACGAGCGACCACGTGAGCACTTCCGAGTCGCCGTGCTCGCCGACGACGTAACCATGCACGTGGTGTGGATCGACGCCGCAATGCGCCCCCAGCAGCGATCGGAAACGGGCCGTATCGAGCGTTGTGCCCGAACCGAGCACGCGCTCTGTCGGAAGGCCGCACTCGCCGGCATACCGCGTGGCCAGGTGGGTCATCACGTCCACCGGGTTCGTCGCGACGACAAGAACGGCCTCGGGCGCGCACTTCAAAATCTGCGGGACGATTTCGTGAAACACGTCGGCATTCCGCTTGAGCAGATGCAGCCGGGTCTCGCCCGGGCGCTGACCGACACCCGCGCACAGGACAACGACACGGCAGCCCGCCAATTCGTCGTAGTCGCCCGCGGTGATCTCCAGCGGGTTGGCAAACGGGACAGCATGCCGCAGATCATCTGCCTCCGCGGCAGCCCGGTCGGCGTTCTTGTCGACCAGAACGATCTCGCGGCCGACACCCCGCATCACCAGCGCATACGCGGCGGTTGATCCCACGTACCCGGCGCCCACAATTCCGACTTTCATAACGACACTCTCCGTTCGCACTGGATAACCATCACGTGACGGGGCAAGGTTCCGCGTTCCAGATGCCGGTCGCGTACTCGGCAATCGTCCGGTCGCTCGAGAATTTGCCGGACGACGCCACATTGATGATCGCCTTCCGCGCCCAGGCATCCCGATCGGCGTACAATGCGCCGACGCGCTGCTGAACTTCTGCATACGACGTCAGGTCGGCCAGGTGCATATAGTAGTCGCCCCCGTCGAGAAGCGTCTCGCGGATCGGTGCGAAAATCCCCGGTTCGTCGCGGCTGAAGTGGTCGTCGAAGATCAGGTCGAGCGCCTGCCGCGTCTCGGGCTCGTTCTCGTAGTGCCAGCGGGGATTGTACCAGCCGCGGCTGCCGGCGACCTGTTCGGCTGTGAGGCCGAACAGGAAGAAATTTTCTTCCCCGGCTTCTTCCGCCATTTCAATCGTGGCCCCGTCGCGGGTGCCGACGGTCAGGGCCCCGTTCATCATGAACTTCATGTTCCCGGTGCCGCTGGCCTCGTAACCGGCGGTCGAAATCTGCTCAGAAACATCACTGGCCGGGATCAATCGCTCGGCAAGCGACACGTTGTAATTGGGCAGAAAAACAACTTTGATGCGGCCGCGAACCGACGAATCGGCGTCGATGACAGAGGCAATGTTGTTGATCAGCTTGATGACCAGTTTCGCCAGCCGGTAAGCCGGGGCAGCCTTGCCGGCGAAAAAGAACGTGCGCGGCGTCACGACCTGGGCGGGATCGGTCTTCAGGCGGTTGTAGAGCACGACGACGTGCAGCGCATTGAGCAGTTGCCGCTTGTACTCGTGGATGCGCTTGATCTGGCAGTCGAAGATCGTCTGCGGGTCGACGACCTGGCCCGTCGTCTCCCGAAGCCAGTCGGCGAAGCGCTCTTTCGCCGACTGCTTCGCCTTAAGAAACCGGGCACGAAAGCCCGCATCATCCGCGAACGGCTGCAATCGCCCCAACTGAGCGAGGTCGGTCACCCAACTGTCGCCGATCGTCTCTGTGATCAGCCGCGACAGCTCGGGGTTGGCCAGCAGCAGCCAGCGTCGAGGAGTCACTCCGTTCGTCTTGTTATTGAATCGCTCCGGGAACATCTCTGCAAAATCGGCGACGACGCGCGTCCGCAACAGGTCGGAATGGATCTGGGCGACACCGTTCGTGCTGTGCGTGCCGCAGATGGCCAGATGCGCCATTCGCACCTGCCCGTTCGCAGACCCGTCGATCAGGCTCATCCGCCCGGCGCGGTCCTCGTCACCCGGAAAGCGCTCCCGCACGTCCCCCAGGAACCGCCGGTTGATCTCGTAGATGATTTCCACCAGTCGCGGACAGACCAGCTCGAACAGGCGCACGGGCCACTTTTCCAGGGCCTCCGGGAGCAGCGTGTGATTCGTGTAGGCGAGCGTGCGGACGGCCAGATCCCAGGCTTCTTCCCAGCCGAGCTGCCCCTGGTCGAGCAGAATGCGCATCAGCTCGGCCACCGCCATCGCCGGATGCGTATCGTTGAGTTGGATGGCGACCTTTTCGGGCAACAGCCGCCACTGGTTGTTCGTGCGCAGGAAGCGGGCGACGATATCGGCGAGTGAACAGCAAACGAGGTAATACTCCTGTACGAAGCGGAGCGCCTGGCCGGCCAGAGTGGAGTCGTCGGGATACAGGACCCGCGTCACAGTCTCAGCCAGCACCCGGTCGGTGATCGCCCCGACGAAGTCGCCGGAGCTGAATTCCCCAAAATCGAAGAACTCGGGTGATTCCGCCTTCCATAACCGCAGCGTGTTAACCGTGCCGCCGCCGTAACCGACCACCGGGCGGTCACAGGGCACACCCAGCAGATGACTCGGATGACCGGGGACTGCGCGCAGGACGCCATTTTCCAGTCGGAAGGAACAGGCAACCGGCACCCGGACCGCCTCGGCAGTCCTGACCACTTCCCAGGGATCGGGCTGTGCGAGCCAGTGATCGGGGTGTTCGACCTGAAAACAATTCTCGATCGCCTGCCGGAAAATGCCGTATTCGTAGCGGAGCCCGTACCCAACCGCCGGGATCTGCAGCGTGGCCAGCGACTCGACGAAGCAAGCCGCCAGGCGCCCCAGGCCGCCATTCCCCAGACCGGCGTCCGGTTCCGACTCGACCATCTCCTTCCAGTCGTGTCGCGGGTCGGACTGCAAGTCTTCGCGGACCAGTTTCTCGACGCCGAGATTGATGACGTTGTTGACGAGCGTGCGCCCGATGAGAAACTCCATCGAAAGATAATAGACCCGTTTCGGGTTCGTGCTGTCGTAGGTCTGCTGCGTCAATAGCCATCGCTGGGCCAGCAGATCGCGCAACGAGCGGGCGACCGCTTCAAAGCGCTCGCGCTGGCTGGCCCCTTCAGCAGAAACGACGTGGTCGAAGAGAAGGTGCTGATCGTAGGTCGCTGCGACCTGGCCGGTCTGCCCGGAAGATTGCTCGATCGTTTTTCCAGCCTTCTTTGGTGTCGATGTCCTGGACATTGGCATTCCTCCATTTCAGGTGTACGAGAAACGTGTTCGCGATCGACTTGATTGATCTTGAATTTCAGGCGGTTGGAAGAGTTAACCATTTCGCGTGATGCTGGCGAACCAGGGCGATGGCTTCGTCGGCGGTCTTGACGCACTGTGGAATCGCCATGTCGGCCGGGTTGGCCAGCGGTGGCGAGGTTGTCAGCAGGTGCGCTTTTGCCCAGTCAACGAGGGCAGCCCACATCTTACCGACGAGGATCAACGGCGTATCGTGCAGGTGCTTCACTTGCAGGAGCTGCCAGACCAGCGTCAGTTCGAGCACCGTTCCGATCCCCCCCGGCACAACAATGAACGCATCCGACATCAGGACAAACTGGTGCAGCCGGGTGAAGAACGTCTTGTGCTCGAACGCCTGTTCGACGAAAGCATTCACTTCCTGCTCAAACGGCAATTCAACCCGGATCCCGACCGATTGGCTGCGGTCAGCCGCATCGACGGCTGCCGCGCCTTCGTTGGCAGCCTGCATCAATCCCGGGCCGCCGCCGGTGATGATATCGCAACCCAATTCAGCCAGCGCCGCGGCCATCCGCTTGACCTCGTCGTAAGCAAATGTCCCGGGCTGGATCCGGGCCGAGCCGAAAATCGTCACGCGATATCGCTCGGATTTCGAAGGACGCAAGCGGGTCAATTCGTTGACGACATCCCACAATCCGAACACCGAGCGGACCAGGACGTCTTTGACGGCGGCCTCATCCGCCAGGCTGACAGTCGGGGCACGGTTCTCAACTGGTCTTTCTCCGCTCATTATTTCATCCTCACAGAGGTCGATGATGTATGCTACCGATTACGGGCGGACGCAGGATCGTTGTCGCCCAGCACCTGAATCACTTCCCGCAGCATCGTCACATCTTCCCGCGTGGCTACGATCAGAATTCGACCTCGCGAACTCGCCAAAGCCACATCGGCATCGGGCGGGCGGGCTGCATTGGCCGCCGCGTCCAGTTGCAAACCCAGGCACTCAAGGCCGGTGCAGATCGATTCGCGGATTTCGCCGGCGTGCTCACCAACCCCAGCGGTGAAGACCAGTGCGTCGATGCCCCCCATCGTCACGGCCAGGGCGCCAATCGCCTGGCGCACGCGGTGCGCGTACATCGCCAGGGCCAGTCGCGCCGGCTCGAGACCGCTATGTGCCGCAGCCAGCACCTCGCGCATATCAGCCGATACGCCCGAGACCCCCAGGAGGCCCGATTCACGATTGAGCGCCGTCTCGACCTGGGCGGTTGTGAGACCGTAGCGCTGCTGGACGTGCAGCACGATACTCGGGTCAATCGTGCCGCTGCGCGTCCCCATCATCAGTCCTTCGAGCGGCGTAAAACCCATGGTCGTATCGACGCAGCGTCCTCCCCGCACAGCGGCAGCCGAGCAACCGTGCCCCAAGTGGCAGATCACCAGTCGCAGCTCGGCGACTGGCCTCCCAAGCAGTTCGCCTGCGCGCCCCGCGCAATACGCGTAACTCAATCCGTGGAAGCCAAACCGGCGGATCCCCCAGTCGTGAGTCCAGCGCTGCGGGACCGGGTAGGTCCAGGCGTGCGGCGGGAGCGTGGCGTGAAAGGCCGTATCGAACACCGCCACCTGCGGTACATCGGGCAGTTCCGCTTCCGCCGCCGCCAGCGTCGCCAGGCTGGGGGGATTGTGCAGCGGCGCCAACTCGGCCAATTCGTTGATCCGCGAGCGGATGTCGGGGGTGATCCGGACCGACCCGGTGAACGGTCCGCCGTGAACCACGCGATGGCCAACGGCCGCCAGCGACGTTCGGTCGAGCAACGCGGCCGGCTGGCCCTGAATCAAGTCGTTGACGAAGTGCCGCACCGCCTCGGCATGCCCCGTCCAGGGGACATCGTTCGATCGCACCTGGCCATCCGGACCGGCATAACGATAGCGTGTCACGGTCCCGGCCCAGTCGGCCAGGCCCGATGCGATTGTCGTCCCGTCGCCCGCAGCCACAAGCGAGGCTTTCAGACTGCTGGAACCGGCATTGAGCAGCAGAATGTTCACGGCGCACCGGCCTTTCGTTTCCCAGGCTCAGCCGAGTTGCGATTCGCAATCAGTGCGACGACCGAATTCGCTTCAGCCCGATACGGATTCCCGCTAACGGGTGCCGCCTTTTCCCACGAGACAATATCGTTTGGTGAGTCGAGAGCCGTATCGATCCAGCGCCGCCACGGGCCGCCAACTTCTAAAGTCGGCAACTCGAATTCGAGCGCTTCCTGGTAGGCGTTCAGGATCAGGTGAAAGCACAACCCTTCTTTCCGCAGCTCCGCGCTGAAGGCCACGCTCCGGGAAGCATCTCCCCAATCCGGTTGATTGAGCTTCACCCCGTGCCAGGCCTGGATCGCATTTGCGATCAACGTGTTGAGGCTCACGCGCCGGCGCTCGTGCTCGTCGTCGCGCATGAGTCGGCGGCCGATCAGCAGACTGACAAAGCGGTGCAGGTCGGCGTGCTTTTCGACCAGAGACCAGTCGAACCAGCTCGTCTGGTTGTCCTGACAGTAGGCATTGTTGTTCCCCCCCTGCGTCCGCCGGACTTCATCCCCCATGACGAACATGGGTGTGCCGAGCGAGAGAAGCGTGACTGTCAGGAAGTTCTTCTCCTGACGGTTGCGGAGCTTTTCCACCCCCGGATCGTCGGTCGGTCCCTCGACGCCGCAGTTCCAACTCCGGTTGTCGCCGGCGCCGTCGCGGTTCTCTTCGCCGTTTTCGTCGTTGTGTTTCTGGTTGTACGAGACGAGGTCGTTGAGCGTGAAACCGTCATGACAGGTCACGAAATTGACGCTCTGCTCGGCCTCGCGCTGCTTGTGGCCGTAGATTTCCGGGCTGCCGACCACGCGGTCGGCGATGCGCCGGACCGCGCCAGGCTCGCCGCGGAAGAAATCGCGCACGTCGTCGCGAAAGCGGCCGTTCCATTCCTTCCAGGCGTCACCCACAAAGGAGCCGACCTGATACAAGCCGGCCGCGTCCCACGCTTCGGCAAACAACTTCGTGCCGGCCAGCGCCGGGTCGGACTCGATGTCCCAGAGGACCGGCGGGTTCGGCAGCGGATGACCGGAGGAATCACGCGAGAGAATCGACGCCAGATCGAAGCGAAAACCGTCAACGTGCATCTCCTCGACCCAATACCGCAGACTGTCGACGATCAGTCGCCGGACGATCGGGTGGTTGGCATTCAGCGTGTTGCCGCAGCCGGTGTAGTTGGCGTACCGTGAGCCGCCGTCTTCGAGAATATAGTAAGTTGGGTTGTCGATCCCACGGAAACATAACGTCGGTCCCGACTGATCCCCTTCGGCCGTGTGGTTGAACACGACGTCGAGAATGACCTCGATTCCCGCCCGGTGCAGCGCCTTGACCATGTCGCGGAATTCCTGCACGGGACCCAGCGGATCCTGGCACGAGCTGTAGGCCTGGTGCGGTGCGAAAAATGAAATCGGCGCATAGCCCCAGTAGTTGATCTTTCCCCGTGGCGCATCCGAGGGATCGAACTGGAACACCGGCAGCAGTTCCACCGCCGTGATCCCCAGTTGCTGGAGGTAGGGGATCTTCTCGATCAGGCCGGCATAAGTGCCGCGGGTCGCCTCCGCGACGCCGGAATTCGGATGGCGCGTAAAGCCGCGCACGTGCATCTCGTAAATGATCGTCCGCGACGACGGCAACCTGAGCGGGACATCGCCTTCCCAATCGTAAGTCCGCGGGTCGACGACGACGCTCTTCATGGCTGTCGCGGAGTTTTCGCCGTCATGTTGGGCCTTGCCGCGGGTATAGTTTTTCGGCACAACGACGCCGCGCCCGTACGGGTCGAGCAGGACTCTCGTAGCGTCAAATCGCAATCCCCGTTCCGGAGCCGACGGACCGGCAACGCGGTAGGCGTAAATCTGGCCCGCCTGCACCCCCGGCAAAAACGTGTGCCAGTAGTGGTACGTGTGACTGGTTGTCGGATCGATCGGCACCACGCGGGACGGCGCGTCGTCATCCACCCGATCGAAAAGCAGCAGGTCGACCCCGGTGGCAGTCCGCGAGAAAAGACTGAAGTTGACGCCTCCCTCGGCGACGGTGGCACCGAGGGGTGAACTCTGGCCGAATTGTGTGGCAACGGGCATTGCAAATTTGGGGACGAGGGCCTGTAAACAGGTAAGGGGCGGCGTCACCGATTGGTTTCATGGCTGGGCGCGGTGGGCAAGACGCCGGGACTGGTGCGTTCGCCGTGAGGGCGCGTCTCGTCTGGCGCATTCCCGTCCGGATGTTCCAATGCCGCTGAGGCAGGCTCCAGGTGTTCGCCTGCGTTCTGTTGCAACTCCATGATCGCCTGATCGACAGAGATGTGGCGGCCGAGGTAACCGACGCGCTCTTCGAGTCCCACGGCCCGCAGCAGGTCGCGCACTTTCGCGTGAGCGCCCACGACGCGCAGGTGGACTTCGCGCTTCACGAGGTCCGCATGCAATCCGGCCAGCATATTGGCCCCGGCGACGTCCAGAAACGGTGACGCCGAAAGATCGCAAATGACGAGCCGCAACTGCGGGGTCGCCTGGATTCCGGCCCAGACAGAATGGCGAACGTGCTCGGCATTGAAGTAGAGCACTGACGCCTCGGGACGGAAGATCAAAATGCCGGCGAGCGCCTCATTATCGGCGTGCCGCTCCAGATCAGAATAGCGATGCGTCCCCGGGATGCGACCGAGGAAGGCAACGTGGGGCCGCGCCGCGCCGGCCAGCAGCATCAACAGTGACACGGCCGCGGCGAGCAGCACCCCCTTGAGAATCCCCAGCAGCAGGACGCCGACCAGCGCCACGATCGCAATCCGGAACTCCAGCCGGCTGACCTGCCAATAGTTCCGCAGCGCCCCCAGGTCAATCAATCCCCGAACCGCAACCAGGACGATCGACGCCAGCACGACCGTCGGGAGATTGCCCAGGAGCTCAGTCAGATAGAGAAGACAGACGGCCAGGGTCAGCGAAGCGACCAGCAGAGCCAGCGGCGTTTTCGCCCCGGCCTTGTCGTTGACTGCCGACTGGGAGAGTCCCCCCGCCACCGGAAAGCCCTGGCCGAAAGCCACCGCCAGGTTCGCCGTGCCGAGGGCCAGCAGTTCCTGACGCGGACTGATCTCATAGCCGTTCTTGGCGGCCAGCGCTCGGGCCGCCGAGACTCCTTCGATATAGGCCAGCAGAAAGCAGGCGCAGCTCAGGGGGAGGATTCCGTCCACATCGCGCGGCCGCAGGGACGGAAGTCGGATCTCGGGCAATCCGGGCGGCAGTGCGCCCACCGTGGCAACTCCCCTCTCCTCCAGCGCGGTGAAGGAGACCACCGCTGTCGCCAGCGCCACGACAAAGAGTGCGATCGGCCGCCCGGGGAGGAATTTATCCCCCACCAGCAGCAGCGCCAGCGCCGCCAGCCCGATCCCGAGCACGACGACGTTCGTCTCGCCCAGTTGACCGACGAGGACCCAGACCCGTTCGAAGAAGTAGCCACCGCCTCCCTTCACGCCGAAGAGCTTCGGCAGTTGCGTCATGCCGATCGTCAGTGCCGCGCCCGCTTTGAAACCAACCAGGACCGTCTCGCTGATAAAGCTGACCAGCGCGCTCAACTTGAAGATCCACGCCGCGAGACTCAAGGCGGCCACGACCAGGGCAGTCAGAGCGGCGATTTCTCCCCAGCGGGTGGGATCGCCATCGGCCATGTCGGCGATCGTCGCGCCGACGAGCAGCGCGATCGCCGACGTCGGTCCGATTGCCAGTTGTCGAGAGGTCCCAAACACGGCATAACACAGGCCGCCGAGCAGATAGCAGTAGATCCCCTGCTGCGGGGGGAGGCCCGCCAGCGACGCGTACGCCATCGACACCGGGATGGCATACGCGGCCAGCGTCACGCCGGCGATGACGTCGGACTTCAACCAGCGGGGTTGATAGTCGGCCAGCCATTGCGCCGCCGGCAGCATTCCCCGCCAGCCGGAAGTCGCATTCAACGAAGTCACGGAATGGTCCTAGACATTGTCCCCTTCCGTACTGGTTCCTCGCATTTTCACCGGTTCTTTCACTCCCCACTTCCAGCCGCTGATGGCCGGCAGATCGTCGCCGTGCTCGGCGATGTACTGCTTGTGCTCGATCAGTTTCTCGTGGATCGACTGCTTGAAGTAGGCAGCACGAGCGCCGAGTTGCGGCAGCCGGTCGATCACGTCTTCGCACAGGTGGAACCGGTCGAGATCGTTCATCACGACCATGTCGAACGGCGTCGACGTTGTCCCCTCTTCTTTATACCCCCGCACATGCAGGTTGTGGTGGTTGGTCCTGCGGTACGTCAGCCGGTGGATCAGCCAGGGGTACCCGTGGAACGCAAAGATGATCGGCTTGTCTTTCGTGAACAGCGCGTCGTAATCGTGGTCGGAGAGCCCGTGCGGGTGCTCGCTGGCCGACTGGAGTTTCATCAGGTTCACGACATTGACGACACGCACCTTGAGTTCCGGCAGATGCTTGCGCAAGAGTTCCACCGCAGCCAGGGTCTCCAAGGTCGGCACGTCGCCACAGCAGGCCATGACCACGTCAGGCTCGCAACCTTTATCGTTGCTGGCCCACTCCCAGATACCGACTCCCGCTGCGCAGTGCTTGATGGCTTGATCCATCGTCAGCCACTGCGGCGCGGGCTGCTTTCCGGCGACGACGACATTGACGTAGTTGCGGCTTCGCAGACAGTGGTCGGTTACCGAGAGGAGTGTGTTCGCATCGGGCGGCAGGTACACGCGCACGACCTCGGCCTTTTTGTTCACGACGTGGTCGATGAAGCCGGGATCCTGGTGCGAAAAGCCGTTGTGGTCCTGGCGCCAGACGTGACTCGACAGCAGATAGTTCAAGGACCCGATCGGTCGCCGCCAGCGGATGTGGTTGCACACTTTCAGCCACTTGGCGTGCTGGTTGAACATCGAGTCGATGATGTGGATGAACGCCTCGTAGCACGAGAAGAACCCGTGCCGGCCGGTCAGCAGGTAACCTTCCAGCCACCCCTGGCACTGGTGCTCTGAGAGCACTTCCATGACCCGGCCGTCCGGGCTGAGTTTGTCGTCCTCGGGGTAGATCTCGGCCATATAGCAGCGGTTCGTCACGTCGAGGACGTCCTGCCAACGGTTCGAGTTGTTTTCGTCGGGGCTGAACAGGCGGAAGTTGCTGCTTTCCAGATTCTGCTTCATGACGTCGCGCAGGAATTTGCCCATCGCGCGGGTCGATTCGGCTGTCGTCGCCCCGGGACTGGGAACGTCGACCGCGTAGTTGCGGTAATCCGGCATCTTCAGATCGCGCATCAGCAGACCGCCGTTCGCGTGCGGGTTGGCGCTCATCCGGCGATTTCCTTGCGGCGCCAGCTCTTCCAGCTCGGCGTTGAGCCGGCCATTGGCATCGAACAACTCTTCCGGCCGGTAGCTCTTCATCCACTGCTCGAGAATGCGGATGTGCTCGGGCTTGTGCATTTCGCCCATCGGCACCTGGTGGCTGCGCCAGTAGTCCTCGCACTTCTTGCCATCGATTTCGGCAGGGCACGTCCACCCCTTGGGCGTCCGGAACACGATCATCGGCCAGGCGGGACGCTTCGTGACTCCCTTGGAGCGCGCGTCGGACCAGATCCGCTTGATCTCCGCCACCGCCGCGTCCATGACGCCGGCGAGTTGCTGATGGACCGATTCGGGTTCGTGCCCTTCGACAAAATAAGGCTTGTAGCCCATCCCCTCGAAAAACTTCTCGAGTTCCTCTTTGGGAATGCGGGCGAGGAAACAGGGGTTGGCGATCTTGTACCCGTTCAGGTGCAGGATCGGCAGCACGGCCCCGTCGCGTGCCGGGTTCAGAAATTTGTTCCCATGCCAGGCGGTCGCGAGGGGACCGGTTTCCGCTTCCCCGTCGCCGACGACGCAACTGACGATCAGGTCCGGATTGTCGAATGCGGCGCCGTATGCGTGGCTCAAGGCGTAGCCGAGCTCGCCCCCTTCGTGGATGCTCCCCGGCGTCTCCGGGGCCACATGACTCGGAATGCCGCCGGGGAAGCTGAACTGATTGAACAGCCGCTTCATTCCCTCGGCGTCCTGGCTGATGTTGGGGTAGTATTCGCTGTACGTCCCTTCGAGGTACGCGTGCGCGACGAGCGACGGTCCGCCGTGACCTGGCCCGATGATGTAGATCATGTTCAGGTCGTCGCGCTTGATGACCCGGTTGAGATGCACGCAGAGCATGTTCAGGCCAGGCGAAGTCCCCCAGTGACCCAGCAGCCGCGGCTTGATGTGCTCGCGCTTCAGCGGCACCTTCAGGAGCGGATTGTCGAAGAGATAGATCTGCCCGACCGACAGGTAATTCGAAGCCCGCCAGTAGGCGTCCATCCGCCGCAGTTCGTCCGCAGAGAGCGCGCCTGTCGCCGCGACCCGGCCGTCAGTTTTTGCTTTTCGTTTCGTCTCGTGCGTAGTCGTAGGCATCGGTCATTCCTTACTTTCCTGGGGGAAGATCTGGCTGGCGAATTTCAGCACTCCAAGAAGAAGCCCGGACGTCGGCCCGGCCTGCAGCGGATCGTTTCTGCAATTTGCCGGTTGAGCAACGTCCGCACGCCAGGTTCCGGCGCCACGATCACGCGGAATCCTGCCGTGCGCAATTGCACTTCGTATCAACAGAGCCCGCCGACCGTGAGAAGAGATGCAGAAGTCAGACTACCCACGGTTCAGCGATGCGTCAACGGCGCTGACTCGAACTCCTGAAGATGCCGGACAGCTCGCCGTGCGCGAGCCAGTTGAAAATCGACGGATACTCGTTTAGAGTGGAAGTCACTCGGGGCGGCCCATGGGGAAATGCGTTTCATTTCGGCCACTCTCGGCCGCCACAAATCTCCGCGATCGCGCTTGCCGACAGATTCTGAATTCGGGCGGCGTCATCACGCTTGTTTCTCCTGCCTTCGCCGTGCCTTATGCGCCCGATCTGCTCCCGTTTGATCTTTGCACTGGCCGCCGCAGGGGCGCTGGCGGGATGCGGCGAGTCGCATGCTGTCCCGACGTCCCAAAAGCTTCCGGCGGCGATCGTCACGGCCGGCACGCCGCTTGAAAAACCGGTGACCGATTACGTCGAGTTCACCGGGCGGACGGACGCCGTCGAATCGGTGGAGGTCAGGGCGCGGGTCACCGGATTTCTGAAGAAAGTGTTTTTCACCGGCGATCATGGCACAGAGGCGAGCTCGGGAAGCCAAACCGGAACGCCGGCCGCCGAGGGAACTGAAATTCCGGCCGGAACTCCGCTCTACGAGATCGACGACCGCGAATATCGGGCCGATCTGCAGGACGCGCAAGGCGAGTTGTCAACCGCCCTTGCCCAGCAGGAGAAGGCCAACAGCGATCTGAAGCGCGCGGTGCTTCTCAAGGATAAGGGAAATATCAGCGTTGAAGAGTACGAACGCAACGTGACGTCCAAGAAGCAGGCTGACGCGCACGTGGAATCGGCCGAAGCGAAACGGGATCGCGCCCAGCTCAACGTCGAGTTTTCGCATATCGCAGCACCGATTTCCGGCAAGATCAGCCGGACGGAAATCACTGCCGGAAACCTGATCCGGGCCGACAACACGCTGCTGACGACGATCGTCTCCCAGGACCCGATCGATGTGTATTTCGATATGGATGAGCGGACGCTGCTCAGGGTCCGCCGGCTGATGCTCGAAGGGAAAGTCAAAGGGGTCAAACTCAAGGATGGAGACGACCACGAGACGTTTCCCGTCGAGATGGGGCTGGCCATCGACGAGGGCTACCCGAAGCAGGGTTATATCGACTTTCTCGACAACCGCGTCAATCCGGCGACCGGGACGATCCGCGTGCGCGGGGTCTTCAAGAATCCCGAACTTCAACCGCAACGCCGGGAGATGGCTCCGGGGATGTTCTGCCGGGTCCGCGTGCCGCTCAGCCAGCCTCACTCCGCCCTGCTGATCGCCGAACGGGCGATCGGCACCGACCAGGGACGGAAGTTTGTGTACGTCATCAACGAGAAGAATGAAGTGGTCGATCGGACGATCGTCCTGGGACCGATCCAGGAGGGTTTGCGCGTCGTGAATTCCGGGCTCAAGGGGGATGACAAGGTCATCATCGACGGAATGCAGCGGGTGCGGCCGGGGGTCGAAGTGGCGCCGAAACCTGCCCGGATGGACGGCCGCCCGGGTGACGCCCAGGAAGATTCTCAGGGCGCCGCCGACGATTCCAGCCAGGCCGATCAACCCCGTAAACCTTCCGCGGAGCATCCGGCGGAATAGCCGCGGAGCCAGAGGCTGATGGCGAAATTCTTCATCGAACGACCCGTGCTGGGAGTCGTTATCTCTCTGGTGATTCTGCTGGGGGGCGCGGCGGCGGTCAAATTTCTGGCTGTCGCGCAGTATCCCGAGATCACGCCGCCGACCGTGCAGGTCTCCGGCTCGTACCCCGGGGCCAGTGCCACTGTCGTCCGTGACACGGTGGCCGCCCCGATCGAGCAGCAGGTGATCGGCGTCGAGAACATGCTGTACATGTCGTCGCAGTGCACCAACGACGGCGGGTACAACCTGACGATCACGTTCAAGCTGGGGACCAACCTCGACATGGCGCAGGTCCTCGTGCAGAACCGCGTCAACCTCGCGCTCCCCTCGCTCCCCGAGACCGTCAAGGCGATCGGGGTCTCGACGAAGAAGAAGTCCCCCAGCATCCTCCTGGTGGTCAATCTGTTCTCAGAAGTCGATCCCGGGACGAAACAGCCCCGCTTCAACCAGCTCTACCTGAGCAACTACGCGACGATTCAGATCAAAGATGAACTGGCCCGGCTGGAAGGAGTCGGTGACGTCGCGTACCTGGGGCAGCAGGATTACAGCATGCGGGTCTGGCTCGACCCGACGGCGCTGGCCAACAACAACCTGACGGCCACCGACGTCATCAACGTGCTGAAGGAACAGAACGTGCAGGTTGCCGCCGGGCAGATCGGACAGCAGCCGGTCCCTCCCGGACAGGACTTTCAATACACGCTCAGCACCCTGGGCCGCCTGATCGAGGCCGAACAGTTCGGTGAGATCATCATCAAGACCGGATCGTCGGGAGAGGTGGTCCGGATGCGCGACCTGTCGCACAGCGAACTGGGGGCCAAGAACCAGGACACGCGGTGCACGCTCGACGGGAAGCCTTCGGTGGGCCTGGCGATCTATCAGTTGCCGGGCTCGAATGCGCTGGAGACCGCCGACAAGATCCGCAAGCGCATGCAGGAACTCGAGGGCCGGTTTCCCGCCGGGCTCGAGTATTCCATTGTCTACGATACGACGCCGTTCATCGAAGAATCGGTCAATGAAGTGTTCAAGACGCTGCGCGATGCGATCGTCCTGGTGGCGATCGTCGTGCTGCTGTTCCTGCAGGACTGGAAGGCGATGATCCTGCCCATGATCGACGTCCCGGTGTCGCTCGTGGGGACGTTTGCCGTCATGTACGCCATCGGCTTCACGCTCAATAACCTCACGCTGTTCGGGCTCGTGCTGGCGATCGGGATCGTCGTGGACGACGCGATCGTCGTACTCGAAGCGGTCGAGACCAAGCTCGCGGAAGGTCTCGACGCCAAAGCGGCGACCATCAAGGCCATGGGGGAAATCACCGGGGCCATCATTGCCATTACCCTGGTGCTCTGCTCGGTCTTCCTCCCCAGCGCGCTCTTGGGCGGGATCAGCGGCCAGTTCTACCGCCAGTTCGCGCTGACGATTGCCGCTTCGATGGTTATCTCGGCCGTCAACGCCATGACCATGACCCCCTCGCGCGCAGTGATGATCTTCAAGGATTACAAGCACGGCGCCCATGGCCACGAAGACACTCGGGAAGCCCTCCCCTGGTGGGGCTATGCGGCTCTGTTCGGCTGGCTGGGGGCCACGCTGCTGGAAAAATACGTTTTGCCGCGCGTCGGTCTGGCCCCCGGCGGCGCCGGGCGGCCGGCCTGGCTGGGGTGGGCCATCTGGATCGCGCTGTTCGCCGCCGGGGCGATTGTCGGCTGGTTCGCTTATCGCCCGGTGAACCGCCTGCTGTCCCGCTTTTTCAAGCTGTTCAACCGCGGTTTCGATATCGCCACAAATCTCTACGGGCGCGTGGTGAGCGGCTTCTTGCGTGTTTCGGTCATCGTCCTCCTTATATATGGCGGCCTCCTGGGATTGACCTGGCTGGGATTTACGAGGATTCCGACAGGTTTCATCCCCACGCAGGACAAAGGGTACCTGGTCGTTGACGTGCAGCTTCCCGACTCGGCGTCGCTGGAGCGGACGATCGCGGCCCTGAGGCGGATCGAGGCCAGAGCCCTCAAGACCGAGGGGGTCGGGCACACAATTGGAATCCCCGGGCAATCGTTCGTGCTCAACGCCATCGGTTCCAACCTGGGGTCGATGTTCGTAGTTCTTAAGGAATTTGAGGAACGGCGCGATCACAGCCTGTACAGCGACCAGATCGCGCGCAAGCTCCAGCGCGAGCTCTATGCAGAAATCGTCGAAGCCCAGGTCGCCGTGTACGGCGCGCCGGCCGTGGACGGCCTCGGCAGCGCCGGGGGCTTCAAGCTGATGGTCGAAGACCTGAGCGACATCGGACTCGACGTCATTCAGGGACAGGCCGAAAACCTCGCGGACAAGGGGCGGCGGTCGCCCGGGATCGCGGGTGTGTTCAGCAGCTTCCGGTCTCAGACGCCGCAGCTCTACATCGATATCGACAGGACGAAATGCAAGAGCATGGGGATCCCGCTGCAGGACGTTTTCAACACGCTGCAAGTCTATCTCGGTGGATACTATGTGAACGACTTCAACCGCTTCGGCCGCACCTGGCAGGTCAATCTGCAGGCCGACGCCCCGTTCCGGCTGAGGGCCGAAGACATTCGGCTGCTCAAGGTTCGCAATGCCGCCGGGGAGATGGTGCCGCTGGGAACACTGGCGACCATCGAAGATCGCGGGGGCCCGCTGATGGTCACCCGGTACAACATGCGGACGGCCGCTCCCTTGAACGGGGCGGCGCTGCCGGGGGTCAGCAGCGGGACGGTCATCAAGACGATGGCGGGACTGGGCGAGAAGGAATTGCCGAAAGGGATGAGCTTCGAATGGACGGAGCTGACGTTTCTGCAATTGCAGGAGGGGAGCGCGGTGTTCTACGCGTTTGCCGGCGCCATCATCCTGGTGTTCCTCGTGCTGGCGGCGCAGTACGAGAGCTATTCACTGCCGCTGGCGGTGATTCTGGTTGTGCCGATGTGCATCCTCTCTGCGCTGGCGGGGGTAGCGATGATCAAGTCGGACATCAATATCTTCGTGCAGGTGGGGTTCGTGGTGCTGGTGGGGCTGGCGGCGAAGAACGCGATTCTGATTGTGGCCTTCGCCAAGGCGGCGCAGGAGGCGGGACAGTCGCGCCGCGACGCCACGCTCGCCGCCTGCCGCAGCCGCCTGCGGCCGATCATTATGACCTCCTTCGCCTTCATTCTCGGCGTGGTGCCGCTGATGATCTCGCACGGCGCGGGGGCCGAGATGCGGCGCACGCTGGGAACGGCCGTTTTCTCGGGCATGCTGGGGGTGACCTTCTTCGGCATCTTCCTGACGCCGGTGTTCTATTACGTGATCCAATGGTTCGCCGAGCGCAACGCCCCGCCGCCCGCCGGCAACACGCATCCTGGATGACTGCCCGCCGGTTCCGTAAGGATTTCTGCGACCGTCGATTCCCGAATTGGCGCATCTCGAGCACCATCAACGATCCAGACCTGACAGGGCGTCAGGTCTGGGAGGCGATAGGTGGGAAACGGCGTTCGTTTGCGCAAGTACCCCCGGCAGGAATCGAACGATCAAGGAATCGAACCTGCGACCTACGGTTTAGGAAACCGTCGCTCTATCCACTGAGCTACGGGGGCGGAAGAAGTCGCAATGCGCGCGGTTGCCGAAGTTACCAGAACGAACCCGGTTGACAGTCCCAGTCGAATGCGGTCATGATGCGCTGGGTTGTTTTGTCTTCCTTCTCAGGAGGCACTCACATGTCGGGTCTTCGTCGTACAGCCTGTCGTTCTGGATTTTCTCCCATTGCCGCTGAAGTTCTCGAGTCTCGGGCGCTGCTCTCGAGCGCGGCGGTCGCAGTGCATAATGCAACGCACCACGCGGCGATCCACCAGGCCACCCCCGCAACTGACCTGACGCCTCAGGCGGGATTTCACGGAACAGTCAATGCCCTGGTTTCCTTCGTCGGCTCCCCTCCCGGCCTGATTCCAGGTCAGTTTTCAATTTCAAAGATCAACGTCGTGCTGGGTGCGAAAGTCACGGCGCACTTCGCGTTCTCAATCAATTCCGGCGGGAATAAACTCTCACTGAAGGCCTCGTTTGCTGGAACGGTGGCATCCTTTGGTGCGGTTCCGGGAGGGACGCTGATCGCGCTCACACCGACCGGTGGCAGTATCGTCGTGACCTCGAAACATGCTGGCAGTCCGACCGTCAAGCTGACGGCGATCCCGAACGGATCCCCGGTCTTTGTGACGGTGAACGGGGCCAACTCGTTCCTTGGGTTGGGCGCAACCGACGTCTTCAAGGCGGGAACGCCGGGGGGACTCGCCGGTTTGCCGATTGCGATCGTGATCACCGCCTAGCCTCGGCCATCAACGAACCGGACCTGACAGGGCGTCAGGTCTGGTGAGGCGATAGCTGGGAGAGTCGCGGGTCAGCATCGCCACCGCCCGGCAGGCATTGGGCCGCCTGCCGGGTTTTTCGTTGGCGCTCTCGTTCATTGCCACTTCTCGCCTCCGCCGGTATCGTGGACTGCGACACGGCCCCTATCGTTGTGCTGTTGCTGGCCCGACGGACATCGATCAAGGGGCTGTGTCGCTTTTCTATCGCACAGATAGACGCCGGCCACCGCCCGTGGCATCATGAATTCAGTCACTGCGATTCAGGTCGCGGTGACGAGCGCCGAGCCCTCCTTCGAAAGCGCTAATCGACGGAGGGCTGCTCGCTTCTATGGCTAGACAGCTCTTCGTCCGGCTCAACGACGATCTGCGTGGACAGTTCCAGACGATCCATGCGCACCGCAATTGCTTCTGCCTGCGATTCCGGCAGACCATTCACGAGCACGACACGGGTGCCGTCGCTCTTAATTGCCACAACGCGAAATATCGGCGCATCGATCATGCCGGGGATTATAGTCGGCATGCCCTGGTGGGCGATGGCAACTTTATTGCCCGCTAGTGGCTTTGTCTAAAAGGGCACGTTTGCCCAGAAAGTCCTGAGCCTGCCCAAAAAGTCGCACTGGCTGCCGGCAATCATCGCCGGATCGAGATGTCCCATTTTCTCCAGCGGAGCGGCAAATAGAGATGCGTGCCCTTGTTCACGCGCGCCGCCGCGTATGATCCAAGCGGCTTGGCGATGAACGTCGGACCGCTTACCGCCAGCACCCCCAGTGGATAATACGGTAAGCCAATCCACGGCGGCGGGGCACGACCGGTGCTCTCGACGCAATACCAGGCGTACCAGCACGCCGGCCCGAAACTGGCCACATAGAGCACCGCTCCCACCACGCCCACGACCGCCGTCCACTTGGCCCACCGCTCTCGCCGATTGGCGATCCGCACGCCGAGCCAGACGCAGAGAGCTGCGAAGACGCTGGCCAGGGCTGGCAGGACCATGCTCATTGATCGCCAATCACCAAGGCGGACGAGGTCAGAAAGAGCATGGTTGCAATGATCCACCGAACGTTCCCGCTGCAGATTAGCTCGCTGTCACAGCAGGCGAACAGGTGGCCGATCTCGAC
>Ga0137463_1000225_pt1 | contig 21421 bp, 17 predicted proteins | sample EasRivERMGT800_2_FD_102333 | JGI IMG/M metagenome (GOLD analysis project Ga0137463, IMG submission 102333) | Soil microbial communities from meander-bound floodplain in the East River, Colorado, USA - East River MetaG ERMGT800_2 | ecosystem: Environmental > Terrestrial > Soil > Floodplain ...
ATTGAGCTGGCTGGTCCCCTTAAACGTGTTGTTCGACGAAACGTTGTTGCTGGTGTAGTGCGGGGCCGAATTCATCGCCGAGAAGCTCGAGCTGTGTGAGCTGCCGATCCCCCCCGCGAAGGCCGCCGTCTGGCAGAAGGCCACGAGAACCGAAGTCCTGAGCATCGTTTTCAGGTTTTGTGTGTTGAACGTTTTCATGATTAGTTCCCCTGATCGCTTGAGTTCCGAGTGACTTGTTACCGCCATACTCAGCGACAGCGTAAACCAATCGAAAATGTTACAGGCACATTTCGCGATTATCTTAAGTCATTGCCGATCAATGACTTGAGGATAGTGCAGGTTGCACCCAATTAGGAAATCCCCAGGCCAGCACCCCGTTTTGCACGAAGATTTCCCGCAGAGAGGCATTTTCCCGGTAGTTCAGTCGTGGAGGTTGCCACGCAATATTCGGTCCCGCCAGGCCAACAGTTCATTCACAATCGAGCGGTGGTGGGCCGAGAAGATCCATTCCGTGAGCTTCGAACAACTGCCGCACGGTGTTGATCTGCGCCTCAGTGTAGGTTTTCGTGATCACCTGTTCTCGCGATGGCAGATCCTTGCCCACTGCTAATTTGCCGACCGCGCGGAAGAACTCCTCCATCTGGCCGGCGGGTTGGTAAACGTTGATGATTTTGCCCGGCTTGCCGTTCACGCATCCCCACATGTGGCCCACCTTCCGGGGAATGAAAACCGACTCACCGGCGCCCAGGCGAACCCGCTGCTCGCCCATCAGAAACTCGACCTCCCCATCAATGACGTAGATCCATTCATCCTGGTCGTGGTGCAGATGGCGCGGTCCACCCCCTCCGCCAGTGAACTCAAAGATACACATGGCCCCGTTTGTGTCCCTGGCAGAAACTTTGCAATCATTCGGTTCCCCGCCCAGTTTGATCTGCTCACCGAAGCGGTCATCGCCAGCCGTAACGCAGAACCCTGCGAACATCTGCTTCGTCTTCATTTTCTTTGCTCCTTTCAAGTGCTGGATGGTTTTGTCGATGGTCTCGATGAGCACGCGCGTCCGCGCGAGATTCTTTTGCAGAACCTTCCGGTGAGATCGCAGGGCAGCGACTTTTTCAAAATCGGGGCGGCCCAGGATTTGCCCGATCTGTTTCAATTCGAAGCCCAGCTCCCGGTAAAACAGGATTTGCTGGAGGGTCAGGAGCTGTGCCTCTTCGTAGAACCTGTAGCCATTCGCCCCGTAACGGTCGGGCTTCAGCAGGCCCGTTTCATCATAAAAATGCAGCGTGCGGACGCTGACGCCCGACATCGCGGCCACTTGTTTGACTGTATAGGCCATCACTCTAGCCTCGTGGAGACCATCGACACGCCAGTTTCGAATTATCGAGTATTACGTAACGTGAGGGTCAAGAGATATTCTTGCGGGGACAGGAAATTTGGAAGGAGAAATTGTCGCGGAGCACTCGACAACTCCAGGGGTTGCCTTTTGCGGATTGAGGGACAGGTTGCTGCCACCCGATATCTGGGGCTGCGGAGCAATGCGTTGGGCGCGAAAGTCGCTCGGGAGGGAGGACTACATGATCGTACGCGAAGCGGGAGCTTCGCACGGTGCGGTCCCAGGGAGGACCTTGGGACCGAGACGAGCTTGGGACCGAGGAGAACTTGTTCACTTCAGCTTGTGGCTGAACGAGCCGGTGCCGGAGGATTCGAGGTCTCCCTGCGGCGTCGCCAGATCGACGAGGGCCGCGAGGTCCGACTGGATCGTGCGAAACAAGAGCACTGCCGTCGCCAGGCCGACGGTTCCTCCAGAGGCCAGAGTAACCAGCGTCCACTTGGCGTGACTGCCGGTCGCCACCAGGATGGCGACCGACAGCATCGGGACCGACGCGGCCAGGAGCAGGTAGAACCAGCTCGCGCGGCCGAGCCAGACGAGCGCGTCGTGGTCGCGCTGCGTCAGCGTGTCGATCCGGATGATCGCCGGGTAAAAGCTGCAGACCGTGAGGAACGTCACTCCCAGGAAGGGATAGGCGCCGGCGATGATTCCTGAAAACATCACCGAGACGATGAAATGAACCGAGTCTGAAAGAGACTCGTCTCCGACGACCATCTCGATGGCGAAGGGGTAGATCGGCGCCGCCAGCAGCCACAGCCCCATGCTGTACCACGACGCGAACCGCCCCATCCGCAGACAGCGCCGCTTGAGCACCCATTGTGATTCGGGAGGCAGATCGGCGACCCGCGACGGTTCAGCCAGCGCGCGCGCCAGCGGCCGGCAGGCGCGCACGATCAGAAACGCCCCCAGCGGAAAGACCGTTGAGTCGATGATCAGTTTCGTCGCCCAGAAAACATCCTGGGCTTGTTCGAGATGATCGACGATTTCAGTCCGGTTGTAGAAGTAGTTGACGACTGCCGCCACCGCGTTGGGAAACAGCGCGGCGATCACCACGAGGAGCGTGGGAAAGCGCCGGGCCCACCGCCGCCAGTCGTGCACCGGGGGTGCCAGCAGGCGCTGCGCATTGGGCTGCAGACACAGGTCGAGATTGCGCGCCAGTTCGCCGCCGGTGGCGATTCGTTTCTGCGGATCGGGTTCGAGGCAATGCTTTACGATCTGCGCCAGCGTGTGGGGCCAGTGTCGCGCCGCTGCCGCCAGCGATTGATCGTCGATTCCCGCCTGCCGCCGGGCAACCATTTCGGTCAGGGTAATCGACCAGTTGCCGTCGACCTGCGGATCGGCAAACGGGCGATGCCCCGTGAGCAGTTCCCACAGGAGCACCCCCAGCGAATACAGATCGCTGCGCCCGTCGAGCGATTCGGGTGAGCGGTCGTGCGCGGGATTGGCGGCTTCGAGCTGCTCGGGAGACATATACGCCAGGCTGCCGCCGAAGTAAGCCACCGGCGTGGCGCCGGCCGACTGCGAACTGAAGCTGACGTTGAAGTCAGCCAGTTTAGGCGAGCCATCGGCCGTCACGAGGACGTTCGCCGGTTTAAGATCACGATGCAGCACCCCCTGGCGGTGAGCGTAATCGAGCGCCCGCGCGAGGCGCGCCCCGAGCCAGCAGACGACTTCCGGCCACGGCGCGTCGGCCAGGCGCGCCCGGAGCGGCGAATCGGTCGGTCGCGATTCGCCCCGCTGGAGCAGGGCGTCGTCGATCGTGTCGAGCAGCAGCCGGCCGGTCCGCTCGGCCACAGGAGTGCGGCGCACCGTTTCCACGACCGCCTGCAGCGTGCCGCCGGCGACATACTGCATATAGAGGAGCCGCACGCCGCTCTCCGGCAGCACCCGCTGGTCGAAGACGCGCACGATATGATCGTGATCGAGATGGGCCAGCGTTTGCGGTTCCTGGCTGCGGTCGGCCGAGACTTTCAGCGCCACCAGCCGCTGCATCGAATTCTGCCGCGCCAGAAAGACCTTTGCAAATGCCCCGGTTCCCAGCGTCGTCAACAGATCGAAGTCGTCCAGCTTCTGCCCCGGTTGCACTTGAGCCAGCAGGGTCGCAGGACGGACCACTCCACTCAGCGACGTCGAAACCTCGGCGTCATTGAACCCGACCAGCCGCTCGAGTTCGCGGGCGCAATCGGGAAACCGCCGGCGGTATTCGTTCGGTTCGACGGCATCCCCCGCCTGCACCCGCACATGATATTCCTCGTAGATCAGGTCCACGGGTGGAGTTTCGGCAAGCTCCGGAAATTCCTGGAAGTACTCTTCCAGCAATCGGGCGGTTTTGCGTCGCCAGCGGTATTCCAGGTCCACCTTCACCAGCTCGATCAGCGTCAGCCGCCGGGCCGAGGGCTCGACGCCTGCCAGGAAGTCGCCGAGCCTGGGGGGCGCCGGGCCCGATTCCCAGGCCTGCACAAACTCCTCGATCTGCGTGGAGAGGACCGTCCAGGTATTGGCGGCCGATCCGGTGATCGTGCGATCGTTCTGCACTTGGCTGCCTGAGTGTGAGCGATGTAGGATGATATCGAGTGTGAGCGATGTAGGATGAAATCAACCCGAGTTTACCGCGCTTGCCCAGGAATGTCGTGTGGACCCAGCTCCGCTCCCTTTGATTGAACGAATCCGTCAGGGAGACCAGACGGCACTGGGGGATTACCTCCAGGGGCGCCGGCTGCAGCTCCTGGCCTTCATTACCCGGAATCTGGGAACCGCCCTGCGCTCCCGCATCGAGCCGGACGATCTCTTTCAGGAAGTCACGCTCGAGGCGCTGCGACGCATCGGCGAACTAGCGCACAACGAGCGCGATCCATTCGGCTGGCTGTGCGAGATCGCCGAACAACGGGTGATCGACGCGCATCGCCGGCTGTTCGGGGCTGAAAAGCGTTCCGCCAATCGCGAAGTCGGCCTCGGCTCACCCGGCGACGACACGCACCACTCGCCCCTCATCAATCTGCTGGTGGCCAGCATGACGAGCGCCAGCGCCGCGTTCTCCCGCGACCAGAAGGAACTGCGTCTGATGGAGGCCCTGCAAGGGCTCCCGGAGGAAGGGCGCGAAGCACTCAAGTTGCGGTATCTGGAGGGGCTGGCGACGAAAGAGATTGCGGAACGAATGGGCAAAACCGACGGCGCGATCCGCGTGTTGCTGACCCGCTCGCTCAGTCGCCTGCAGGGTGTCGTGGAGGGGTAGACCGGCATTTGGGGAATGTCTAATGACGAATGTCTAAGGAATGACGAAGCACGAAATCCGAAGGAGCAGCGTACGTCGTTCCATTCGTCATTCGTGCTTCTTTCGTCATTAGACATTCGTCATTCCCGAATCAGTAGTTCGGCCAGATCCCCGGGGTCGCAGGCCACCACGACGGAATGCCAATCGGCGGTGTCGGTCACTGTCCGGCCGTTGCGGCTCGGTACATTGCCGTTGCAGCGGCGATGACAAAAAGAATTGGTCCCCACCATTCCATCGGGATGAAGAAGAACGAGTGGCGGATCCGGGGAATCACGACCATCTCGCCGGTTTTCGGGTCGAGCAGCGTGCGAGCGCTACTGCCTCGGTTGAGTGTCCAGCCGACAATCGCAGTGGGAATGGCGGCCAGAGCCAGCGCCGCCGGGAGCGGCCAGATCTGATCCTGATAGAATCGGTCGTCCGCCATGATCTCTTCGATCCCGATTTCCATCGCCAGACAAGTCCCGAACACAAAGACTCCGGTGAGGTACCCGTGACCATGCCAGACAATCACCATCGTGCAGTCCTCGTATACTTCAGTGTCCCAGGGATCATCAAATCGGAGTCATTGTTGTCGGGGACCGGAACGAGGAATGACGAATGTCTAATCCCGGCGCGCCGGGAAAGAAGCACGAATGACGAAGCTTCGGCGTGCGTTGATTCTTCGGATTTCGTGCTTCGTCATTCCTTAGACATTCGTCATTAGACATTCGTCATTCCCGAATCAGTAGTTCGGCCAGATCCCGGGGGTTGCCAGTTCGAGCAGGTGGCCGTCGGGGTCCCGAAAGTACAGACTGTGCCCCCCTTCCGGCCAATCGACGGTCGATTCGATGGAAACCCCCTCGGCGGCCAGCTTCTGACGCCAGCCGGCCAGGTCGGCTTTGGCGATGGCGAATGCCACATGCAGGGCCCCTTCGCCCCCGTGCGGTGGAATGACTCCGCCGGGGACCGGCATCGGCTTGGTCGAGCCCCCCTGCCGGAACAGCAGCAGGACGTCGTGGCCGGCGACGTTCATCGCGCAAAAGCGGTCGTCGCGGGCCATGACTTCGAAGCCGAACAGCTTCTGGTAAAACGTGATCGACCGTTCGACGTCGCGCACGTGCAGTGCCGTTTCTAATATTCCGCCGACTTGCATGACCAGCTCCCCGATCGGCCCTGTTCCATTCAATCGTCACTATAATGAGATGCGGTCCAATCGCAACTTGAGATGCAGCGGGCTAGCCGCGCCTCGCGCCGGCACCGAGGGTCAGGCCGCCAGCACGCCATCTGGCGTGATTTGGGCCATTCGACTCGTTCCGGCAGTTGTCGGCATTCGGAACGAATGATAGAATTCGGTGCGACACGCAGGGATCATCGACCACAGTCTTTCCCCGGGCTTTTGGGCCCGATTTTATGGCTGAGATCTGTTGTCCGTATCGACCCCGATACGGCAGGCGAGGTGGTTAATGACAGTAGGGCCCAGTGCGGCAATGCAGTCGAGCGTGCTGGTTTTGAACCGGCTGTACATGGCTATTCAGGTCATGTCGGTGCGGCGGGCATTCTGTCTGCTCTGCAAAGACTTCGCCGAAGTCATCAACGTCGAGAACGGCGCATATGTTTCGTACGACTTCGAAAGTTGGCGAGAAGTGAGCCAGTGGAAGGCGTCGGTCGAAGGCCCGCAGGAACACGAAGACTGGATCCGGGCGGTGAATTTTTCGATCCAGGTGCCGCGGGTGATCCGGCTGCTCAGGTACGACCTGTTTCCCAAGAACGTCGTCAAGTTCAACCGCCGCAATATCTTCCTGCGCGACGAAAACCGCTGCCAGTATTGCGGACACCGGTTTCCGACGCAGCAGCTCAGCCTGGACCACGTCGTCCCGCGGAGCCGCGGCGGGCTGACCAACTGGGAAAATATCGTTTGCGCGTGCCTCAGGTGCAACGTTCGCAAGGGGGGGCGGACCCCGAATGAGGCCCATATGCGGCTGTTCCGCCGGCCGGTCAAGCCCAAGCGCAGCCCGATGCTGGCCCACCAGTTGACGAGCGTGAAGTACGAGTCCTGGAAGCAGTTTCTGGATGAAGCGTATTGGACCGTCGAGCTGCAAGACTGATTGCAGTCGGGCGAGGGAGTTGCTACGCTCAATATGGGGTTCGACGGGTGTAGAGGCGGAGTTTCGGGAATCCCGCAGGCGAACCGTTTTGCGTTCAAATTGCCGGAGGCTTGTCATGAAGGGCTGTGCTCTCCCTCGTTCGTCCCGCGCTGCCGACGCCCCGAGCGTCCGCACCGGCTTTACGCTGATCGAACTCCTGGTGGTGATGGCGATCATCGCCGTCCTGGCGGCGTTGCTCCTGCCCGCCGTCAACGCAGCCCGCGAAGCCGCACGCCGCTCGCAATGCCTGAACAACATCCGGCAGATCAACCTGGCGGCTGCCAATTATCTGGGGTCGAATCGCAGTTACCCGTCGGGGTGGATCTGTTCGAATCCGGGTTGTTCGGCGCTGTCGCCGGCGGCATCGACGTACTCAACGGCCAGCGGAACCGGGCAGTTCCGGTTCCCCGATAAAACGATCCTGTCGATGGCTCCCACCGACTACGCGATCTCTCCCGATTGGAGCTGGCAGGCGTTCCTGCTCCCCCAGATGGATGCCGGAAATGCGGCCATCGATTACCGACAAGTGAAAGGAAATCCGAGCGGCGCTCAGCCTTTGCCGCCGAACCCCGCTTCGCTGACGGTGAAGATTTCCGCCTACGTCTGCCCCAGCGCCACCGGTCAGGGTGCTACGATTGGTTACTGCACTTACAAGGGCTGCGTCGGCTCGAAGAAAGATCCGAGTACCGGCATCTGCAACGACGGTGCGTTCTATATGAACAGTTCCACTTCCGATCGGACGATCAAAGACGGCTCGACGACGACCATTCTTTTCGGCGAATCGCAGTTCGGATTCTGGGGCGATGCCCTCAGTGCCGTGGCGCGGGTCCCGTATGCGTTTCCGCAACCCCCGACAAACCAGCCTGAAGCCCGTCCCTCATTTGATTGGATCGGTCCGAATGCGCAAACCGCTCCGCAGGCCAGCGCTGGTCCGACGGCGGACGTTCTGACTGGTTCGGGCACCCAGGGCATCTACATGCTCTTTGGTTTCGGCAGCGCACACGTCGACGTGGCGAACTTTGCCATGGCAGACGGGTCGGCTCGCCCGATCGGTAAGTCGATCAATCCGCAGATTTTCAGCCAGTTGGCAACAATCGCCAGCGGTGAAAAAGTTGGCGACGATTTCTGATGGCTGTTCTGCCCGGCCCGGAAACCGAGCCGGGTGCGGCAGTCGCGTATTGACATGGATTTCCCTGACGGCCGCCGGTTGCAACCGGCGGCCGTCTGTTCATTGAGCCTGCCCCATGCCCCCCCAACTGCCGACGGCCGCACAGACGGTCGAAGAACAATTCCTGCGGCAGATCTTCGTACGCGACCAGATGGCCGAGTGGTCGAAGCACCCGCTCGTCATGGAGCGGGCCGACGGCGTTTTTTACTGGGACACAGCGGGTAAACGCTACTACGACGCGATCGCCGGCATTTACACGGTTTCGGTCGGGCACAATAACCGCCGCGTGATCGAAGCGATCAAGCGCCAGCTCGATACGCTGCACTTCTCGCCCCCGATGCACGGCACCAACCCCGTCGCCGTGCAACTGGCGAACCTGCTGGCCGAAGTCGCCCCGGCCGGCCTCTCGACCGTCAAATTTGAATGCGGCGGGTCGGAAGTCACCGAGGCGGCGATCAAGCTGGCGCGCCAATACCATCGCCTTACCGGGAACCCCGGCAAATACAAAATCATCAGCCGCTATCAGTCATGGCACGGCTCGACGATGGGTTCGCTGGCTGCCTCCGGCCTCAAGTCGCGCAAGACGGTGAACGAACCGCTCCCCGCCGGCTTCCTGAAAGTCTTTCCGCCGACCTGTTATCGCTGCCCGTTCGGCAAGGAGTATCCCGACTGCCGCATTACCTGCGCGACGATCGTCGACAGCGTGATCGACATGGAAGACCCGGCGACCGTGGCCGCCATCATGGTCGAACCGATCGGACACACCGGCGGCATCATCGATCCGCCCGAGGAATATCTGCGGATCCTGCGCGACATCTGCGACCGGCACAACATTCTCCTGATCTTCGACGAAATCATCACCGGCGTGGGCCGCACCGGGCAGATGTTCGCCGCCCAGACGTTCGGCGTGACTCCCGACGTGATCTGCACCGGCAAGGGAATGAGCGGCGGGTACATCCCGCTCTCGGCGATGATCTGCCGCAAGTCGATCGCCGACGCCTTCTGGGGACCAATCGAAACCAACCCCGGCTTCGTCGAAGGGCACACCTGGGAAGGTGGCCCGGTCGCCTGTGCCGGCGGAATCGCCATCATTCAGGAAATCCTGGAGCGCGACCTGTGCGGTAACTCGCGCCGGCAGGGAGTCCGGCTGCGCGCGGGGTTCGAACAGATCGCGAAGAAGCATGGCGTAATCGGCGATATTCGCGGCAAGGGGTTGTTCCAGGCGATCGAATTCGTCGCCGATGTGAAGACGAAAGCGCAGTTTCCGGCAAAGCCGGGCTTTGGCGTGAAGGTCGGCCGGCGGGCCCTCGAACTGGGCCTTCTGTGCCGGTTCGATCCGCATTGGATCGCCTTCGGCCCGGCCCTCACCGTGACGGCCGACGAACTCGACGAAATGCTGGCGATTCTCGACCGGTCGATCGGGGAGATTCTGGCGGAGCAAGGCGCGACATGAATTTTCTCCTGAGCAACGATGACGGTGTCGATGCCGAAGGTTTGGCCGCGCTCAAGGCGGCTGCCAAGCCATTGGGAGATGTGCTGGTGGTGGCGCCGGCGCACTGTCACTCGGGAGGTGGGCATCAGGTGACGACGCACGGGCCAATTCGCGTGGTGCGGCGCGACGAGACCTGTTACGTGATCGAGGGGACTCCGGCCGACTGCGTCCGCGTGGCACTCGATCGGCTGACCGCTTCCGCCGACTGGGTTCTGGCGGGGATCAATCACGGGGGCAACCTGGGAGCCGACCTCTATATGTCGGGGACGGCGGCGGCCGTTCGCGAGGCGGTGCTGCATGGGAAGCCGGGAATCGCCGTTTCACACTATCATCGCAAGGGAGTCGATCCCCTCGACTGGCCCCGCGCGGCTCACTGGTTGACGCCGGTGCTCCGCGACCTCACCGGCCGTCACTGGAAGCCGGGGACGTTCTGGAACGTCAACCTGCCCCACCTGCCGGCCGGCGCGGCCGATCCCGAAGTTGTCTTTTGCCCGGTCGATTCATCGCCACTCCCGGTCCGCTACGATACGGCGGGCGATCTCTTGACCTACAGCGGAATCTATCACGAGCGCGCCCGGCAACCGGGGACCGATATCGACGTCTGCTTCAGCGGCCGGATCTCGGTGTCGCTGGTCGTTGTGTAGGGTGGACTTCAGTCCACCCTACAAGATGTCACGCCCTTTCGCAGAGCGAAAGGCGACATTAGCCCGCGATTGCGGCCGCGTGTGCGCGCACTTTTTCTATGGCATTCACGATCTGCCCCAGCTCGCGCTCGGTTTCGAGCAGCACGGGATGGTGCAGTGTCAGGACCCGCTCGTCGGCTTGCGTCGCCTGCGAAAGTTTGCCGACGGCGCGAAACCGACGCGACGAATGCGTTTTGTGCAGCGCGCGAAAACCGGAGTCCAAAGCGATCCCCTCGGCACGGACAGCTTCGGCGAACCTGTCGCGCGAAAGACCGCCGAAGGCCGCCGGGTCGTACTGCAAGCCGACTTTGTAGTATCCCGGCTGCGAATCCGATGGAGCATTCACAAACAGTTTCAGGCCGGCAATCGAAGCGAACTGCTGCGCGAGCCACGCGACGGCGGCAGTTCGCCGCGCGTTGGCCGCGTTGAGCCGCGCCCATTGCGGGAGGATGGCAGCCGCCTGCAGTTCCGAAAGGGGATACACGTCGTTGCCGCGGTGCGTGTAAAGTTTCACGCGCTGGGCCACGTCGTCGCGGGCTGTGAGGAGTGCCCCGCCGCGCCCGGCAGAGACGAGCTTGCTCCCTCCGAAACTCAAAATGCCGGCGTCACCCCAGGATCCGGCGATGCGGCCGTGAATTCGGCCGCCGGCTGCCTGGGCCGCATCTTCGATGACGGCGACGTTGTGCTCGCGCGCAATCTCTGCGACGCGCGGCAGATCAACCACGCCACCGTGCAGGTGCGAAGCGACAATCGCCTTTGTCTTGGGACCGATCGCTGCGGCGATCTGGGCCGGGTCGAGATTCCAATTCTCCTCCCGAACGTCAACCAGCACGGGGGTGGCGCCAACGGCGAGGACGTCCTGAAAATTTCCCTTGAAATCATAAGCCGCCAGAACGACTTCGTCCCCCGGGCCGATCGCCAGCCCGCGCAGCGCCAATTCGAGCGCCGCCGTGCCGCTGGCGCACAGCACGGCATGGGGCAAGTCGTGAAAACTCGCCAGTTCTTGAGACAACCGGGCGACATGCGGCCCGTGATACTTGCCCCACGACCCGTCAGCCAGTGCCGCCGTGACTGCCGCGACAACGTCGGGAGCGGAGCCAGGCCAGTCGGGAGGTCCGCTCGGCCGGACGGGCTTGCCTCCCAGGATGGCGGGAAATTCAGAGGAAGCAGGCATCAATCGCTGGTTCTGGTTCCTAAGGGACGGTGGCAAAACTGTTGGCGCGACAAACGGCTCCCTCTCCCTTTTGGCACACGTATCGAAACATCGCCAATTGAGCTGCAGCAGAACTTCTCCCTCCCCCCGTTGTGGGGGAGGGCCGGGGTGGGGGGGGCGAGCGCCGAATGACGCCCCCACCCCCATCCTAACCTTCCCCCATCAAGGGGGAAGGAACCTGATTTGGCAACGCGGGTTTTGACTTGTGTAGACATCGATGCCCAGTGGGAGAGGGAAGACGCGTGGGAGCCGCTCGACATCGTGTTCTCCGGTCCCGGCCTGCCGGATCATCGAAAAATGATTGTCCTTCGGACTGACCGGGACGTATCATGACCGTATCAATGATCACAGGCACTCATTGTGGGCAGACGCGACCTCTCCAGACAACCGACAAACCCGCAGGCACGGCACCTTCATGGCACATCAGATCCGGTTCATCATGGTCGGGGGCTTTCTCGGCGCAGGCAAGACGACCACCCTGGCGCGACTGGCACGCCACTATCAGAAACAGGGACTCAACGTTGGCGTCGTCACGAACGATCAGGCGAGCGACCTGGTCGATACGAACTCGTTGCGGTCTCAGGGATTCGACGTCGGGGAAGTCGCCGGCTCCTGCTTCTGCTGCAACTTCGACGGACTGATGGGGACGATTGAAAAACTGGGAGCTGACCGGCGGCCCGACGTCATCCTGGCCGAGCCGGTCGGGAGTTGTACCGACCTCGTCGCGACCGTCGTGCAGCCTCTCAAGCAACTGTTCGAAGCCGAATTCAGCATCGCACCGTATTGCGTGATTCTCAAACCGGGCCACGGCGAACGCATTCTGAAAGACGAAGCGGGGGCCGGTTTCTCCCCCAAGGCGGCGTACATTTTCAAGAAGCAGCTCGAAGAAGCCGACGCCGTGCTCGTCAACCGCGTCGATCAGCTCGAGCCGGCGGCAGTCGCCGAACTGGTCCGGCTGGTCGAGCAGCACTATCCCGGTCGTCCGATTTTGAAAGTTTCCGCCCGCGAAGGGACCGGATTCGAGGGGCTCGTGGCGCTGCTCGAGCAGCGCGGCGAATTCGGTCGGCGGGTCCTCGACATCGACTACGACGTCTACGCCGAAGGCGAAGCCGAACTGGGATGGCTCAACGCCAGCATCCGCGTTACCGCCCAGGCCGAGTTCAGTCTCGACGACCTGCTCGTTGACATTCTCAAGCGGCTGGCTGCCCGGCTCGACCAGGCCGGGGCGGAAACGGCGCATCTCAAGGCGATCGGACTGTGGGAAGGGTTCTTCGGTGTGGCGAATCTCGTGAGCCGCGCCGCCCACCCCGAGCTGTCGCTGCCGTCGAACTGCCGGGTCCGCGATTTCGACCTGATCGTCAACGCGCGGGTCGCGACCGACCCGGCGATTCTGGAAGAGCTGGTCGAGCAGGAAGTTTCAGCGGCCTGTGCCGCGGCGGGCGCGCGGGCCGAGTTCCGCCAGACGCAGTGCTTCCGGCCGGGGCGTCCGACGCCGACGCACCGGTTTGCCGTTGCCGAAAAGTAGAAGTTCCCATCGCTCACATCACAAGTTCCGTCACATCGCGGGTTCATTCGAATCACAGGAGGGGACAATGTCACGCGCCCTGAAGTTGACAATTGCTGTTTCCATCGTAGGGATGTGGGCTCTGGCGTCACAGGTTCTGCCCGGCGCCGATCAGAATTCGGAAAATCCCGGTGTCCGGCGGCCCCGTGGCGACGGCGCGCCGCTGAAGCACGCAATCGTGAAGAACGAGGAGGCTCCCGCCGAAGAGAAACTCCTGAAGGCGCTCGACAAACCGACCACCGTCGAATTTATCGACCTGCCACTCGAAGACTGCCTGACCTTCCTGCACGATTATCACGGGATCAATATCTGGATCGACCGACACACGCTGACGGATGAAGGGGTCGCGCTCGACGCGCCGGTGTCGCTGAAACTGGCCGACGCGAAACTCGAATCGATCCTGAACCTGATTCTCGGGCCCCACGAGCTGGATTGGATCATCCAGGATGAAGTGCTGAAGATCACGACCCGCGCCTGGGCGCAGCAGCATCCTGAAGTGCGGACCCATCCCGTACAAGCGCTGCTCGACGCCGGCCACACTCCCGAAGAACTGATTGACGCCATCACCTCCTGCATCGAACCCGAATTGTGGTCGAAGGCCGAGCGAGCATTTGGAATTTCGCATTCCGGCGGCGTGCTGGTGGTGCGAGGTTCGCAGCGCGTCCAGACCGAAATCGCCCAGTTGCTGGCGGAGCTCGACGAAATCGCCGAAGAAGATGAGAAGGCACCCGGCAAGCGCGAGCGGGATGCGGTTGTGTCGGTCAAGGCCTATCCCACGCGCCAGCAGCGTTCCGAACATCTGGCCATCACATTACAGAGTCTCGTCGCCGAGAAAACCTGGAGCGGGCACGGAGGTGAAGGGATGATTTACCCTCTCGAGGGGATCCTGGTCGTCAGGCAGACCGCGGCGGTCCATCGCTCGATTCAGCAGCTCCTGGCGCAAGTCGACCGGCAGCGGCAATCGGCGCCCGCTGGCGAAGAAGCGGCGCCCCCCGCGGCGCCCGGCGCCGGACAACCGGGCGATCCGTTCGGCGTCATGGCGTCGCCGCCCCCCTCCCCGCGCGGGGGTCGAAATCGCCACGACTTCCCTGGGAAGAACCCGCTCAAGCGGTGAGTATCGTGCGAGACACCGCCGGCTCGCCGTGTTAGAATCGCTCTGACAATCGCAGACATTCTTCCGGGAGAGCGCAGCATGACGATTCGCGGGCTGGCGGTGGCATTCGGCATCCTGGGACTGTTGTTTTCTTCAACGCGCGCGGCCGATCCGCTCCCGGGGACCAAACCCCTCGTCATCGACCAGCCCCTCGACGTGCTCATGGTCGACGGGATCGACCGTTTCGCCCTCCGCGAACTGGCGGCTTCACTCCCCAGGCGGGAATTTCTCTGGAAGCGCGATTTTTCCAGCCCTGCGGCCTACGCACAGAGCATCGCGGCCAATCGCGATCACCTGCGGACGATTCTGGGGGCAATTGACCGCCGTCCCGAGGCCAAAGCCATCGACCTGGTCGGGACGAACTTTCAACCGGCGCTGATCGCCCGCGGCCCGCATTACAACGTGCTGGCCGTGCGCTGGAATGTGCTCGAGGGAGTCACTGCCGAGGGGTTGCTGCTCCAGCCGGGAGACGAACCTGTCGCCCGCGTCGTGGTGCTCCCCGATGCCGACTGGACTCCCGAAATGCTCGCCGGTCTCGCCCCCGGCGTTGACGAAGAATCACAACTGGCGCGGCACCTGGTCGAATACGGCTGCCAGGTGTTGATTCCCACGCTGATCAGCCGCGACGACGCGTTCTCCGGACATCCCGACGTGCGCTACACCAACCAGCCGCACCGCGAGTTCATCTACCGCCAGGCGTTCGAGATGGGTCGCCACGTGATTGGCTACGAAGTTCAGAAAGTCCTGGCCGCCGTCGATCAGTTCGCGCTCCTCAACCAGGTGCAGAAGATCAATGTGCCGATCGGCGTGGCAGGGATTGGCGAGGGAGCGCTTGTCGGGTTCTACTCGGCGGCCCTCGATCCGCGAATCGACGCGGCGCTGGTCAGCGGGTACTTTGCTCCGCGGGAAAACCTGTGGCAGGAGCCGATCTACCGCAACGTCTGGGCGCTGTTGCGCGAATTCGGGGACGCCGAGATCGCCAGCCTGATCGCTCCCCGGGGACTGGTGATTGAAGCGGCCGCCTGCCCCGCATCGGCCGGCCCGCCGGCGGTGAAGCAAGGTCGCAGCGGCGGCGCGGCGCCGGGAGTGATCGCCACCCCGAAGCTCGCGGCCGTTCGCTCAGAATTTGACCGGGCTGTCGGGTTTTACGAAAAGCTGCACGCGCTCGACCGGTTGTCGCTCATCGCGCGCGGCGGCGGAGAACGATCTCCCGGCAGTCAGCAGGCGATTCGTTCATTTTTGAAGTTGCTGGGAATTGCCGAGCCGGCGCGGCAGGTGGACGAAATGGTCAAAGACAACCGCACGAATTTCGATCCTCAGGAAAGGCAGAAACGGCAGCTCACAGAACTGGTCGAGTTCACCCAGAAGCTGCTGCGGCGCAGCGCCCGCGTGCGCGACGAGCTCTGGTTGAAGGCCGATCGCTCGTCTCTCGAAAAATGGACTGAAACGGCAGAGGCCTACCGCGACATGGTCTACGACGAAATGATCGGCCGCCTCCCCGACCCGACCATCGAGCCGAACGTCCGCACCCGGCAGGTCCTCGACGAGCCGGGCTTCACGGCTTACGAAACGATGATCGACGTCTATCCCGACGTCGTGGCCGGCGGGATTCTGCTGCTTCCCAAAGATCTGAAGGCCGGCGAAAAACGGCCGGTCGTCGTCTGCCAGCACGGTCTCGAAGGGGTTCCCATGGATACCATTTCGAAGACCGTGGATGGCTTCAAATACTACTCGGCGTTCTCGGCCGAGCTGGCCAACCGCGGCTTTATCACGTACGCCCCCCAGAATCCGTATCGCGGGCAAGATCGTTTTCGCACGCTCCAGCGCAAGAGCAACCCGCTCAAGCGATCGCTCTTCAGCTACATCATTCCACAGCATCAGCGGACCATCGACTTTCTAAAAGCCCTTCCCGCTGTCGATCCGCAGCGAATCGCGTTCTACGGGCTCTCGTACGGTGGCAAGACGGCCGTCCGCGTCCCCCCGATGCTCAAGGATTACTGCCTGTCGATCTGCTCGGCCGATTTCAACGAATGGGTCTTGAAGAATACGACGGTTTACGACGGCTACAGTTACGTCTTCACTCCCGAGTACGAAATCTTCGAATGGAACATGGGGCACACGGCCAATTACGCCGAGCTGTCGATGCTGATGACCCCGCGCCCGTTTATGGTGGAGCGGGGGCATTTCGACGGCGTCGCCCCCGACGAATGGGTCGCCTGGGAATTCGCCAAGGTCCGCCGGCACTACGACATTCTGAAGTTGGGCGACAAAACCGAGATCGAGTTCTTCACCGGCCCGCACAAAATCAACGGCGTGGCGACCTACGATTTCCTGCACAAGCATCTCCACTGGCCGAAGCGGGCGGAACAGTGAGAGCAGGAAAGCCCCAACGGGGCGAGATTCGAAAGCCCAGGGCGCGTCAGCCCTGGGTTTCGATCCGCAACGAATTGCCAAAGCCCTGAAGGGGCGAGATTCCAGCGAGAGTCTCTGCGATCCTATTTCCGGAATCTCGCCCCGTTGGGGCTGAACAATTTTTTTTGGAATCCAATCCCCAGGGCTCCGCTGCGCTGCGCCCTGGACTATCGAATCTCGCCCCGTTGGGGCTATTTACGGCTCTGTCGCATAAACCGTCGCAGTTTGCTGCGCACCAGCACGTCGGCGACGATCAAAAGCTTCCTGGCGCGCGACAGCTCGACCCGGCGGGTGAAGACGTCGTACCGCCGGCGTTCGATTTCGTCGAGCAGTCCCCCGTAGATCCGGAGCATGGTTTCCAGGATCGGCCGGCCGGGCGGGTCGAGGTAATCGAACAGCAGCCGCGCGCGGGCGTAATACTCGCGCGTCCGGGCGACTTCGAATTCCATCAACTGGAAAAACCTCGCCCGCGCGTCGGCATCCCGGCCGCCGGAGTGCAGATCGGCCGCCGAAAGCCCGAATCGTTCGAGGTCTTCGGCCGGAATGTAGACCCGTCCCCGCCCGGCGTCTTCGGCCAGATCGCGCAGGATGTTCGTCAATTGAAACGCCATGCCGCAGTCGATCGCCGCCGGGAGCGCCCGTTCGTCGTGAAAGCCCCACAGGTGAATGCAGGCCAGCCCCACGGCGCCGGCGACGTGGTAGCAGTAGTCCGCCAGTTGCGACAGCGTGTCGATTGCGACAGGCTGCAAATCAGTTTCGACGCCCGTGACGACGTCGAGCAGATATTTCACCGGCAACTGGTAACGCCGGACTGTATCAGCCAGCGCGGGAAGGACCGGGTGCTCGGCCTGGCTCGTTTCGCAGGCGCTGATCAGGCTCTCGCGCCAGCGGGCCAGATCGGCAGCCCGCTCGGGAGCGGGGCGGTCGCAATCCCCCAGATCGTCGGTGACGCGCATGAACGCGTACAGGGCGCACATCGCCGGCCGCCGGTCGCGCGGCAGCGCCAGAAACGAGTAGTAGAAGTTTCGTGCAGTCTGTCGGGCGAGCGCCTGGCAATATTGGTACGACTCGGCGACGGAGCACGCCATCGATGGGCGACTACTTTGCTGCTTGTTTGGTGGTGGAGTTGAACCGGAACGAGTTCAGGAGCTGGGCTCGTTCCCGTTCCGAGATGTCGCACGTGTAGTAAGTTCCGTCCGGAGATTTCAGACAGAGCGTATTGTTTTCGAACCAGAAGCGATCGGTGACTTTGTCCCCTTTGCGGAACTGAACCGTATAGTGCTGCATCGGAGGGGCTTCCCCTTCCTTGAGACGGTTCCATTGTCCCGAACGCGATTCGAAGAACGTCGCTACCTTGGTAATATCGCGCGGCTCATCGAGAATCACCAGCGTATCATCGTCGATGGATTCCGAATCTTTGCCGTTGTCGAACAGCACGACTGCGGTGGCCTGCTCGGGATTTGAGAGTCTCAGCACGTACTGCTGCGAGCAGCCTGCCAGCATGAACGCGACAGCCGTCGCCACGAACATCCTTGTTCGAATCGGCATGTGAATCCTTTCCGATCCCCGAAACGTCGCGGATCTGTGTGCCCTGAATAAAGCAACCGGGCCAACCCCTCGGTCGGTGCCCCCCGGCCGTCTGACTCCTTTGTCTTCGCGCCGTGCTACGTCACGGCCTGCCCCGATAATCGCCGTCGGATCCCGCGCCACACGCATTTGAGAAACAGGCCGGCCACATCCCGCTTCGTCACGACCGGCCGAATGTGCCACACACGGTATCCGATTGCGGCAATTCGGTCCAGAATTCTTTCTCCCCCCCGGGCAAACAGCTCGATGTCGATCTGGACCCGGAGCGGGAACGGAGCCAGTTCGGGAAGGGAACTCTTCTGCCAGGGGGCCAGCCAGGTGCGGGCCCGCTCGACTTCAAATCGCATCAGATCCAGGAACTCGGGATTCGTCACCCGCCGCTCGAGATCGTCTCGGGTATAGGCGAAGCGTCGCAAGTCTTCCTGGGGCAGGTAGATGCGTCCAATGTCGAGATCGCGAGCCACATCCTGCCAGAAATTCGCCAGTTGCAGCCCGGTGCAGATCGAATCCGACCAGACGAAGTTCCGGGGCGTCGCCTGCCGGCACAGGGCCAGCACCAGCCGGCCGACCGGGTTAGCGCTCCGCCGGCAATAGTCGGTTAATTGCTCGAACGTTTCGTACTCGCGGACCGTCTGATCCTGCTCGAACGCCGAAATCAGGTCAAAAAAGGGTTCCTGCGGAATCTGGAATTCCGCGATCGTCGGGCCGAGGGCCACGAATACCGGGTGTCGGGCCTGGCCCGCGTAACAGGCCGCCAGTTCGCCGCGCCACCAGTCGAGCAGTTCCAGCGACCGCGCGGGATCGGCGAGTTCATCTCCCAGGTCGTCGGACCAGCGGCAGTAAGCGTAGATGTTGTAGAAATGCTGGTGCAGTTCCCGCGGCAACAGCCACGAAACCACCGGAAAATTCTCGTAATGCGTCGTTGCCAGGCGCCGGCAGTAGGCGCGCGCTTCGTCGAGAGGGGGCGGTCCGGCGTGAGCTGCGGCCGGCCCCCACAACGCCAGATCGCGGGCGAAAGTGGTCTGCAATTCGTCAATCCTCAAGCGGGCAATCGGTAATCTAGCTGTAAACCGGGCCGCTGACCACGTAAGATCAAGGCATGTCGGTACCTAAAGTCGTCATCGTCGGCCGCCCCAACGTGGGCAAGAGTTCGATCCTCAACTGGCTGGCCCGCAAGCGCATCTCGGTCGTCGAGCCCACAGCCGGCGTGACCCGCGATCGGGTTACGTACCTGATGCACGAAGGAGATCGGTACTTCGAGCTGGTCGATACGGGGGGCATCGGCATCGTCGATTCCGACGACCTGAGCGAGGATATCGAGCGGCAGATCGACGCGGGAATCAACGAAGCGACGCTGATTCTGCTGGTGGTGGACGTCCGGTCGGGGGTCGTGCCGCTCGACCGGCAGGTCGCCGACCGTCTGCGAAAAATCGACAAGCCGAAGCTGCTCGTCGTCAACAAGTGCGATTCGCCCAAACAGGACGACGAAAGCGCCGAGTTCTACGCTCTGGCCGATACCCGTGCCGTGTGCACGAGCGTGCTGGGAGAACGCAATCGCGACAAACTGCTCAAGGCCATTCTGCGGGAGCTGCCTCCGGCCGAAGAGGTCGAACACGCCGATGGAGAGAAATTCGCCGCCGATCCCGAGCTGAAGCTGGCCATCGTTGGCCGCCGCAACGTCGGGAAGAGCACGTTTATCAACGCGCTGGCGCAGGCCCCGCGGATGATCGTCAGCGAGATTCCGGGGACGACGCGTGACAGCGTTGACGTGCGTTTCGAGCAGGACGGCAAGTCGTTCGTGGCCATCGACACGCCGGGCGTGCGCAAAAAAAAGAGCCTGGCCAACGACATCGAATTCTACGGATTGACCCGGGCCCTGCGCAGCATCCGCCGGGCCGACGTCGTGCTGATGTTTTTCGACGCGTCGCAGACCGTGTCGATGGTCGACAAGCAGCTCGTGGGGGAAATCGCCGAGCAATATAAGCCCTGCATTTTCGTCATCAACAAATGGGACCTCGGGCAGGAAGCCGGGATGACGACCGAGAAGTGGGCGGACTATCTGATCGAATCGTTCGGCACGATGCGGTACGTGCCGGTGGCGTTCATCACGGCCAAAGACGAAGTCAACGTCAAGAAGCTGATCAACCTGGCGCAGACGATCGCCAAGCAGGCCCGCATCCGGGTGACGACGGGGCAGCTCAACGCCGTCATCAAGAAGATCGTCGAGCGCAACCATCCGCCGATGCGCAAGAACCGCAACCCGAAGATTTTTTTCGCCACGCAGATCGACGTTGCGCCCCCGACAATCGTCGTCAAGTGCAACGAACCGAAGCTGATCGACAAGGGCTGGCAGCGCTTTCTGCTGACGGCGCTGCACGACGCGCTCCCGTTTCCCGAAGTGCCGATCAAGGTCTACTACCGGTCGCGCGGCAGGGCCGAGGGAGACAGCCCCGAGGAGCCGGAAACTGAAGAAGTCGTCGTGAACAGTGAAGATGACCTGCTCGACGTCGAACTTGCCGACGAATAGTCCGAGCGGACCTTCCCGGACGCCGGACGATCTGTACTGACGTATAGCATGCGATTTTGCCGATCTGGCGCTGGCGAACGTCGGTTTTTTTCTTGAACGACAGCCGATCTTCCTATAATGTGTTGAGGCTGACACCGCGTTCTCAGATCGAAGCGTTCTGATCGGCGGGTCTCCTGCAAGTACCAGAAAGGTTCGTCCCCGATCGCGGTCCGAAATGACGCGATCTTGAGCGGTCGGACAGGTTCACAACGGCGTCACGGCGATCAGGCGATTGCCGGTGCAGCCGATGATGCGTTTTCGATTGCGAAGGAGTTACAGATGGATGGTTACGCCAATGCTCCGGACGCGACGGCGTGTCCGCATTGCGGGGCCGAAATGCGGCGCGGGATGATTCGCTGCCGCGATTGCGGCCAGTCGATTGTTGAGACGACCCCCGAGGAAGAGGATTTTGCGCTCAACGGCGCGCAGCTCGTCGAGAGTCAGGAACCCAAATGCGCTCTATGCGGGGCGACGCTCGAGCCGGGCTCGGATGATTGCCCGTCGTGTACGTCGTCACTCCTCGATCAGCTTCTGAAAGGTCCGCCCAGCGAGCCGCCGACACCAGGATCGAAATCATCCCCCTCTGCTCCGCCTGCCAAGCTGCATGTGCAGCGGGCGCGATATATCCCCCCCGGATTTGGTACGCCGGAGGGTGCGTCACAGTCGACGTCGAAGCTGAGGGAATTTGCTCCGCGCGCTCCCTTGCCTGAAACGCCGAAGACGAAAGCCAAGGCGCCGGCAGCCAAGCCCCAGCCGGCCGCCCGGAAAAAGGACTCGCCGCAGCCCCCCCCCGCATCCG
>Ga0137463_1000226_pt1 | contig 21394 bp, 16 predicted proteins | sample EasRivERMGT800_2_FD_102333 | JGI IMG/M metagenome (GOLD analysis project Ga0137463, IMG submission 102333) | Soil microbial communities from meander-bound floodplain in the East River, Colorado, USA - East River MetaG ERMGT800_2 | ecosystem: Environmental > Terrestrial > Soil > Floodplain ...
ACGTCGCCCGTCACCTTGCGGATGGCATCCTGGTCGAGCTCGCCGCGCGTCAGCGCCTTGAGCGTGATATCGCGCACCGCCTTTTGAATGCCGCGGCCTTGCTCGAGCGCGCGCCGCACCTCGCCCCGAATCTTCTTGCTCCTCGCGTCCGTGGTCATGGTGATTTCTCCTTTCGATTTGCGTCTCACCCTACCTCATGGGTTGCGGCGTCGAGGGCACGCGCTGCCAGCCACCCGGGCATTCCCTCACGTAGGGATAGTAGTTCTTGGATCCCGGGCAGTAGAACCAGTCGGGAGGCGAGGGCGGGGGCGCGGCGCGCGCCGGGGCCTGCTCGATGTACGGCGCAGCGGGGGGAGGCGTGAAAACGGGCGGCGGATAGTACGGGTAGGGAGAGGCGTAAGGGGGCGGATAGGCGTACCAAGGTCCCCAAAACGGGAACGGGACGTTGAGATAGACGCCCCATCGCGCGTCCGCGAGCGCCGCGGCGCTCGCAAGCGCGGCACAGAAGACCAGCACCGATGTCAGGAGAGTCTTTTTCATGGGACCTTCCCGGAGCATAGGCGGGCGCCGGAATCGCGGATTGATGTGAATCAAATCGGAGCGGGGCGGCGGCCTTTGCGCGCCCGCCGGAGCGGTTGACCTGGATCAAGCACCCGCAGGCACGGCGGGGTTACGGTGGCCATCAGGGAGAGCTGTATCCCGAGACCATGGATCAGGAAAGCGGCACCAGAAGCTTTTCCTATTTCGCGCACGATGCCGACATCGGCATCATCGGCCGAGGCGCGACGCTGGAACGTGCGTTCGAGTCGGCCGCCGGAGCCACTTTCGCCGTCATGGCCGAGCCCGAGTCCTTGCGGGAATCCGAGGAGGTGGCGGTGTCCTTCTCGGAAGACGACGTCGAGCTCGCGCTGGTGCAATGGCTCAACGCCTTGCTCGGCGCCGCGAGGGAGCGGGGCGCGGTGTTTCGCCGGTTCGTCCTTTCCCGCGAAGGCTCGCGCTGGAGCGGTCGCGCCTGGGGCGAGCCGTGGCGCGGGGACTCGGAGCGGGGCACGGAAGTGAAGGGTGCGACGCTGACCATGCTCTCGGTCAGGCAAACGGGCGGCGCCGTCTGGGAAGCGCGCTGCGTCATCGACGTCTAGCGGGAGAGGCCATGGATCTCGAACGCCTGGAGCAGACCGGTCCCTGGGCCTGGCGCGTGAAGCGCGAGCCCGGCGCGGCGCGCGCCGAAGCCGTCCTCTACGGGGACGCGGGGCTCCTGCGCTCGATGGACGAAAAGGTGCTCGAGCAGATCACCAACGTGGCGCGCCTCCCCGGACTGGTGGGGCCGGCGCTCGCCATGCCCGATGCGCACTGGGGCTACGGTTTTCCGATCGGCGGCGTGGCTGCGTTCGATCCGGAGCAGGGCGGCATCATTTCCGCGGGCGGCGTCGGCTTCGACATCTCCTGCGGCATACGCTGCTTGCGCACCAACCTCGCGTCGGAGCAGATCGCTCACGTGGCGCCGAAGCTCGCGGACAGCCTCTATCGCAATATTCCCGCGGGCGTCGGGGTCGAAGGCGATCTGCAGCTTTCGATCGCGGAATTGGACGCGGTGCTCGCGGGAGGCGCGCGCTGGGCGGTGCAGCGCGGCTACGGCGAAGAGGCGGAGCTCGAATACGTCGAGGAGCGCGGCCGCGTCGCGGGCGCGCGCCCGGAGAACGTCTCGCCGCTCGCCAAGAAGCGCCAGCGCGGCGAGATGGGCACGCTCGGCTCGGGCAACCACTATCTCGAGGTCCAGGTCGTGGAACGCATCCACGATGCCGCGGCCGCCGAGGCCTATGGCCTGCGCACCGGGCAGATCGTCGTGTCCATCCACTGCGGCTCGCGCGGGCTCGGTCACCAGATCGGCACCGAGTTCCTCGTCAGCCTCGCCAAGGCGGCCGGGCGACTCGGGATCGTGCTGCCCGATCGCGAGCTCGCGTGCGCGCCCGTGCGCTCGCCCGAGGGCGAGCAATACATCGGCGCCATGAACGCTGCGATCAACTGCGCTCTCGCGAACCGCCAGATCCTCGCGCATCTCACGCGGCGCACCTTCGCGCACTTCTTTCCCGACGCGCGGCTGGAGACGCTGTTCGACGTTTCGCACAACACCTGCAAGCCGGAACGGCACGAAGTCGGGCGCAAGAGCCGCCTGCTGTGGGTGCATCGCAAGGGCGCGACGCGCGCCTTCGCTCCGGGTCATCCCGACATTCCCGAGCGCTACCGCGACGCCGGCCAGCCGGTGATCATCGGCGGCAGCATGGGCACCGGCTCCTACGTGCTCGCCGGCGTGGCTTCGAGCGAGGCGCAAGCCTGGAGCTCGGCGAGCCACGGCGCCGGGCGCGCCATGAGCCGGCACCAGGCGCTCAAGCAATGGCAGGGCCGGCAGCTGGTCGATTCGCTGCGCGAGCGCGGCATCCTGATTCGCACGCGCTCGATGCGCGGCGTGGCGGAGGAAGCGCCCGGCGCCTACAAGGACGTGGACCGCGTGGCCGAGGCGACCGAAGGCGCGGGTCTGGCGCGCCGCGTCGCTTTTTTGAGGCCTCTGGTATGCGTCAAAGGATAGCGGCCGGCCGGCCGGATTAGCGCGCTCTCCATGCCCGTCCACAACGCCGATATCGCACGGGTGTTCGAGGAAATCGCGGATCTCCTGGAGATCGGCGACGCCAATCCGTTTCGGGTGCGCGCCTATCGCAACGCCGCGCGCGTCGTCGGCGAGCTGCAGCTCGACATCGCGGCGACGATCGGCCGCGGCGCGGAGCTGCCGAAGCTGCCGGGGATCGGGGAAGACCTCGCGGGCAAGATACATGAGATCGTCGCAAGCGGCCATTGTGCGGTGCTCGACCGGCTGCGCGGGAAGATGCCGCCGGCGATCACCGAGCTCTTGCGAATTCCGGGATTGGGCCCGAAGCGGGTGAAGGCGCTGTATCGGGAGCTCGACGTGCAGACGCTGGAGCAGCTCTATCGCGCCGCGCGCGACGGACGCGTCCGCAAAGTCCACGGATTCGGCGAGAAGACGGAGGTGAACATCCTGCAGTCGGTCGAGGCGCGGCTGTCGAAGGCGCGGCGCTTCAAGCTCGCCGTCGCCGCGCAGTACGCCGACGCGTTCGCGGACTCCCTGCGCCGATCGCGCGGGGTCGGGAACGTCGTGGTGGCGGGGAGCCTGCGCCGCATGCGCGAGACGGTCGGCGACATCGACATCCTGGCGACCGCCGAGGCCTCGAGCGACGTCATGTCGCGCTTTGTCCGTTACGGAGAGGTGAAGGAAATCCTGTCTCATGGCGACACGCGCTCCAGCGTGCTGCTCAAGTCCGGGATCCAGGTGGATCTCCGCGTCGTGCCGCGCGAGAGCTACGGCGCGGCGCTGCACTACTTCACCGGCTCGAAGGCGCACAACATCGCGATCCGCCGGCTCGCGCAGGCGCGCGGCTTGAAGCTGAACGAATACGGGATCTTCCGCGGCGAGAAGCGCATCTCGGGGGAAACCGAGGAATCGGTCTTCGCCGCGGTGGGGCTCCCGTACATTCCGCCCGAGCTGCGCGAGGACCGCGGGGAGATCGAGGCCGCGCGCGCCGGACGCCTGCCGCGCCTGGTCGAGCTTTCCGATCTGAAAGGCGATCTGCACTCGCACACCCGATGGACGGACGGCCACCACTCGGTCAAGGAAATGGCGCTCGCGGCGAAATCACGGGGGCTCGCCTACCTCGCCATCACCGACCACTCGCGCCGGCTGACGGTCGCGAAGGGATTGGACCCCGACCGGCTGCGGAAACAGATGGACGAGATCGACAGCACCGCGGTTCCCGGCATCACGCTGCTGAAGGGCATCGAAGTCGACATCCTCGAGGACGGCACGCTCGATCTGCCCGATTCCGTGCTGCGCGAGCTCGACGTGGTCGTTGCGGCCGTGCACAGCAGGTTCGACCTCTCGCGCGAGCGGCAGACCGAACGCATCCTGAGAGCGCTCGATCATCCGCTCGTGTCCATCCTCGCGCACCCGCTCGGCCGGCTGATCGACGCGCGCGAGCCCTACGACGTCGACATGCTGAAAATCATCCGCAAGGCGGCTTCGCGCGGCCGTTTTCTCGAGCTGAACGCCCACCCGGAGCGGCTCGATCTCTTCGATACGCATTGCAGAATGGCGAAGGACGAAGGCGTGCGGGTCAGCATCAATTCCGACGCGCACGCCATCCACGAGTTCGACAACCTCAAGTATGGAATAGGCCAGGCGCGCCGGGGCTGGCTGGAAAAGCGCGACGTGCTGAACGCGCGACCGCTTGCCGAGCTGAAGCCCTTCCTGGCGCGGCGATGCATGCTTCGAACGCGATGACGGGTCGATCCTCGTGCCGCACGTTTGTCACCGCTGGTAGGTTCCGATCAGCTCTGCGTGCGCAATAATGTGGCCTCGCATGGCTATTTCGATCGCGCTCTTCGGCGGCCGGCTCAGGCCGTGGATCGCGGTGTCGAGCGCATACAGCTTGTGAAAATAGCGGTGCCGTCCGACCGGCGGACACGGGCCGCCGTATCCGAGGCGGTGCCAGTCGTTTGCCCCCTGCTGAGTGTCTTGCGGAAGATCCTTGACGCCCTCGGAGAGCCCGCCCGCGGTGGGCGGGATGTTATAGAGCACCCAGTGCACCCACGTCATCCGGGGCGCTGCCGGATCGGGCGCATCGGGATCGTCGACGATCAAAACGAGGCTTTTTGCTTCGGCGGGAACGCCCGACCAGGAAAGAGGCGGGGAGATGTCCTTGCCGTCGCAAGTGTATTTCTTGGGAATCGCGCCGTTCTGGCCGAAGGCGCTCGATATGATATTCATCGCTCCACTCCTTCCGGCGGGACCCTGGCCCGCTGCAATGTCGAACAGCATCGCCGATGCCAGCGAAGCTCCGGCGGCGAGCATTGCGCCGCGAGAAATGGCGACCCGTCTCATCGTGCTTGTTTGCGAATGTGCCCGATTCGAACCTATGCGGCTGCCTTGTGAGCGTAGAAACCGCGGCATTCCTCTTCCCGCCCGCGGACGACCCTTTTGCCGACCAGCGACCCGCGCGTTTCGGTCACGACGGTGCGCTGGCGCTCGACGTGGTCGCTGTCGTAGATGTAGATGATCACCCAGTCGCGCATGCGCCCGAGCTTGTGCGCGAGCGCCGTGTTCGAATACAGCGCCGTGAAGTGCCACTCGCCGCGCTCGGCGTGCAGCACCGGCAGCCACGCTTCGTTCCCGGGATTGAAGCGCTTCGGGGCGATCGTGCGCAATTTGCCGGCTTCGGCCTTCTGGCGGTATTCGCGGTCCACGTCGAGGAGCGTTTCGACCGCCGGCTCCCTGGAGACATCGTCGGGTGCGCGCGCCCGCCGCGCCCGCACGCGGCCGAGCATCCTGTCGAGGGCGGCGCGCCACGCGGCCGCGCGGCGCGGACCCACGCCGGGAACGCCCTCGAGTCGCCCGTCGTTGGCCGCCGTTTCGAGGCCTTCGAGCGTGTCGATATGAAGCACGTCGTGGATGCGCTTCGCGAGCCCCGGCCCCATGCCGGGCACCGACTGGAAAAGCCGCGCCGGTTCGGTCGTACCGCGCAAGCGCTCCAACTGGCTCCAGCGCGTCGTGATCAGGATTTCCGCGATCGCCGAGGCGATGCCCTCGCCGACGTTCGGCAGCGCATCGAGACCTTTCACGCCTTCGGAGTCGAAGATCTCGCGCAGGCTCTTCGAAAGTTGCGCCACGGTGTCGGCCGCCTTGCGGTAAGCGCTGACGCGGTAGGGGTTCGCCCCCTGCGCGTGCAGCAGCTCCGCCGCTTCGCGCAGCCTGTCTGCGATCTGCTGGTTCTCCGGTATGGAGTTCACGAGCGGGTCCCGGTGATTCGATCACACGCAGACGCGGCTACGCGACCGCTCGCCGAGCTGAAGCGCTTCTTGGCCTTCAGGAGGTGGTGAGGACGCGCGGGGTCTCTTCGTGGCCTTCGCCGGCCGGCAAGGCTCGCACCAGGCGCTTGAAATCCGACCATTCGATCGCCGGCCAGATCTCCGAATGCGCGTGCCCATAGGCGCGCACGAGAATCGATACGCGCGTGGCAGTCTCGACGTCCGGCGCGCTGAACACGTCGACGTAATCGTACGGGCCCGATACGGCGTAGCTTGCGATCCACTTCACGGTCGGACAGTCATGTCGTACGCGCTCCATGACGTGGCGCTCGAGCGTCTCGAAGGACTTCGGCTGGTGCAGGGATTCGACGGAAACCCGGGTAAGCATGATATAGGTGGACATGATCTTCATTCCTCCGCGTTCGCCTTGCCGGAACGCAAGGCGGATGATTTTTTGAAACTACACGCGTCCGAAGGCCTACCTTTTGATCTGCGTCAAGCTGGACGCGTCACCTCGCGCACCCGCTGCGTCTGCCCGTGCGCAAAAAGAACCAGGGCTCCTACCGGGCCGCACCGAGCGGGACCGCCACTCCGGGGGTCGAGATCAGCGTCTTGATCTCGCTTCTTTCGTCCGTTCGCCCGCGATCGCGTCGACCAGATCGTCCATCTGCTCGGCGAAGATTTCAAGCAGGTCGTCTATCGTGACGATGCCCGCGAGCCCGCCCGATTCCGTGACGACCGGCATCCTGCGGATGCCCCGTTGCCGCATCACGCGGAGCACCTCGAGCATGTCGTCCGCTTCGCGGGCGGTGATGAGCCGGCTGCTCATGATTTCGCCGACGGTCACATTCCGGTAATCCAGCTCGGGCGCGAGTACCTCGATCACGATATCGCGATCGGTGAGGATACCGACGGGAACGCGACCCTGCGATTCCTCCTGCACCACCACCAGGCTCCCGACGTGGTGCTGACGCATCAGCTTTGCCGCCTCCGTAAGCGGCATGTCTTTGGTGGCAAAGGTGACAATGCGGGTGCAAATTTCGCCAATCTTCATGATCGACTCCTTTCTTTGCCGGGCGCGCCGGAATGCGGCTACGCGACCGATATCGCCTCTTTCGCGCTGCGCAACGATCGCTCGGCCTCGGCAACCACGCCCCGTGTCCGGATCAGCGTGTCGGGATTGACGCTGATCGAATCGATGCCGAGCCGCACCAGGAATTCCGCCATTTCCGGATAGTCCGAGGGCGCTTGCCCGCAGATCCCGCAGGGCCGGCGGTTGCGCCGCGCGCCGGCCACCGCCAGGCGGATCAGTTCCATCACGCCTTCGTCGCGCTCGTCGAAGTCGAATGCGACGATCTCGGAATCGCGGTCTACACCGAGCGCGAGCTGCGTGAGATCATTGGAGCCGATCGAGAACCCGTCGAACAGGCGGGCGAACCCGTCGATCAGAATGACGTTGTTCGGAATTTCGCACATGACGTAGATCTCGAGGCCGGCTTTGCCGCGGGCGAGCCCGTGCGCAGCCATGGCGGCGAGCACTTTTTCCGCTTCGTCGATGCGCCGGCAAAAAGGGATCATCAGCTTGACGTTCCCGAGTCCCATCACCTCGCGCACCCGCTTCATGGCGCGGCACTCGAGCGCAAAACCGTCCGCATAAGCCGGATGCGCGTAGCGCGAGGCGCCGCGAAATCCGATCATCGGGTTCTCCTCGACGGGCTCGAAGGAGCGGCCGCCGAGCAGCGATGCGTACTCGTTGCTCTTGAAATCGGACATGCGCACGATCACGGGCTTCGGGTGGAAGGCCGCGGCGATGGTGGCGACGCCTTCGGCCAGCCGCTCGACGAAGAAATCGGCGGGAGCGGCGTAGCCCCGGGCGAGCCGCTCGATCGCCTCGCGTTCGGCCGGATCGGCGACGCGTTCCGGGTGGGCGAGCGCCATCGGGTGCGCCTTGATGTACTCGGTGATGATGAACTCCATGCGGGCGAGCCCCACCCCGTCGTTGGGGAGGAAGCTCGTGGCGAAAGCCGCGTCCGGATTTCCGAGATTCACCATGACATGGGTGCGCAGGCGCTCCGTCGATGCCACCTCGATGCGCGCGACTTCGAACGGGACCGTGCCCGCGTACACTTTGCCGACCATGCCGCCCGCGCACGACACGGTGACGTTCTCGCCGGTGGCGATGCGCGAGGTGGCATCCCCCGCCCCGACGATCGCCGGGATGCCGAGCTCCCGCGCCACGATCGCGGCGTGGCAGGTGCGCCCGCCGCGATCGGTGACGATCGCCGCCGCTCTTTTCATCACCGTGCCCCAGTCCGGCGCCGTCGTTTCGGCGACCAGGATCTCCCCCTGCCGGAATGCGCCGAGATCCGCCGCCGAACGGACGACGCGCGCGGGACCGGAGGCGATCTTCTCGCCCACGGCCCGCCCCTGGGCCTTGACGGCCGCCGCGCCGGCGAGACGGTACTGCTCGAGCACGCCCACGGGGCGCCGCGACACCACGGTCTCGGGGCGGGCCTGGATGATGTAGAGCTCGCCGTCCAGGCCGTCCTTCGCCCATTCCAGATCCATCGGCGTAGGGACCCCGGATTTGGCGCTGTAGTGCTCCTCGACTTTGATCGCAGCCTCCGCGAGCGTGAGCGCTTCCTCGTCGCTGATGCAGTAGCGCCCGCGTTCTTCGGGCGTCGTCGCGATGTTGCGTATTGCCGCGCCGTTTCCGTCGGCCGCATAGACCATCTTCAGTTCTTTCGTGCCGAGGCTGCGCCGCAGCACCGCGCGATGCCCGGCGCGCAACGTCGGCTTGAACACGTAGAACTCGTCCGGGTCGACCGCCCCCTGGACGATGTTCTCGCCCAGGCCGTGCGCGCCGGTGATGAACACCACGTCGCGAAAGCCGCTTTCGGTGTCGAGCGTGAATATCACCCCGCTCGCAGCGAGGTCCGAGCGCACCATTTTCATCACACCCACCGACAGGAACACGCGGAAATGATCGAATCCGCGGTCGATGCGGTAGCGGATCGCCCGATCGGTAAACAGGCTCGCAAAGCAGCGCCGGCACGCTTGCAGCAGCTCCGCCTCGCCGCGGACGTTCAGGTAGCTTTCATGCTGGCCGGCGAAGCTCGCGGTCGGAAGATCTTCCGCGGTCGCCGAGCTGCGCACCGCGACGCTCAGTTCAAGGCCGTACTGCTCGGCAAGCCGGGCTCGCGCGGCGAGAATCTCATCGGCCACTTCCGGGGGCAGCGGCGCATTGAGAACGATCTCCCGCGCCTTGGCCGCGCGCCGCGCCAGGTCCTCGACGTCAGCCGGATCCAGCCCGGCGAGCGCGGCCCGGAGCTCGGGCCAGGCGCCGGCGCGGTCCAGCATGCACCGGTAGGCCTCGGTCGTCACCGCAAAACCGTTCGGCACCCTGACGCCTTGCGCAGTCAATTCGCGAACCATCTCGCCGAGCGAGGCGTTCTTGCCGCCGACCCGCGCCACGTCGGCCATGCCGATCTCATCGAAGAAACGCACGAAGCGGGTGCGGGACGCCATTGGAGAGTTTTCTTCCTCGTTGCCTTGGGCTGCCGTCGGAACGGTGCCGGGAGTTGCCGATCACCGATAGCGTATTCGCGCCGCCGTGACTCGCTTTGACGAGGATCAAACGCGGTCGCTGCGGTTGCAGTCCCGCTCGGGCGGACGATTCTTCCGCCCGGTTCACGCCCGCGGCGGCGCGGCTGTGCCTTCAGGGTCTTTCCGGATCTCGAGCCGCACGGCGGCGTCGCTCGCTCCGCGCCCTACGGGCCAGGCGAGAGTGACCTGCACCGACTGCATGATCCTCTCGAACCCGCCCTCCGACTGCGACACGGTGTAGTGCGGGCCCACCTCGACGCGCGCCGGCGGACTGAAGGAAAGCGTCACGCAGCCGCCCATGAAGCGGTCGTCGAGCGTCATCGTCTCCGCGCCCTCCAGATCCAGCCGCTGGCCCAGGCCCCCGAGGACTTCGCCTCGATGGATGATCCGTCCTGCGAAGCCGTCGCAACTGGGCATCGCGATATTCAGCTCGACCCGAAAGCGTCCCGGCGCCGCCGCCTCGAAGCGGTACTCCACCCGCACCCCCGAGGGCTCCAGGGCGATGCGCTTCGCGACCAGCGTGTCCGTGGCGTTCGTCCGGAAACGCATTTCCGGCGGCCCGCCTTCCGCCGCCGGCGCTGCGGGCGCATAGCGCGCGAGCGGTTCGGGCGTGCCGGCTTCGTGGATCCAGGTGTCGGCGAACAGCGTCCGCGCGCACGCATCCGGCGTCAGCTCCGACGCGGCGATATCGTGTTTGAATTCGACGCGGTCGTGCGCCGAGGCGATACCCAAAGCCGGCTTTGCCGCCGCGGCCCCCAGAAGGATGCGCTGATGGTAGTGCTCCGCGTGGCGCCGGAGCGTGTCGCCGAAATTCTGCCCGAGCTTGTACGCGTCCAGCTCGCAGATCGAGGCGCGGCCGTCCAGGCGGATCACGGCCTGCACTTCCTCGTTGTGCATGAACAATTCGTCGCAGCCGTCATGGTCCACGTCCGAGCGCAGGACCGCCGCGCGCGGTGCGATGCGATCGAGCAGCGCCTCGAGCCTCACCAAGGCGGAAAAGACGCCGCGGCGCAGGTGCGGCAGATAGAGCCCCCCGAACAGGCCGTGCCAGTAGGCGTCGTTGGCCTGCGCGTCGTAGAGCAGCGAACGCAGTTCCTCGCGGCGTCGCGACGCGCCCCGCGCTTCGGGCAACGCCGCCAGCCGTTGCGAGAGAGCGAGCATGCGCTTGTGCATCCAGTTCGCCTCCGGATAGAGCGACAGGAAGTTCTTCCAGATGCCTCCGCGCAGGAACGGCTTGTCGGTCTCGTAGGCGCCCTGCTCCTTTTCGCGCTGGATGAGGTCGCCGAGCGCCCCGGCCGCGGCAGCGGGCAGCGTCCATTCGTTCATTTCGATATAAGCGGTGGTGGGAAGATAAACGACGCCGCGGCTGCGATGCCGGTCGTGAAACTCGCGAAAGGTCAGCGGCGCGATCCGGCTCGAGGCGAGAACGCCTTCGATGAACCGGCGCAGCCAGCCGCGGCCGTGGACCCATTCATGGGTCTCCGGCCAGATGCCGAACTTCTCCAGGTCGTCGAAGTAGATCGCGGCGCACCGGCCCTCCTCCGCGAGGCGCTCGAGATAGGCGACCGCTTCTTCGGCCGGCGCGAACGGTATGCGGTAGCGAAGCGCCTCGGAAATCGGAAAGAGGTCCAGGCAGCGGTCATCCTCCTCCGTCGTGAAATAGCCGTCGAGCTCCGACGCCGCTCTTCCGGTGCACAAGAAGTGATAATCGTCGACGGTCACGTAGCGCATTCCGCAATCGGCCAGCGCCGGCACCACCGTCGCCTCCCATGCGCGCTCGGTGAGCCATGCGCCCTGCGGCGCCCGCCCGAAGCGCGCCTCGATTTTTCTCGAAAGCCGGTTCAGCTGGCCGATCCGGTCGCGCGCGGGAATCGACGCGAGGACCGGCTCGCTGTCGCCCGCCCCGAACAGCTCGACCTGCCCGCGCGCGACCATTTCCGCAAGCAGGGCCACGACCGGCGCGTGGCGCTCGATCATGTACTCGAGCAGCGGCCCGCTGAAGTGAGCCGCGAAGCGGAACCCGGGAAAGCCGTGCAGGGTCTCGAGAAACGGCCGGTAACAGCGCGAGCACGCCTGTTCCAGCACCTCGGGGAAGTTGCTGGCCGGCTGATGCGCGTGCACCCCGAACAGCAATGAGAGGGGCGAGGTCACCGGGGCCGCCTTTCAGCGCGCCGGCTCGGTCGAACGGCGCATCGCGCCGCCCGCCTCGGGCTTGCCGCGCCCGCGGCTGATCGGCTGCGTGAGTCCGGCCGGCGCCGTCAGCTTGAGCAGCCGGTACAGGTTGGCGAGGTTTGCGCGGTACAGCGCGTCGAAGCTGGCGACCGCGAACCGGGGATTGTAGTCGCCCAGCCACCAGAACCAGTCGGAAGCTTCGCATGAGGCAAGCTGCCGGAACGCAGCCTGCGCCTCGGTCTCGCCGAGGCGCCCGCTCGCAATGACCATGTCGAAGCTTTGCTTCGCCGCGCACAGCAGGTCCCATGCGTGGTTCTTCTCCGGCGAGCCGATCCAGGTGGTGAAGTTGCCGTACACCCAGCTGCCGGCAACGATGCGCTCGAGCCTTGCCGGCTCGGGGGCAGGTTCGTCCAGAGTGCTCCGGAACGTGGTGGTGCGGATCACCGCGTGGCTTTCCAGAAGGCGGTACAGCTCGGAGAGAAAGTAGTAGCCGTTGTACGGGTAGTACTCCCAGCAGTTCTCGCCGTCGAGGATCACGCTCACGAGCGGCGCTTCGCCTTCCGCCGCAGGCGCGATCGCCTCGAGCGCCGCCACGAAGTGGGCGGCCGCGTCGTGGCTGTTCCATTTCGCGTATTCGAAGCCGATCAGGTCGGAAAGCGGGTCGTCGCGGAAAAAAACCGTGAGCCCCGGGGCGTCCGCAACCCGGTACGGCCGGTAGAGGGCGCGTCGCAGGTCGGCTTGCGGCACGTCCATCCCCCGCAGGCTGTTCAGGAGCACCTGGCCGCCGCTCGCGGTCCACTTGCAACCGCGCGATCCGAGCAGGGCGAGAAATTCCTGCGATATCGCGCCCTCCGCGGGCCATATGCCCGCCGGAGGCCGGCCGAATCGGCGCCCGTGACCCTCGATCGCGGTTCGCAGCTGTGCGTCGACGCGCTCGCAGCCGCCCGGGTACTCCGGCGACATCGGGAGCTTCATCTCCGGAACCGCGTCGCGCGCGCTCGCGAAACCGATGAGCAGCGGCGCCAGCGGATGAAAATGCGGCGTGGTCGAGAGCTCGATGCGGCCGGAGTCCGCGAGCTTCGTGTAGCGCGGCACGACGCCGCCGACCAGTTCGCCTATCAGTTTCAGCAGGTCCATCCGGTCCGCGTGACTGAAGCGCGCGCCTTGGGTCATGAGGCGCGTCACCGTCTCCGACGTGCGCCTCACGGTCTCGCCCGTCCAGCACAGGTGATACCACGTGACCAGGTCCAGGAAATATTGATCGGACAGATAGTGAAACGAGTCCGAACCCTGTGGAGCCACCGCGGTGAACAGGTCGTGCAGGCCCTTGTACGCCGGGAACGGCACGATCATGCGCTCGTGATTGGCTTCGAAACATCGTTCCAGGATCAGAGCGCGCCCGGCCTCCCCGACCGGGACGTCTCCCGGATGCGCGAGCACCCGCAGCAGCGGATCGCGCAGCTTGCCGGAGACGAACTGGTCGGCATAATCCTCGAGCTGTTCGAGCAGCACCGGAGCGAGATTCACCACGGCCCGTATGCCCGCATGATGTTCCAGATGCCACGCCATGTCGGTGTAATCCTTGATGGCGTGCAGATACACCCACGGCAGCCGGAACTCGCCCGTCGAATAGTCGCGGTAGTCCGGCTGGTGCATGTGCCAGAGCAGCACCAGATCGAGACGCCGCTCCGCGCGCATGGCAGCGTTCAACGCAGGTGATGGATCTGCTGCCCGAGCATGTCCGGCGTGATCAGCGTGACGCCCTTCTCGGTGACGTTGAATCGCTTGCGATCCCGATCCGGATCGACTCCGGCCTCGAAGTCCGCCGGCAACTTGCAGTGCTTGTCGACCACCGCGCGCCTGATATGCACGCCGTGGCCGATCTCGACATTGGGGAGGATCACCGAGTCCTCGACCCTGCTGTGATCGTGCACGTGCACGTTGTGGAACAGCAGAGAACGCTTCACCGTCGAGCCGCTGATGATGCAGCCGCCGGACACGAGGGAATCGATCGCCTGCCCGCGCCTGTCGTCCTCGTCGAACACGAATTTCGCCGGCGGCAACTGTTCCTGGTACGTCCATATCGGCCAGTCACGATCGTACAGGTTGAGATCGGGCACGACTTCGGTCAGCGCAATGTTCGCCTCCCAGTAGGCGTCGATCGTGCCGACGTCGCGCCAATACGGCGCTCCGTCGGTCACGTTGACGCAGCTGTCGGAGAAACGGTGCGCGTACGCGGCTCTGCCTTGCCCTACGAAATACGGGATGAGATCTCTTCCGAAATCGTGTCCGGAGGAGGCGTCGGCGGCGTCTCGGAGCAGCTGCTGGTAGAGGAACGCCGCGTCGAACACGTAGATTCCCATGCTCGCGAGCGCCGCGTCTGGCCGCCCGGGAATCGCGGCCGGGTTCAGCGACTTTTCCTGGAACCCGACGATACGTCCGCCGGGGTCGATCTGCATCACGCCGAGGCCGGTCGCGTCTTTGACCGGCACTTCCGCGCAGGCGACGGTCATTTCCGCCGATTTCGAGGCGTGGTCCGCCAGCATCTTGCCGTAGTCCATTTTATAGACGTGATCCCCGGCGAGGACCAGCACGTACTCGGGATTGTGGCGGCGCAGGATGTCGATGTTCTGGTACACGGCATCGGCGGTTCCCCGGTACCAGTCCGCGGTGATGCGCTGCTGCGCCGGCAAGAGCTCCACGAACTCGTCGAAGCGGCCGTCCAAGAAGCTCCAGCCGCGCTGCACGTGCCGGATCAGGCTTTGCGCCTTATACTGCGTGCAGATGCCGATGCGGCGGACGCCGGAATTGACGCAGTTGGAAAGCGCGAAATCGATGATGCGAAACTTGCCTGCGAAAGGCACCGCCGGCTTTGCGCGCCAGTCGGTGAGCTGCTGCAGGCGGCTGCCTCGCCCACCGGCGAGGATGATCGCCAGCGTGTTGTGGGCGAGCTGATTGACCAGACGCCCCTTTGGCCTGTCCTTGACCGAGGCGAAATCCAGATGAATATCTTCCCGGACCGTATTCATGTCCGCCCCCCGCGTTCGCGGCCCGGCGGAACGGGATAGGCGCCGTCCTCGCTCCACCCTGCCTCCATGAATCTCGAGCCGCTCATGAAGATTCCTTCCGATCCCTCACTGGATCGCCATCTGGAGCTCTTGTTGCAGGCGCGTCTGCACGATCCCTACTGCTGCCTCGGCGCGCATCGCGACGGCGCGGACTGGGTGGTGCGGGTCTACAACCCGGCCGCGACACAGGCCTGGATCGAAACGTCTGCGGGATGGATCCCCGCCTCGACCGGCGCAGCCGGACTGTTCGAATTCCGCGTCAACGCCGCCTTGTCCCGCCCGTGGCGGCTGCGATTCCGCGAAGACACCGGCATGCGCGAGACGTTCGACCCCTACGCGTTTTCTCCCGAGATCTCGGATCGCGATCTGTTTCTCTTCAATTCCGGCAAGCTGTACGAAGCCTGGCGGACTTTCGGCGCACACCTGACCGAGCGCGACGGCGTGCCGGGCACGCGCTTTGCGGTGTGGGCGCCGAACGCCGAGCGCGTGAGCGTCGTGGGCGACTTCAACCGCTGGGATGGCCGCGTGCATCCGATGGCCTCGCACGGCGCGAGCGGCGTCTGGGAACTGTTCCTTCCCGGAATTTCCCATGGCACGCTCTACAAGTTCGAGATCCGCAACCGCGACTCGGGTGGCGTCGCGCCCAAGACCGATCCCTACGGACGCTGGTTCGAGATGCGACCCGGAACGGCGGCGCGCGTGGCGGGCGCCTCCCCCTACTCGTGGAAAGACGATGCCTGGATGGCGGAACGCGCGCGGCGCGATTGGCTGCACGCTCCGTTCAACATCTACGAGGTCCATGCCGGCTCCTGGAGGCGCCACGGGAACGGAAAGCCCATGAGCTACCGCGAGCTCGCCGGCGCGCTCGTTCCCTACGCCCGCGACATGGCCTACACGCACGTCGAGCTGTTGCCGGTGACCGAGCATCCACTGGACGAATCCTGGGGCTACCAGACCACCGGATACTTCGCTCCGACCAGCCGCTACGGAGAGCCCGACGATCTGCGATCGTTCGTGGATGCGTGCCACCGGGCGGGACTGGGCGTCATTCTCGACTGGGTCCCCGGCCATTTCCCCCAGGACGATTTTGCTCTCGCGAACTTCGACGGAACCGCGCTCTACGAGCATGCAGATCCGCGCCGCGGCCTGCATCGCGAATGGGGCACGCAGGCCTTCAACTACGGCCGGTGCGAGGTCCGCAGTTTTCTGCTCTCCAGCGCGCGTTACTGGCTGAGCGAGTTTCATATGGACGGGCTGCGGGTGGACGCCGTGGCGTCCATGCTCTACCTCGACTACTCGCGGGAGGAAGGCGAGTGGCTCCCGAACGAATACGGCGGGCGCGAAAACCTCGAGGCAATCGCTTTCCTGCGCGAGCTCAATGTGCTCGTGCATCGGGATTTCCCGGGCGCGCTCACCATCGCCGAGGAATCGACGGCATGGCCGATGGTGTCGCGACCGGCCTACGTCGGCGGCCTCGGCTTCTCGATGAAATGGAACATGGGCTGGATGCACGACACCTTGACGTACCTGGGGCATGACCCGGTGCACCGGCGCTATCACCACGACCAGCTCACCTTCGCGCAGCTGTACGCTTACACGGAGAATTTCCTGCTCCCGCTCTCGCACGACGAAGTCGTCCACGGAAAACGCTCGTTGCTGGACAGGATGCCCGGGGACGCCTGGCGGAAATTCGCCAACCTGAGGCTGCTGTTCGCCTATCAAATGACTTCGCCCGGCAAGAAGCTCAATTTCATGGGCAACGAGTTCGCCCAGGGCCGGGAATGGCGCGCGCACGGCGAGCTCGACTGGGATCTGCTCGGACGCGAGCAGCACCGGGGCATGCAGCGGCTGGTGCGGGACCTGAACGACATCTATCGGCGGTTCGCGGCGCTCCACGATCTGGATTTCTCCGCCGACGGTTTCGCATGGATCGATTGTCACGATGCCGACCAATCGGTCCTCGCCTATCAGCGGCGCGCTCGCGACGGCTCGGCGGTCGCGGTGGCGCTCAATTTCACGCCGGTGCCGCGTCATCGCTACCGCATCGGAGTATCCCGACCCGGCGCGTATCGCGAGTTGTTCAACAGCGACTCGTATTTCTACGGCGGATCGGACGTGGGAAACGGCGGCGCCGTGAGTGCGGCGGCTGCACCGCTCATGGGACAGCCGTATTCCCTGGAGTTGACGCTGCCGCCGCTCGGCGCGCTGATCCTGGCGATCCCTGCAGATTGAAATGCGACCCATTTTCCCCGCGGTCCCTCAAGTTCTGCGTCGTCCGTAGCCATCGCGGCTCTCGTCGGCAAGGCCGGCATCGGGTTCCCGTTCCCCTCGAATTACGAATCGAGCAAGTGCCCGATTTCGGCTTCGGCCTCGAACCAATCCTGCAGCTCGCGGCCGGGTGCAAAACCGCGCTTTTCGGCGCGGAAATAGGCGGCCTGAGCAATGAGCATGTGGCGCCCGGGCGGATCGATCTGCGTGCGGCCCGATCCGCGCGCGTCGCCGTTGAGGCGCATCGCCGGCGAGGTTCCGCTCGATCCGGCTGCTCCGGGTACCGGGGGCTTGTGCCCCCGCTTGCGTGTAGTGATCTCTTGGCGTTTCATGGGCATCTCCTTCATCGGACTTGAACAAGCTATCGCACGGGCATCGCGGTAACTTGACCTAGGTCAAGTTCAAAACAGTTTCTTGGTGCCGTTCAGAGAGCGTCGGCAATCAGAGCCGAACCCAGCAGGCCCAGCCTTTCGTTGGTCACGACGAAAATCGGCATCTTCCGCGCCGCATCGGCATGATCGCCCTTCGCGTCGAATGCGGCGCAGAATCCGCCACTTGCAAGGCGCGGCAGGATCTTGGGGGCGATCCCGCCCGTGACATAGACGCCTCCGCGCGCCATGACCGCAAGGGCGTGGTCGCCTGCGACCGCGCCGAAGCAGGAGACGAACAGGTCGAGCGAACGCATGCATAGCGGATCGCCGCGCTCCAGGGCGCCCTCGGCAATGCTCCTGGCGCCGCCCGAGGGCACGGCCGCCGTCCCTTCGCGCCCGCTGAGAAATTCAAAAATGCGCACCAGTCCCGGACCGGACACGACGTCTTCAGCCGCCACCCGGTCGAGGCGCAAATGCAGGTACCGCCAGAGATCCATCTGATCCGGCGTGGAGGGAGCGAATCCCACGTGTCCGCCTTCGCCCGGGATCGCCCGATAGCGGCCGGCCGTCCGGACTAGATAGGCCACCCCAAGCCCGCTTCCCGCTCCGATCACAAGCCGCGGCGCGTCCGGGGCGGGCTTGCCGGACTGCAGGGTCACAAGATCCGCCGGTCGAAGCAGCTCGATGCCGGTCGCTGCCGCGGCGAAGTCGTTGACGACGCGCACCTGCGCAATGCGGAAACGCCTGGCGATCAGCTTGGCGTCGACCCGCCACGGCAGATTGGTCATGCGGACCCGGTTTCCCGATTCCGGTCCGGCAACACCGAAGCAGGCGCGCGTGAGCCTCCCGCGCACTCGCCGGGCCGCCCACTCGGACAGAAATGCGCGCAGCACCGCCGGGAAATCCTCGTGCTCGGCCGCCCAATAGCGCTTGCCGAACACCGGCCGCCAGCGCCCCTCGCGCAAGGCTCCGACTTCGAGCAGGGTCTTGGTGGCTCCGACGTCGCCGGCCAGAATCATGATTGAAACCGATGATGCGCCTTTCGCCTCAGGATTTCTTGCGCCAACGCAAACTCGGTTCGATCGGCCTCCCACGGACGCCGCACCCACCGCCCGGGAGAGGCGCTCGCTGTATACGTATACTGAGTGCATGATCATGCCTTCGCCGGGGCTGCGTGTCCTGTTCGTCTCCCCGGAGTGCGCGCCGATCGCGAAGACCGGTGGCCTGGGCGATGTCAGCGCCTCGCTGCCGCCGGCGCTGCGGGAGCTCGGGATCGACGCGCGGCTGTTGTTGCCGGGCTACCCCGGGGTGCTGGCCGCTGCCAAGGACGCGCGGGAAATCGCACGTCTGACGCTCCCCCCTTCCTCGATCGAGGTGCGGCTGCTCGAACAAGAGTTGCCCAGCGGCGTGCCGATGATCATCCTCGAGAGTCCGAGCCTGTATCGACGCGGCGGAGGACCTTATCAAGACCCGAACGGCGAGGATTGGCCCGACAACGCGGAACGTTTCGGAGCGATGTCCCGAATCGCCGCGATTCTCGGAGGCGCGGCCAGCCCCCTGGACTGGCGGCCGCAGGTGATCCATTGCAACGACTGGCCGGCGGCGCTCGTGCCCGCTTACCTGCATTACGCGCCGCCGCCTCGCGCTGCGACCGTCATGACGGTTCACAATCTCGCATTCCAGGGTAACGTCGATCCGGAGTGGGTCGCGTTGCTTGGGCTGCCCCCTTCCAGTTTCGTCCTCGACGGCCTGGAATTCCATGGACGCATGTCGTTTCTGAAAGCCGGACTGTTCTACTCCGATGCGATCACGACGGTCAGTCCGACCTACGCGCGCGAAATCCAGTCCGCAGAGCTCGGATTCGGCCTGGAGGGCTTGCTGCGCCGGAGGCGGGAATCGCTCTTCGGCATCTTGAACGGCATCGACACCGTCCTCTGGGATCCGAGGATCGACCCTCACATCGCGCGGCAGTACGGTGCCGACACGCTCGACGAGAAGCGGATCAACAAGAAGGCGCTGCAGGATCGGTTCAAGCTTCCGGCGGATCCGGATATTCCGCTGCTCGGAATGGTGAGTCGCCTGACCCACCAGAAAGGCGTCGATCTGCTCGCGGAGGCGGCGCGAGGACTGGCGGCGCTTCCGGTGCAGCTGGCGGTACTCGGCACCGGCGAGCGGGAGCTGGAACGAGCGCTGCAGGCGGCGGCGTCAAGGCATCCCGACAGCATCGCCGTGATCATCGGCTTCGACGAGGAGCTCGCGCACCTCGTCGAGGCGGGTGCCGACCTGTTTCTCATGCCCTCGCGGTTCGAGCCCTGCGGGATGAACCAGATGTACAGCCAGCGCTACGGTACGCCGCCGGTGGCGCGCGCCACCGGGGGTCTGGTCGACACCGTGTTCGACTACAGTCCGGGAGCGCTTGCCGACGGGCGCGCCACGGGCTTTCTCTTCCGGGAGCCCACGGCCGCGGCATTGCAGGCCGCCGTGAGGCGCGCGCTCACCGTGTACCGCAATCGCCGAAACTGGCGGGCGCTGCAACGCAACGCCATGGCAAGGGATTTCGGCTGGAAGCCGGCGGCGCGAGAGTATGCGGGGATCTATGCGCGGCTCGTCGGCAAGGCTTGACGAGCTCAACCGATGATCTCCTGAAGGGCCTCAGATCCAGTTCATCAGCCCGAGCTCGAATCGGTGCGTCAGCAGCGGATTGTACGGATAGGCGCGGATGCGATATTCCATGTTGCCGCACAGTTGCGGGGCAAGCTTCAGGACATACCGGTGCTCGCCGTCCTGGGTCTGGGTGCCGTCGAACGCGAATTCGTGGCTCCCCTGGGCGTTGGTCTCGTCGAGCTCGGGCACGGTGCACGACAGCAGCAGTTCCACGACGACGTCTGCGGGTGCAAGCCCGGCCAGCCTGACGCCGACCTCGAACCGGATCTCCTCGCCGAATTGGAGGTTCCTCGCCGGCGTATCGAGCCGGCGCAAAGATACTTTCGGCCAGGCCTCGCGCACCCGCTGTTTCCATGCCGCCGCGCTTCTGGCGGCGTCGAAGCGGTTCTCGGAATAGCGCCGGCCCTGTTGCGCGGCGGGAAAATAGAACTTCTCCAGATATTCGCGCATCATCCGGTTGGTGTTGAATCGCGGCAGCACCGTCGCCATCGAGCGCTTCGCCAACCTGATCCATCCCGGGGAATAGCCGGTCTTGGCGCGATCGTAGTAGAGGGGAATCACCCGATCCTGCAACAGCTCGTAGAGGGAGCGGCTTTCCTCGCGGTTGCGGCGCTGCTCGTCCAGCGCTTCCGAAACCGGCTTGATCGCCCAGCCGTTGTCGCCTCGATATCCCTCTCCCCACCAGCCGTCTAGCACCGAAAGATTGATGGCACCGTTGATGCCCGCTTTCATTCCGGAGGTGCCCGAGGCCTCCTTGGGATAGACCGGGTTGTTCAACCAGACGTCCACACCGGACACGAGGCGGCGCGCCAGATGCAAATCGTAGCCTTCGACGAACAGGATCCGGCCTTCGAATTCCTGCATCGAAGCCACCTTGAACACGCGCCGGATCAGGTCTTTGCCGGGGTCGTCGGCCGGATGCGCCTTGCCGGTGAAGATGAACACGACGGGGCGTTGCGAGTCGCGCAGGATCTGGCGCAGCCAGTCGAGGTTCTCGAACAGCAGCGTGGCGCGTTTGTAGGTCGCGAAGCGGCGGCCGAAACCGATCGTGAGCAGATTGGGATTTTCAGGATCGACGAAGCGGAACAGCCGGTCGAGATGCGCTTCGCTGGCCTGGTTGCGGATGAGCTGCATCTTGATGCGGTGCCGAACCAGATGCAGCATCTGTGCCTTGAGATTCTGGTGAGTATTCCAGAAAATGTTGTCCGGGATCGCCATGATCGCATCCTGGACGCCCGGGTCTTCCAGCCGCCGGATCCATTCGGCGCCGAGCAGCTGATCGAACACCTCGGCCCATTCCGGCGCGAGGAAGGTGGACACGTGGACGGCGTTCGTCACGTACGTGACCGGGTTCTCCGCCGGAGGGATTTGCGG
>Ga0137463_1000227_pt1 | contig 21394 bp, 15 predicted proteins | sample EasRivERMGT800_2_FD_102333 | JGI IMG/M metagenome (GOLD analysis project Ga0137463, IMG submission 102333) | Soil microbial communities from meander-bound floodplain in the East River, Colorado, USA - East River MetaG ERMGT800_2 | ecosystem: Environmental > Terrestrial > Soil > Floodplain ...
AAAGCCGAGGCAGCCCTGATCGACGGGCGTGACGAAGCTGCGCGGTTCGTCGAAGTCGTACATGTTGAATACCGGTGAGATGGTGGTGCCGCCGTCGATGCAGATCACGGTGTTCCGCGGCAGTACCTTGCGCAGCTCGGCGTGCACGCGCCGCGGCTTCATCGGCGTGCTATCGAGGCGTTCTGCGGCCGCGAGCCGCTCGGCGCGCTCGCGCTTGCGCTGCGCAATGGTGCCGAGGTGCTCGCGGTTGCGCGGCCAGGCCGTTTCGCGCACGCGCAGCGCGGCGATCAGCGCGCGCAGGGTTTCGCGCGCGTCGCCCAGCAGCCCGACCTCGACGGGATAGTTGCGTCCGATCTCCTTCGGGTCGACCTCGATCTGCACGATTGGCACCTTGGCCGGAACGACGCTGTGATCGTAGAAGGTGGTGAACTGGGCGAGCCGCGTGCCCGCCGCGAGAATCAGGTCCGCGCCTTGCAGCAGCGCTTTCGCCTCGGGTGCGCCGGCGCGCCCGATCGGCCCCACCACCAGCGGGTGCCCGGTCGGGACCACGTCGTTGCGCGAATACGAGGTCACCACGCCGGCCGAGAGCATCCCGGCGAGTTCCAGGAGTTCACCCCGCGCACCCGAATCGCCCACGCCGAGGCCGGCGATGAAGACCGGCCGCTTGGCGCGCAGCAGCGCAGCGGCGGCAGCGGCCACCGACTCCGGGTGCGCAGCGCCCGCACGCTCCTCGCGGTAGCGGGCGGGCGCAAGCACCTCGGCCTCGATGTCCTCGTTGAGCAGATCGCGCGGCAGGTCGATATGCACCGGGCCCTTCTTGCCGCTGGTGGCGACGCGGAAGGCGTGCCGGAAAAGCTCCGGGATGCGCTCCGCCTGCGGCACCTGCACGCTCCACTTGGTGAGCGGCCGGAACATGGCCACCTGGTCGAATTCCTGGAACGAGTCGCGATACTGCTGCGAGATCTGCGGCGCCCCGGTGATCGCGATCATCGGCGAGTGGCTGAGCAGCGCGACCGAAACTCCGGTGACGAGGTTGGTTGCGCCGGGGCCGTTGGTCGCCATGCACACGCCGGGCTTGCCCGAGACGCGCGCGTAGCCGTCTGCCATGTGCGCCGCGCCCTGCTCGTGGCGCGTGCCGATCCAGCCGATGTCGCGCCGGTCGTACATGTCGTCCATGATCTCGACCATGCACGAGCCGACGATGCCGTAGACGTAGCGCACGCCCTCGGTGCGAAGCGATTCGACGACCGCGCGCCCGCCTGACATTTTCACCATGACTGCCTTCTCCGGGGATGGAATGCGGCTGCATGCCGCGCGGTCCCGGCCAGTGTACTGCAACCGTTCCTGGCACGACCTTGCGGGCGGGCGCAACCCGGCAGTGTCAAAGCAGCACAGTGACGATAGACGGCACCAGGATGATGAGCAGCAGCACCAGGAACATGGCCACGGCGAAAGGCGCCGCGCCGGCGAAGATGTCCTCCAGGCTGATGTCGTCGTCGGCGAGCGTGCTCTTGATCACGAACACCGACAGGCCAAAGGGCGGGGTGAGCAGGCCGATCTCCGCGGCGATCACCGTGACGATGCCAAACCAGATCAGGTTCACCTGGTAGGGGGCGACGAGCGGCAGGAACATCGGCACCATGATGAGCATGATCGACACTGCGTCTATCATGGTTCCCATGAGCACGATGATGAGCACGTAGATGAGGAGCAGCAGGAAAAAGGAGAGGTGCGCCCCGACGACAAAGTCGTTCAACACCGCGGGCAGGCCCGAGAGCGCGATGAGTCGCGTATAGATATTGGCTGCGATGATGACAAAGAGAATTGCCACCGTGACCTGGCCGGTCTCCACCAGCACGCGCCAGGCGCCGTTCCAGGTGAGCTTGCGCCGCCACAGCGCGAGCGCGAGGCCGCCCAGGGCACCGACCGCGCCCGACTCGGTCGCCGTAAACCAGCCGGCGTAGATGCCGCCGATGACCAGGCCCGCGAGACCCAGGAGCGGCGTGAGCCCCGCGAGCGCGCGGGCAGTGTCCTCTCCCGGGCCTGCCTCGCTCGCGTTCGCGCCGGCATAGACGCGCGAGGGCGCAAAGGTGGCGATCAGCACGATCATCAGCGCGAACACGGTGGCGAGGAGCAGGCCCGGCACGACGCCGGCGATGAAGAGGTCGCCGATCGACTGCTCCGAGAGCAGGCCGTAGACGATGAGCAGAAGACTGGGGGGGATCAGCATCCCCAGCACCGAGCTGCCGGCGACCACGCCCACGGCGAAGCGCTTGCGGTAGCCCAGGCGAATCATCTCCGGCACGGCGATCTTGGTGAACACCGTGGCCGAGGCGATCGACACGCCGGTCACCGCTGCGAAGAGCGCGTTCGCCGCGACCGTTGCGACACCGAGGCCTCCCTTGATGCGCCCGAGGAGCGCGTTGGCGGCGAGAAAGGCGTCGCGCCCGAGCTCGGCCACGCTCACCAGCAGGCCCATGAGCACGAACAGCGGAATGACGCCGTAGTCGTAAGTCGAGACCGCGTCGGCGGTGGCGAGCGCGAGCAGCGCCGAGGCCTGCTCGAAGCTGCCCTTGATGGCCCACACCCCGATGAGCGACACGAGGCAGAACGCGACCGGCACGTGCATCCCCGTGTAGATGAGATACAGCATCACCACGATGGAGACGACGCCGATCTGGGTCGCGGTCACGGCGCGCGCTCCCTGTTCCCATCTGCCACGCCGCGCCGCCCGAACGCCCGGGAGAATTCGTCCCGCGCGAACGCGAGGTACTGCAGCCCCGAGCAGGCGCAGCCGATGAGGAGAATCAGGTAGATCGGCCAGAACGGATAGGTGACGTAGCCCTCGACGCCGGCATAGTCGCCGTTGGTCCACGCGCGCACGAATATCGGCCGGCAGGAAACGAAGAGAATGATAAAGAGCGCCGCGCCGAGCAGGCTGTAGCAGCCCTGCATCGCCAGCGCGAAGCGCGGCCAGCGTCGCTCCAGCTTGTCGCTGAAGCTCTCGACGCGGGTGATGCGGCCAGAGCGCAGTGTGTAGCCGATCTGCAGGAAGACAATGCCGACGATCGACAGGCGCACCAGTTCCGGCACGCCGGGGAGGGGAGCGGAGAACGCCGTCCGCCCGATGACGTCGGCGTTGATGACCAGCATCAGCACGAAAATCCATACCGTGCCGATGGCGTTCAGGCCGACGAGCAGCCCGGCGAAGAGGTTGCGGCGGCGGGGCGCGCTGGCTGTGGAAGGCCCGCCTTCGGCGGGGACTCCGCTCATCTCCCGGCTGCTGCCGCGACTAGTTCTTGTCCCAGTCGCGGACCAGCTCGACCTTGTTGTCGCGCAGCTTCTTCATGTAGGCGGTGAGGACCTTGCGCGCCGGCACGCCGCGCGACTCGTTGCGGTTCACCCAGTCGGCGGCGATGTTGGGCATGGTGTTCGCCCACCTGCTGCGCTCCTCCGCCGGCAGCCTGGAGAACTTCGCGCCTTCGGCCTCCATCTTCTGCTCGAAGCCCTTGGCGACGTTGGTGAGGAGCGTCGCGATGCGCGTGGTGTATTCGCGGCCCACGTCCTTGAGGATGGCTTGGGCGTATGGCGGCAGGCGGTCGTAGAAGGCCTGGTTGGCACTCAGCGCGCCTATCATCATCGAGCCCAGGTCGATGCGCGTCGCGACCGGCGCCACCTGGTGGAGCTTGGCCGGATACATGCCGGTGGTAAAGGCGATGAGGCCGTCGTAGACGCCGGTCTTGACGTTGTTGTAATGCGTGGCGAAATCGCCCTGCACCGGCACCGCGCCTATGCCCGCAGCCCACAGCGACAGCGACCCGGAGGCGCCGAGCTTTTTGCCCTTCAGGTCGGCGACCTTGTTCACCGGGAAAGTGGTGAGGATGTAGTCGGTGTCGGTGGCGAGCGCAGCGAGGAACACCTGCTTGTGCCTTTGCCACTGTCCGGCGAGCTCGGGCATTTCCTGGTGCAGCTCGTACATGATGCGGCTCACGAGAAGCGCGTCGTCGCTGCCGAAGGGCGCCATGAAGGTCACCGCGAGGAGCGGCAGCTTGGCCGGCTCGAAGATCGTGTAGACGAAGCCCATCTCGGCGATGCCGTTCTCCACGGCGTCGAGCTCGCCGCCGACCTTGGCGAGCGTTCCGCCGAAGGCTTCGGTCCAGGCGATCGAGTCCTTGCTGCCGGCGGCCTTGAGGCGAGCGTCGACCTCCGGAATGTAGAACTCCTTGATCATGCGGATCCACGGAAGCTGCGTGCCGTGCGCCGCGGAAAACGTCACCTTGTAGGTCTCGGACCGGGCATCGGGGACGCCGGCGGCGAGTGCGGCAACGGCGAGCGCGGCAAACGCGAATTTTGCGAGCGATGGCATTCTTTTTTCTCCTCCGGAGGATATCTTCTGATTGTCAGGCGAGTGTAATTGAATTTTCGGCCGATGGCCAAATCGCCCGAGCGTCCGGACCCTGCAAGGAATAGAATCGGCCTCCCGCTGTTTACCAAACCTACCAAACGTTCGCAACGATAAGAAGGAGGAGAACATGACTCGCAATGCAGCGTGGTCCCGCTTGGCACTGTTCACTGCCGCCCTGGCGTTCTTTCCCGGCGCGGCGTTTTCCCAGGAAGCCGCGGGCGTGCTCAATCGCGCCGCCGGCACCATGGGCGATCCGAAGTCGATCCGTTACGCGGGCGAGGGCACCGGCTTCAGCTACGGCCAGGCGTTCAAGCCCGGCATGCCCTGGCCGAAGATCACCGTGCACAGCATGATCCGCACCGTCAACTACGAAACCGCGTCGATGCGCGAGGAGATCACGCTCTCGCGCGCCGAGCCAAAGGGCGGCGGCGGATATCCTCCGGTGGCGCAGCAGCGCAACGACCAGTTCGTCAGCGGCGAGTTCGCCTGGAACCAGGGCCCCGCCGGACCGCAACCCGGCCCGAGGTTCGTGAGCGATCGCGTGCACCAGCTGTGGATCACGCCGCACGGCGCGATCAAGGCGGCGCTGAAGAACAAGGCCGCGCTGAAATGGCAGACCGAGGGCGGGAAATCCATCGCCGCCGCTTCCTTCACCGAGCCGGGCAAGTTCGCCGCGACGGTGTTCATCAACGAAGACTTTCTGGTCGAGCGGGTGGAATCGCGTTCGTCCGATCCGGTGCTGGGTGAGACCCGCGTGGTGACGCGCTACTCGGGGTATCGCGATTTCGGCGGGGTGAAATTCCCCACGCGGATCGAGCAGTCGCAGGAAGGTTCTCCGGTCCTCGACCTCGCCGTCAAGGAAGTCCAGGCAGGCGCGTCCGCCGACATCGCGCTGCCGGACGCCGTGCGCAACGCCACCGAGCGGGTGACCATGGACAAGGTCACCGAGGGCGTGTGGCACGTCGCCGGCGGCTCGCACAACAGCGTCGCCATCGAGATGGGCGACCACATGGTCCTCGTGGAAACGCCGCTCAACGACGCTCGCGCCGGGCCGGTGATCGAGGCGGTGAACAAGCTCGTCCCGGGCAAGCCGATCCGCTTCGTCGTCAACACCCACAATCACTTCGATCACGCCGGCGGCGTGCGCACCGCGGCGGCCGGGGGCTACACCATCATCACCCAGGCGGGGAACAAGGCGTACTACGAGCGCGCTTTTGCGACGCCGAACCGGATCGCCCCGGACCGGTTCGCCAAGTCGGGCAGGAAGCCGGTGTTCCGGAGCGTCGATGACAAGCTCGTGCTCGACGACGGCACGCGCACCATCGAGATCCACCGCATCGCCGGCGGCGACCACAACGACACCTTCCTCATGGTCTACCTGCCCAAGGAAAAGCTGCTCGTCGAGGCCGATGTGTTCTCGCCCGCCCCGCCGAATTCGCCGCCGCCCGCGCAGGCGAACCCCAACCACCTCACCCTGGTGGCGAACCTCGAGCGCCTGAAGCTTTCCGTCGAGCGGATCCTGCCCCTGCACGGACGCGTCGTTCCGCTCGCCGATCTCTATGCCGCGGTAAAGGCGCCGATGCCGAAGTAGGCCGGGTCGCCCGCTTCCGGACCTGCTCGTTTGGGGCAAGTCCGCGAGTTGTGAAAACCCGGGTCCTGCTCATGGCTTGTCCGGCCCTTCATCGCCCGCCTTGCTCAGCGCCCCGGCGCGCACGCCCAGCAGCCGTATGCGCCGGTCGAGCGGCACGCGCTTCAGGCATTCGCCCGCGGCGCGGCGGATGGCGCGGGCGTCGCGCGTGGGCTCGTCCAATGTGTTGTCGCGGGTCACGGTCTTGAAGTTGTCGTAGCGCAGCTTCAGCCCGATCGTCCGTCCGGCGTAGCCTTTGCGCTCGAGGTCGGCGGCGAGCCGCACGCACAGTTCGGTGAAGACCGCCGAGAGCCGCTCGCGGTCGCGCACCGGATGCAGGTCTTGCTCGAAGGTGGTCTCGCGGCTGATCGACTTCGGCTCGCTGTGCGTCACCACCGGGCGCTCGTCGCGTCCGTTCGCGGCCTCGTGCATCCACGCCCCGTGCTTCTCGCCGAAGTGCTCGATGAGCACCATCGGCTGGACTAGCGCGAGCTCGCCGACGCTGCGGATGCCAAAGGCCTCGAGCCGCGCGCCCGCCTTGGGGCCGATGCCGTTTATCTTGCGCACCGGCAGCGGCCAGATGCGCGTGGGGATGTCGGCTTCCGAGAGCACCGTCAGCCCGTTGGGCTTGTCGAGCTCCGAGGCGATCTTGGCGAGCAGTTTGTTCGGCGCGATGCCGATCGAGCAGGAGAGCCCGGTCGTCTCGCGCACGGCGCGCCGGATCACCGTCGCGAGCTCGCGCGCGTCCGCCCAGGCGGAGGCGTCATCTCCGGAGCGGGGCGCGACGAGGTCGGTGAGATCGACGTAGATCTCGTCGATGCCGCGGTCCTCGATGCGCGGAGCGATCGCGCGCACCGCCTCCTTGAACAGGCGCGAGTAGCGCCGGTACTCATCGAAGTCCGCCGGGAGCAGCAGCGTGTCGGGCGCGAGCTTCGCCGCCTTCATCAGCGCCATCCCCGAGTGAAGGCCGAAAGCGCGCGCTTCGTACGTGGCGGTCGTGATGACGCCCCGGCCGGAATAGTTCCGCAGGGTGGGGAATTCGGCGTTGCCCGATGCGTCTGCCGCGGCGCGGCGCCGGCCGCCGATCACGAGCGGCCTGCCGTGCAGCTCCGGGTAGCGCAGCAGTTCGACCGACGCGTAGAACGCGTCCATGTCGACGTGGGCGATGAAGCGGGCGGATTCGGGCGGCACCGGGCGATTATGGCGCAGGGCGGGAGGCATGAACGGGCCGGTCTCCATTGACAGGCTTTTACGGCGGCGCCTACTATCGCGTTGACCGGTATCTTTCCTTGAGGACCCGATCGCATGGCGCCATCGCCGCTTGGGAGGGGGCAAACCTTTTGCAGGTCGTGAAACCGATACACTTGGCATTCGCGCTTCTTGCCTGTCCCCTGGCCGCCGTCGCCGCGGACCCGGTCGCGACCATCACGCTCCTCGAAGGGCAGGTCGCGATGGTCCGCGGCGTCACCCGCTACGCGCTCGCCGAGGGAGTGGGATTACAGTCGGGCGACATCATCGAAGTCGGCGACAAGGGCCTCGCGCAGATCGAATTCGCCGAAGGCGCCGCGTTGGCCCTGGGCCCGGGGACGCGCATGCTCGCCGTTTCCATCACGCAGGGCAAGCCGGCGGGCGGTGACTTCTATGCCCTTCGGGGGGCGCTCAAGCTCTCTGGCGTGAAAAAGGGCACGCACTTCCGCATTGCCACTCCGCTCTTCGCGCTGCAGCCCGTGGAGGGCGCCGCCGTGCTCGTCGTGGGCGGCGGCGAAGGCTCGGTGTTCGTAGAAAGCGGCGACGCGCGCCTTACCGCGGCGCCCGCTTCCCTGCGGTTGAAGGGCGGCGATTTTTTCACGCGCAAGGCCGGACAGAAAGGTGCGGTTGCGCCACGTCCGTCGCCGGCATTCATCGGTGAGCTCCCGAGGCTCTTTCTCGATCCACTGCCCTCGCGCCTGGCGCGCTACAAGGAACGCCAGGTCCAGCCGCGCCAGCTCGAGGCCGCGAGCTACACCGAGGTCGAGGCGTGGCTGAAGGCGCCGCCCGAAGTTCGCCGCCCGCTGGTGGAGCGATTTGCGCCGCGCGCCTCCGATCCGGCGTTCCGCTCGGCTCTGGTCTCGAATCTCAGGTTCCATCCGGAATGGGACCCGATCCTGTACCCGGAGAAGCGCTCGCCCAAGGAGGCGGACGCGGCGAGCGCGACGCGCAGCGGTCCCGCGCCGTCGAAGCCGGCCGACAAGCCGTAACGGCAACTGTTCGCAAGGAGCGTAGCGATGAAGCTGATCGTCAAATTCAACCTGGTGTTCATTCTGGTGTTCCTGCTCGGCCTGGTCGCAGCGGGCACCGTCTCGAACGAACTCCTGCAGAGAAACGCGCGCGACGAGATCGTGCTCAACGCGCGCCTGGTGATGGAGGCGGCGCTCTCGACGCGCGCCTACACCTCGACCCAGGTGGGGCCGCTCCTGCAGACGCAGATGAAGTACACCTTTCTGCCGCAGTCGGTCCCCGCGTATTCGGCGACCGAGGTGTTCAACGGACTGCGCAAGTCGTTCCCCGACTACGCTTACAAGGAGGCGACGCTTAACCCCACCAACCCGAGCAACCGCGCCAACGACTGGGAAGCCGACATCGTCAACCAGTTCCGCAACAAGTCGGACACCCCGGAAGTGGTCGGCGAGCGCGACACGCCGAACGGGAAGTCGTTCTACATCGCGCGCCCGATCCAGATCAAGGCGGAAGCGTGCCTGTATTGCCATTCGACGGTGGACGCTGCGCCCAAGACGCTGGTCGACAAGTACGGCCCGGCCAACGGTTTCGGCTGGAAGCTGAACGAGGTCATCGGCGCACAGATCGTCTCGGTGCCGACCGCGGTGCCGATCGCGCGCGCCAACCAGGCGTTCAGGACCTTCATAGGGTCGCTCACCGTGGTGTTCGTGTTCATCTTCGTCGCGCTGAACCTGATGCTCTGGTATACGGTGATCCGGCCCGTGACGCAGCTCTCGCGGGTCGCCGACCAGGTGAGCCAGGGAGACAATATGGACGCGCCCGACTTCGAAGTGACAAGCCGCGACGAGATCAGCACGCTCACGCAGTCGTTCAACCGCATGAAAAAGAGCCTGGTGCAGGCGATGAAGATGCTCGACGCGTGACGCGCCCTTTCAGAACCCGCGACTGGCCATGACGGTGCCCCCGGCGATGAACGGCCCCACGCAGCTCGGCAAGTACGCGCTCTCGGAGGTTCTGGGCAGGGGCGCGATGGGGATCGTCTACAAGGGCTTCGATCCGCATATCCGGCGCACCGTCGCGATCAAGACCATCCGCAAGGAGCTGGTCGAAGAGGATCAGGGCGCCACGGTGCTGGCGCGCTTCAGGAACGAGGCGCAGGCGGCCGGCCGGCTCTCGCACCCCGGCATCGTCGCTGTTTACGAGTGGGGCGAGGAGGGCGAGATCGTGTTTCTCGCGATGGAGTATGTGCAGGGCAACAGCCTGCGCGAGTACTTCAACCGCGGCGCACGCTTCGACGGCCACGATGCGATCAGCATCATGGCTCAGCTGCTCGAAGCGCTGCACTACGCCCACGAGCAGGGTGTGTGGCACCGCGACATCAAGCCGGCAAACCTCATCATCATGAACAGCGGCAAGCTGAAGGTCGCGGACTTCGGCATTGCCCGCATCGACTCCTCGAACCTTACCCAGACCGGTGCTGTCATGGGCACGCCCGGTTACATGGCGCCGGAGCAGTACAGCGGCGACGCCGTTGACTGGCGCGCCGACATCTTCTCGGCAGGGGTGGTGATGTACCAGTTGCTGACGGGCATCCGCCCCTTCGCCGGCAAGCTGGATGTGATCGCCTACAAGATCTGTCACGAGCAGCAGACCCTGCCCTCCGAGGCCGACCCCGGGCGCTGCACCACCCAGTTCGACGCGGTGACGATGAAGGCGCTCGCCAAGAATCCCGAGGACCGCTACCAGAACGCGCTTGCGTTCCGCGAGGCGATACTCGAGGCCTACGCGGCACCGGTGAACCCCGCCGTCTCGGAACAGACGCTGATCAGCGAGCTCAGCCGCCCCTTGGGGCAATACGGCGAGCGCAGCCGGCCCCTCGGACACCACGAGTGGTCGCAGCCGTCGCAGCCCTCGCATGCGTCGAATCCCGCGTCGCGGTCACATCCGACCTCGTCGCGGCCCTCGCAGTCTTTCCCGTCGTTCCCGGATCCGTCGCAGCCTTCGGTGAAGACGTTGCCGCCACCCGGATGGGACGCCGCCATCCTGAAGCAGATCGAGCATCAGCTCACGCGGATTATCGGCCCGGTCGCCAGGGTGACGGTCAAGCGCGGCGCAACCACCACCACCGACATCGACAGGTTGTACGCCCTGCTCGCCGAGGATCTTGCGAGGCCCGAGGAGCGCTCCGAGTTTCTTGCGGGTCGGGAGAAGCTGCAGGGGGTGCCGCCTCAACAGGGCATTCCGACCACGGTGCCCATGATATCGGACCATGCGCCCGGGACCCGGCTGACCGGGCCGCTCACGCCCGAGGCGATCGAGCAGGCGACCCGGCGGCTCATCGCCTGCATCGGCCCGATCGCGAAGATCCTGGCGAAACGGGCGGCGACACAGGCCAACGGCCAGCGCCACTTCCACTTGCTGCTCGCCGAGAATCTCACCAACCCGGCCGAGCGCGCCCGGTTCCTGCACGACCTCGGCGAGAACTGAGCACGCGGCGTCCTTCCTTGCCCGAGCCGTGCTCCGCGTTCTGCGCGGGTGCGGGTGTCAGGCAGCGCGGCGGCCGCGTCCTTGAGAACATGTCCGGAAAACCTGACGCAAGTTGTATGACATGCCCGACAGCGTGCATCGGGGCCGGTCACTAGACTCGCGGATTCTCAACAGGGAGGAGCTATGGCCGATCCGGTACCGAACGACGCGCAGCCCGGCTGGTTTTTTCGCTGGATCGTCACCCCGCTGCTGGCGCTCAAGCCGTGCCGCGTCGCGGTGCTCATGGTCCTGGCGGGGCTGGTTTTCCTGGCGGTGCCGCAGGGCGAGGACGTGGTGCGCGCGCTCGCCGAACGCGAGGCCGGGTCGGGCGACGAATGGCAGCGCGCGTGTTTCTTCGTCGCCGCGTTCGCCTGGTCGTGGTCGGGCTGGTACTGGGCGCGCGTCATGCTGTCTCTCAAATTCCGCGACGTGCCTGGCGATGCGCGCCTGAACATGATTCGCATCTGGGTGCCGCGCCTGCTCGGGTTCCTCGCGACCTTCGGCGTGGCGGTGGCCCTGTTTCTCGCGTCGCTCGGTTACGACGACCGGGAACATGGCACTGTGAAGATCGCACTGCAGCAATATGCGTTCTGGTGCGCGGTCGGCGCAGTGTTTTTTCTCATCGCCGTGTCCTCGCGGCGCAGTCTTTCCCGGGCCGTGTACGACAGAGTGAAGGGCCTGCCTCTGGCGCAGGGGCGAATCGCGACGCCGTTCGTAGGCCTGCTCGACGTGCGCAGCAGTACCGAAGAAGTCTTCGGCACCCTGGATCTTGCGGACCTGAAGCCGTTCACACGCGGGGTGCTCGCCCTTGCGATCCTGGCGGGGGTCGCGCTATTTCTCCTTTTCGTATTCGCGCTTCAGGCGAGCGCGCCCCTGATCGGCACGGCCGCAATCCTGTTGCTGGCGGCGACCGGGTGGATCGCTGCCGCCAGCACGCTCGATTTCATCGGCATGCGCCTGCGCTATCCGGTGTTCCTCACGCTGCTCCTGGCGGCGGTGGTTTTCAGCGCGTGGAATGAAAACCACGATGTGCGCACGCTGGCCGGTACGCAGGCGCAGCCGCGCGGGGACTTGCGCGCGGCGCTGCGCTCCTGGATCGAGCGCCAGCCGGCACGAGCCGACGGCAGCTACACCATGTATCTCGTCGATGCCGAGGGCGGTGGCATACGCGCCGCCTACTGGGCCGGGATGGTGCTGGGCCGGATCCAGGACCGCAACCCGTGCTTCGCCGAGCAGTTGTTTTCCCTGAGCGGCGTTTCCGGCGGCAGCCTCGGGGCGAGCGTATTCGTGGCGCTGCTCGTCGAGCAGCGCGGCGCGGACGGTGCATCCGCCTGCCGGGTCGGCGCGCCGCCGGCCCGGTTCAGCATCGAGGACAAGGCGCGGAAAATCCTGGGTGAGGATTTTCTGTCGCCCGTGGTGGCGGCCCTCCTCTACCCCGATCTCGCGCAACGAATTCTTCCCGTGCCGGTGCCGTCCTTCGACCGCGCACTCGCGCTCGAGGAGGCCTGGGAGCGCGCCTGGCGCGAGCACATGGGGACGAACCGCTTTGCCGAGCCGATCGAGCGCCTGTGGCAGAACCCTGCGGCGTGGACGCCGGCGCTGCTGCTCAATGCGACCTGGGTCGAGTCAGGCAAGCGCCTGATCGCGAGCAACCTGCGGTTGCGCGTTCCCGGCGCCGACGAGGATTTCGTCGACGTCGAGGACGCGAGCGAATTCTTCGCGCCGCGCAGCCTGCGGCTCAGCACCGCGGCGCACATGAGCGCGCGCTTCACCTACGTGAGCCCCGCCGGCGCGCTGAAGAAGGGCGGCGCAGTGCACGGCTACGTGGTGGACGGCGGCTATTTCGAGAATTCCGGCGCCACCGCGACGGTCGAGATTCTGGAGACGCTGCCGCTTATGGAGAACGAGGACCCGCGCTGGGCGAAAGTCGATCCCGTGGTGATTCACATCAGCAACGAGCCGGTCGCCGTCCCCGCCGTGCCCGACACGCTGGAGAAGGCACCTGAGAACCCGAATATCCGGCCTTCTCCCTGGCTGAACGAAAGCCTTTCGCCGATCTGGGCGATGCTCAACACGCGCAACGCCCGCGGCATGCTCGCGCGCGAGACCGCGTTCTGGCGTGTGGGCGAGCGCAATTTCCTGCCCTTCGGCCTGTGCCGCCGCTCGGCCAACATTCCCCTGGGCTGGGTGCTGTCGCGCAGCACGCAAGACCGCATGAAAGCGCAGCTGGATCCGCCGGGTTCCGAATCCCGGGCCGAGCCCTGCAGCTTCGACAACGCCGGCAATCTCGACAGGATCCGCGCGCGCGTGTCCGCCCCGGCAGGCAAATAGAAAACGCCCCAGGGAGATCCCGGGGCGTCCGGCCCCGCTACGTCCGGGAAAAAATGGCCGATAATCGCAGCGCGAACCGGCCGTGATCCTTCACGACGAGCCGATGCCAACCAGGGAGGCCGACCATCGAGGAGAGGAGAACGATGGCTGAGACGCGCGTATCCGGGGCGAGTTCCCACAACGCTGCCGCCGCTGCGGAACCCGCCCGGACGATCCGCCCTGAGTTCACGGGGAGCGCCGGCGAATACTTCCGCATCTGGATCGTCAACTTGTTCTTCAGCCTCGTGACCCTGGGCATCTATTCGGCATGGGCCAAGGTGCGCAAGAAGAAATACTTCTACGGCAGCACGCGGCTCGACGGCGAGACGTTCGACTACTTCGGCCGCCCCAAGGCGATTCTCAAGGGGCGTATCGTCGCGTTCCTCGCATTCGTGATCTACGCATTTGCCGCCGAGCTCTATCCGGCGTCCCGTTTCGGATTCTGGGCGCTCGCCGTGCTGCTGATGCCCTGGCTGGTGGTGCGCGCGCTGACCTTCAACGCGCGCAATTCGGCGCACCGCGGTCTGCGTTTCCATTTCAACGGTACGACCCGGCAGGCCGCGGGCGTATTCATCGGCACGCTCGCGCTCGCCGTGCTGACCGGCGGACTCGCCTATCCGCTGTTCGTGAAGCGCCAGAAGGCCTTCGTCGTATCGAATCATGCGTTCGGCCGCAGTCCGTTCGGCTGCGACCTCTCGACGCGCGCCTTCTTCGGTGTCTATCTGCGCGCCGGTTTTATCACGCTCATTCTCGGCGCGTTCGTCGGTGCGATGGCCGGGTTCGTGGTGCCGCGCCTGCTCCCTTCAGAATCCTTTTCGTGGCTCGCGTGGGCGCTTCCTGTGGTCGGCTTCTATGCCGTTTATGCGGTCGCCTACGCTTACGTGCAGGCGCGCACCGCGAATCTCCTGTGGAACGGCACCTACGGCCCGGGGCTGCGATTTTCGAGCACGCTCTCCGAGACCAAGCTCCTCGGGCTCTACGCGGGCAACCTCCTTGCCGCTGCGTGCACCGCGGGCCTGCTCATTCCCTGGGCCGTAGTCCGCACGCTCAGGTACCGGCTCGAGAACCTGGCTGTCGTCGTCGAACCAGGGGTGGAGCACGAGGCGAATCCGGCGTTCGCCAGCGTCGGTGCGACCGGGCAGGAGCTGGGTGATTTCTTCAACCTGGACCTCGGCATATGAACGTCCTGCGCGCGGGTTATTTCGACGGCAAGCGCGCGATCCGGCACGAAGTGAGCCTGATGCTCGCCGAGGGCAAGCTGAGGGTGATCGGACGGGAGGTGACTGCGCAGTTCGATGCGCGCAGGGTGCGCGTCGCCCCGCGCATTGCGGGCACGCCGCGCTGGCTCTACCTGCCGGGCGGCGGCGCCTGCGTGGTCGCCGACAACGATGCGGTGGACCGCTTCGCGCGGGAGAGCCGCTTCGCGCTCTTCCTGCACAAGCTGGAATCACGCCCGGCCTACGCGGCGATCGCGGTTGCTCTGGTCGCCTTCTCGTTGTGGCTATTGATCGACCGCGCCCTTCCCGTGGCGGTGGAGCATATCGCGCAGCGCATCCCGGTTGGCGCGGAGGCGGCGCTCGGTGAGCAGGCGCTCGCGGGTTTCGAGCGTAACTGGTTGAAACCGTCGAAGCTGACGCCCGCGCGGCAGGCGGCGCTGCGCGCGAAATTCGAACGGATGGCAAAGGCTGCGGGAGAGCCCGCGCCACACCGGCTCGAATTTCGCGCGAGTCCCGTGATCGGGCCGAACGCCTTTGCGCTTCCCGCGGGCATCATCGTCGTTACCGACGAGCTGGTGAAGCTCGCGAGGAACGACCAGGAGGTCCTCGCGGTTCTCGCCCACGAGCTCGGTCACGTGCGCTACCGCCACATCATGCGCCACCTGCTGCAAAGCTCGGCGACGGCGCTCATCATCGCCGGGGTGACGGGCGACGTAGCATCGGCGACCTCGCTCGCCGCAGCGGCGCCGGCCGTCCTGCTGCAGACCAAGTATTCGCGCGACTACGAGCGCGAGGCCGACCGGTATGCGATCGAGACCCTGCAGAAGTCCGGGATCGCCCCGCGGCATTTCGCGAAGATTCTCGAGCGCTTCGAGGCGAAATCCGGCAAGCGCGGCGTCATGCCGACCTTCCTTTCCTCGCATCCACCTACCGCGGAGCGCGAGCAGCTTGCGCTCGCGAGCGCCGGCACGTCCGCGCAGAACCAGGAGGAAGAAGAGGAAGCCGATGAGCGCGTGGCCGATGCCCGGCCCGCGCGGCCGCTTCTTGCCATCGTCGATCCCGAGCAGCGGCAGATCGCGGTTCTGGTGGAAAAGCGCGACGCTGCGGAGCTGGAACGCGTGCTCGGCGGCTACCAGCTCGCGTTCGAGCAGGACGCGAAGTCCGTCAGCGCGCTCGAGAACGCCTTCCGCACTTTCAGGAAGATTCCGGGAAACTCCGAGGAAACCCTGAGCGCCTGGGTGCAGGGAAGCCCGTCCTCCTACGTCGCCCGCGTGGCGCGCGCGGCCTTCTACCTGTCCCGGGGACTCGATGCACGGGGAACGGATTTTGCCCAGGACACACCCGAGGAGTCGATCCGCGCCATGCGCGCCTACCTGGAGAAAGCCTCGGCCGATCTGGAGCGCTCGCTCGGCCTCTCGCCGAAACCCTACCTCAGTCACCGCTATCTCATGACGATCGCCCTGTACTCCGGGAGCCGAGGGTCGACCAAGTCGCGCTACGAGGAGGCGGTGAAGCTCGCCCCCGCAAGTGCCGAGCCGCGGCTCGCCTACATGATCAGCCTCGAGCCGCGCTGGGGCGGCAGCTATCGGGAAATGGAAGCGTTTCTCGCAGAATCGCGGGCGGCGCTGGATCCCGGGGACGCGAACCGGCTGGCCGCGCGGATTCCCGCCTATCGCGGATTCGAAAGCAATCGGGCCAAGGATTTCCGCAAGGCGGTAGAGCATTTCGACGAAGCGATCCGGCTGGACGACGACGCGGAAAGCTTGTGCCAACGCGCTTACACGCTGACCGAGCTGAAGCGTCTCACGGAGGCCTTTGCTGATGTCGGCCGCGCCTTGTCCAAGGTTCGCGACCACCGCAACTGCATGAGCCGCGCCGTTTACCTTGCGGCCCGCGTCGACGACGCGACCGAAGTCGTCCGGGTGCTGAGCCTGGTCATCGAGGTCGATCCGAATTCCGGGTCGGCTTACAACCGGCGCGGCTGGAGCTATCATCGCCTCGGCAAGCCTGAGCTCGCGTTTCCGGACTACCTCGCCGCTGCGAAGCTCGGGGATGCCTGGGCCGAGCTGCAGGTCGGCAAGTATTATTGGGGCGGAACCGGCATCAGGCAGGATCGCGAGGAAGCGCTCGTCTGGCTGGAGAAATCCGCTGCGCAAGGCAACAAGGATGCGCAGGTGAGCCTGGATCAGGCGCGCAAGGAGCTCGGCCGCAAGGCCGACTAGGCGCAACGACAAGTTACAAGGAGAGAAATTATGGCGGGAAAGTCTGGTGCGGTCGCAGCATGTGTCCTCGGTCTGGCGAGCCTGGCGGCGGGGTCCGCACTGGCGCAGCAGTATCCGGCGAAGCCGGTGCGCATGATCGTGCCGTTTCCGGCCGGCGGTCCCGCGGACCTGGTTGCGCGCCTTCTCTCCGCGAAGCTCCCCGAGATCTGGGGCCAGCCGCTCGTGATCGAGAACCGCGGCGGCGCGGGCGGCAACATCGGCACCGCGGTGGTCGGCCGCGCGGCGCCCGACGGCTACACGATTCTGCTGACGACTTCCGGTCTCATGTCCAATCCGAGCCTCTACAAGGACGTCGGCTTCGATCCCGTCAAGGATTTCGCGCCGGTGACCGTGGTTGGCAATTCGGCGACCATCTTGGTTCGCCATCCCAGCCTCGAGGGCGTGAACACGATGCGCGACGTCGAGCGGCTCGCGCGGACCTCCAAGGTCGATTTCGCCACTCCCGGAATCGGGCTCGCGGGGCATCTGTCCGGCGAGTTGTTCAAGACGCTCGCCAAGGTCGACATGCAGCCGATTCCCTTCGCCGGCGCGGCACCCGCGATTGCCGCGGTGCTCTCGGGCCAGGTGAGGCTCGGCTTCATGGCTGTGCCTTCGACCGTGCCGCACGTCAAGGCGGGCAAGCTGGTGGCGATCGCGGTGACCAGTCCGCAGCGGCTCGCGCTGCTCCCCGACGTGCCCACCGTCGCGGAATCGGGCTATCCGGGTTTCCAGGTGGATAACATGTACGGCGTGCTCGCGCCGCACGGCACGCCGCCCGAAGTGGTGAAGAAACTGCACGACGACATCGTGCGCGTGGTGCAGCAGCCCGACGTGAGGAAGGCTCTCGAAGCGGCGACCATCGACATCATCGCCAACACCCCGGAGGAATTCTCGCGTTACATCCTGTCCGAATACACCAAGTGGGCGAAAGTGGTGAAGGACTCTGGCGCGCGCGTCGAGTAGAGTGCGCGGCGGGGCGTAGGTGGAGTTTCGCAGGGGCCGCGGGCATAATGCCCGGACCGTCTCCGCCAGAGAGGCGCCCGACGAATTTCCAATGGAGGACATCATGCAGAGATCCAAGCTTGCAGTTCTTGCCTTCGCACTCGCGGCAGCTTCGGCGCCCGCCTGGTCGCAGGGCCAGCCCGTGGCGCCCGCCGCGCGTCCGCAGATCGAAACCACGAAAGTCGAGGGGACGGACAACGTCTACATCTTCCGCAACGGCAACCACCAGTCGATATTCGTGGTTACCAAGGAAGGCGTGATCGCCACCGACCCGGTCGCCTACGGCCGTCCGCAGGGCGGCGCGGCCTATGTCGCTGAAATCCGGAAGGTTACCGACAAGCCGATCAAGTACCTGGTCTACAGCCACCACCACTACGACCACATCGCCGGCGGCCAGGCGTTCAAGGACGCGGGCGCGACCATCGTCGCGCACAAGAAGGCGAAGGAGCGACTGGCCGTGCTGAAGGACCCGGCGACGCCGCTTCCCGACCAGACTTTCGACAAGAAGAGGACGATCACGCTCGGCGGCACGTCGCTCGAGCTGACCTACCTCGGCCTCAACCACTCCGACAGCTCGCTCGTCATGCGGCTGCCGAAAGAGAAGATCCTCTTCGTCGTGGATTTCATCCCGGTGGGCTCGGTGCCCGGCCGCGGCATGATCGACTTCTATCCGCTCGAAACTGAAAGTGCGATCAAGCAGGTCCTGGCGATGGACTGGGACCGGCTCATCCCGGGCCATCCGGGAGCGCCGGGCGGCCGCCTGGGCTCCAAGACGGATGCGCAGGACCAGCTCACTTTCCTGCAGGACGCCTCCGCAGCCGTGAAAGTCGCGGCGCGCGAAGGGAAATGCTGGGAACCGGCTGAGAAGGAGGTCAAGCTGCCGAAGTACGAGAAGTGGCCCGGCTACGAGAACAATCTGCAGTACGTGACGCGGCGCTACTGCGGCCTGTGGGGGCGCGGGACCTGAAGTCGCCTCAGACCGCTCGTCCCGAGCTTGTCGATGGACGCCCCGGAATCCCCGGGGCGTTTTTCTTTTCAGCACTGCCAGTAGTAGTATCGCGCCATCATGAAAATTATTTCCATCAATACCTGCATCCTCGCCGTCCCCACGTCCAAGCCGATGGCGCTGCAATATCCGCAGCACAAGCTGGTGGTCGCGGAGATCGCGACCGATCAGGGCGTGCAGGGCTTGGGTTACAGCCTGGTGTTCGGCGGCGGCGGCGCCGAAGCCGTGCACGCGTATCTCGAGACGCGCCTCGCCCCCGCCCTCATCGGCGAGGACCCGCTCTTCGTCGAGCGGCTCTGGGAGAAGATGTTCCGCACCGATATGGGCATCAGGAAACAGGGCGTCGCCGGCTATGCGCTCTCGGCCCTCGACATCGGCCTGTGGGACATCGCCGGCAAGGCGGCGGGGCTGCCGCTCTACAAGCTCTGGGGCGCGGTGAGCGATCGCATCCCCGCCTACGGTAGTGGCGGGTGGTCGCGCTACAGCGAGAAGGAGCTGGTCGCCGAAGCGGAGAAATACGCCGCGCTCGGCTGCAGGCACTACAAGATGAAGATCCACCTCGCCGATCCGCGCGAGAACGCGAAGCGCGTCGGCCTGGTGCGCCGCGCGCTCGGCGACGGCGTGCGGCTGATGGTGGACGTGAACCAGCGGCTCGATCTCGGCGGCAACGTGCGCCAGGCGGCGCTGCTCGAGGAGTACGACCTGCAGTGGTACGAGGAACCCGTGCTCGCGGACGACATCGCCGGCTGCGCCGAGGTCGCGCGCGCCATCAGGATCCCGGTCGCCACCGGGGAAAACAATTACACCCGTTTCGAATTTCGCGAACTGATCGAGCGCGGCGCGGCGCGCTACCTCATGCCCGACGTGTGCCGCGCGCTCGGTTTCTCCGAGACCCTGCGCATCGGCCATCTCGCGGCGGCGCACCAGGTCGCGGTCGCGCCACACGTGGTGCACGAGCTTTCGGTGCAGGTGGTGGGTGCGCTGTCGAACGGGTTCCTGGTGGAATTCATCGACTGGACGCCGCCGGATCTGTTCGAAGAGATGCCCGTGTGCAAGGACGGACACTTTGTCATCTCCGACCGGCCCGGGCACGGCATAGCGCTCGCCAAGGGCGCAAAGGAGAAATACCGGAGCGCCTGAGCGCAGCGTGAGTCGAAACGCAGATCACGGAGGGGAAATGAAGATCGCAGTCCTCGACGACTATCAGGACGTTTTCCGCAAGCTCGATTGCAGCGCGCTGCTCAAAGGCCACGAGGTCGTCGTGTACCACGACTCGCTCAAGAATCCGGCGAAGCTCGCCGAACGGCTCGCCGAAGCCGACGCGGTGATCCTGTTGCAGCAGCGCACGCCGTTCCCGCGCGCCGCGGCGGAAAAGATGCGCAGGCTCAGGCTCATCAGCCAGACGGGGCGCAACGCCGGGCACATCGACCTCGCCGCGTGCACCGAGAAGGGCATTGTGGTGTCGGCGGGCGGCGCTGCCGCCTCCAATCACACGGCGGAGCTGACCTGGGGTCTCATTTTCTCGGCGCTGCGCCACATACCGGAAGAGGTGAGGCGGCTGAAGGCCGGGATGTGGCAGGGGACGCTGGGCACGACCGTGGCCGGCAGGACGCTCGGCGTCTACGCGTACGGGCGCATCGGCAGCATCGTCGCCCGCGCCGGCCGCGCCTTCGAGATGCGCGTGGTGTGCTGGGGCCGCGAAGGCTCCACCGGCCGCGCGCGCGCCGACGGCTACGAGGTCGCCGCGAGCCGCGAGTCATTCTTCGAGAGCGCCGACGTCCTCAGCCTGCACCTGCCGCTCAACGCGGAAACGAGGGGCATGGTGAAGCTCGCGGACCTGCGGCGGATGAAACCGGATGCGCTAATCGTCAATACCAGCCGCGCCCCGATCGTCGAGGCGGGTGCGCTCGTCACGTCGCTGCGGGAAGGCCGCCCCGGACGCGCCGCGGTCGACGTCTATGAGGACGAGCCGGTGCTCGATGCGAAGCATCCGCTGCTCGCGATGAACAACACGGTGTGCACGCCGCACCTGGGCTACGTCGACCGCGACACTTACGAGAAGCACTACGGCGCGGCGATCGAGCAGATCCTCGCGTTCGCCGCCGGCAAGCCGATCAACGTGCTGAATCCCGAGGCCCTGAAGAACGCCTGAGACTTTCCCTAGCGCGCGGTCATGTAGCGTGCTCGCTCGCTCACCGCAGCGAGGAGACCGGCGGCGAAGCGGCGGCTCTTCTTCACCAGGTTGAGGAAACCGTGGCGGTCGATGGCGAGCAGCGTGCAGGCGGTCTCGGCGATCACGCTCGCGAGGCGCGGTGCGTGGTCGATCAGCGCTATTTCGCCGAACACGCCTCCCGGCCCGAGTCTTTCCACCACCTTCCCGCCCACCGAGATGGCGACGCGTCCGTAGAGGACCACGTACATGAGCACGCCGGTCTGGCCCTCCCTGACGATACTCTGTCCCGACTCGTAGCTGGAGCGCGCCTCCGAACCGAGCGCGTGCGCGAGATCGGCGACCAGGCTCTTGGGCAGCGGCGCCGGCTGCGTCGATTTCACCGTTCCCGCAGACGTGCCGCCGGCCCGGCCGATGTTCTCGCGCAGGCGCGCGATCATCACGCCCATCAGCATCAGCGCGAACTCAGGTTTCTTGCCGAGTGCCGCCTGCAGCTGCTGGTCGTCGAGAGCGATCACGCGGCAGGCGGTGCGCGCCACCGCGGTGGCGCTGCGCGGGCCCTGGTTGATCGACGCCATCTCGCCGAAGACTTC
>Ga0137463_1000228_pt1 | contig 21365 bp, 22 predicted proteins | sample EasRivERMGT800_2_FD_102333 | JGI IMG/M metagenome (GOLD analysis project Ga0137463, IMG submission 102333) | Soil microbial communities from meander-bound floodplain in the East River, Colorado, USA - East River MetaG ERMGT800_2 | ecosystem: Environmental > Terrestrial > Soil > Floodplain ...
AGTATGCTGCTGAAACGGCTCTTTATGTGCAGGATGACTGGGAGATCGGAGAGAAATGGAAAATAAATTATGGTCTTCGCTGGAGCAGCTTTACACAAATAGGGCCCTATAAAAAATTTATCCGTGATGCAGACCTTAATAAATTAGACAGTACCACTTACAAGAGTTTTGAGCCCGTAAAAACCTATGATGGACTGGAGCCACGCATCACCATCCGTTATGCCATCAATGATGAAACTTCCATCAAGGCCTCCATTTCCCGAAACTACCAATACATACACCTTGTCAGTAATTCAGCCAATACGCTGCCCACTGATCTTTGGGTGCCCAGTACCTATATTGTAAAGCCGCAGCTTGCCTGGCAATATTCGGTGGGGGTCTTCAAAAATTTTAAAGACAATATGTACGAAACTTCGCTGGAAGTTTATTACAAAAACATGCAAAATCAAATTGAATACAAAGAAGGCTACACGCCATCGCTCAGCGATCCCGAAGACGAATTTGTTTTTGGCCGTGGCTGGAGTTATGGTTCCGAAATTTTTCTGAACAAACAAAAAGGAAGATTCACCGGCTGGCTGGGCTACACTCTTTCATGGACCTGGCGAAAATTCGGCCAGCTCAACGAGGGACAAAAATATCCCACCAAGTTCGACCGCCGCCACGACATGAGCATTGTTGCCAATTACGAGTACAACAAAAAATGGAAGTTCGGCGCTGTGTTCGTATATGGCACGGGCAATGCCACCACCTTGCCCGAACGTTTTTACATCATCAATGGTGTGCTCACGCAGGAGTACAGCAAGATCAATCAATACCGCTTGCCTGCTTATCATCGTTTGGATCTTGCAGCCACATTAACACCTCAACGAAAAAAGAAAAAGAAAATAGAATCTTACTGGGTATTCAGCATCTACAATGTTTATTCCCACCTCAATCCTTATTTCATTTATTTTGATCAAACTGGCAGCCCCTACAACGGCACATTAAAAGTTGAGGCAAGACAGGTTTCATTGTTTCCGATACTGCCTGCTGTTACGTGGAATTTTAAGTTTTGACTTGTCCGCCGAAGCCGCCTCAGGCGGAGAAGGCGGGCTTGTTCGCCCTAGCTTTAGCGAAGACGGATTGTCAATTGTGATCCCGATAGCTATCGGGAGTGAATGGTGAATGCACAACACTCAGTTTGTCATTCCGAGCGCAGCGAGGAATCTCTGCGATGTGAAGGATTATTATATGCCCAGCTTTAGTGATTCTATTAAACTTCTGTTGCGTCGCACACTTGTGCGTTCAGTAATTCTACTGAGCTTTCTTGCAGCAGTTGGCTGTGGCGATCTTTCCTTCTTCCTACCTTCGTAGTAAATTTCACGATCGTCAATATTGTTTGACCTAAAGTGAGACATTTTTGGTAATGGAAAAATATACAGTACAAAGCACATCAAAGTATTCTGCAAAACTTGATAAACCAGTTGTTATTGAAGAAACTGCAACAACCCGAAAAGTGCTTATTGTAGATTTGAATGATAGAAAAATTCAAAGTAGTGAAACCGTCGGTATTACTATTGTCCATCAAAGAAAAAAAGGCAAAGAAGAATGGGAAGATGTTCAAAGTATTCCGTTAAGTTCTCTAAAAGGTGGTGAAGGAGTTAAATTATGCTTGGATAGTTCGACCACAAGGAAACTCTATGAGGAATTAATGAAACTTTACTCATTAGTGGAGAAAGAAGGTGTTCAATATGGAACTAATGAGTTTACGATTTCAAGGGCGGATGAAATAATCCAGGTTTCTCAAGATAGGAAGCTTATTATTGAACGATTACTCGCGGAAAACTTTGGAGAAGAAGTCTGGAAAGAGCTAATAAGCAGTGACCCGGATCTGGCGACAAGATTATCATTGGCAAGAGTTCAAGCAGGACGTTCAAAGTCATTAGAAATTTTCAAACAAAATCTGGAAGGTAATAATGATGATGAAGCTTTTTGGCAAAAGTTCTTTTCTGAAAATGACTGGATTTTTGGGTACGGCCTAAATTATCACTTTATAGATTTAATTACCGAGCAACCGAATTATGGCGGCACAAATTATACAGGCACAGGTGGACAGAGAGGTGACTTTTTAGGTAATACAAATGCTGAAACGAAATTTACTGTATTAGTGGAAATTAAAACACCAATAGCACACTTGCTTTCATATAAAAATGATAAGCATAAAGAAATACGAAATGGTGTTTGGCTATTGAGCGGAGAACTACTTGGTGCCGTGTCTCAAATTCAGGTTAATTCAAAAACCTGGAATCGAAAATCACAAGATAAAGAGAATGCAAAAATTCTTGAAACGCAAAATATATTTACAGTTGAGCCCAAAGGAATATTAGTGATTGGTAATACATCAGAATTTCAAAATCACGAAAGCAAATTATGCTGTTTTGAAGTATTTAGAAGAAATTTGCATAATCCTGAAGTTTTGACATTTGATGAGCTTTATGAAAGAGCCAAGTTTATAGTCAAAAATCAAGATCAGCAAATTGACGAGCTACCGTTTTAAATTAATTAAACTCAGCCATACAATTTCTTATTTGTACTTCAAGAAATTCAAAATATTCAATACACAGCTTAAGGATCTCTTGTCGAGAATTTTTGGACCTATCACGAAAACTATCTTTTTTAGCTATAAACTTAATAGAAAAATCTTCAGTTTGTTCATTTACTTGAGTTTCATCGATTGATTTAATGGTTAATTCAAATTCTCCATCACTTTTTAGAAATTCTTTTATAAGGGCGTAATATTTTTCATCTACAAGAAATTCATCTAAAAAGTAATAATCAGTTTTAACTCCCGATTGTTTTGTTGATGCAATTCTTAATAGAAGAAAGTGTCGTCTGCATAGCCGGGCATGTATGCAGAGCGACCCCACGCCAAAAGTAATTACGAATAAAGAATTTTGTGTTGCTAAATCAGCGAGGGGTCGTCCCATCGGACAAAGCCATCGCAATACAACAGACCCCTCGCAGACGAGAAAACCGGAGTGGAAAAACCGTGTTATTACGATTGACAGAAATCCTGGTTGCTATAAGTACAATTGAAAAAAATTATTTCTTTTCCTTCATCAATTTCTCGATCAGTGCATCTTTTTCTTTGATCATTCTTTCATATAACTCAACCATTTTTTCGATGGGATTAAAATTATAGTAATGGCCATATGAAGCAGCATTATCATTATAAGTATTTGCAATAAAATTTATAGTTGCTTCTTCACTGAAATTTTTTATTGCGTCAGCAGGTACTTTTAAAGCCTTCGCTACTTTATCCAGCATATCGGCATCCAATGCTTCTTTTTGCTCGAGTTGAGAGATAGTCTGTTGGCTAAGGCCAAGATCATTGGCAAGTGCATCCTGTTTGATGCCGAGTATTTCGCGAATGCGTTTTACGTTACGGCCGTGATGCACTGGTTTTGGAGGAGTATCAGTTGTCATACTGCAAGTATAAGGATTTTTCCTTCCCCGACGAGTCTCCTGCCGAACTAGGACAAGACAAACTTAAAGAATTCCGGCAGGGACTCGTCGTAATAAAAACATTTTGCTACCGTTTTTTCATCATTTCCTTAATACGGTAACCGAAAAGTTTGTCTTGCAAAAGTTAAACTATATACACAACAATCCATGTACAGAGAGATGGAAGTTGGCCAGTAGCCCCATCGATTACCTGCATAGCTCTGCAAGATTCTATATCTCCGGAAGGCATGCTGGCTATGTACTGAAGGATTACCTGGAATTGCTGAAATTTGATTTATGGGATGAGAAGTGACATTGAAACCGACGAGTCCCTCCTGAGAGTTTCTGCCTTGTTAATGCACGAAGGACGGGAGGAGACTCGTCGAAGGAAAAGACTAAATTTTCAAGTTTTGCAGATAAGGGATTAATATAAAAATCTTAAACTATTTCTTTTTCCCAGCCAAGTCTCGTCTCACCCAAGGATTGTGTGCAAAGCGTGGACACGGCGCATAAAAAACGCTGCGTCCCTGCGGAGACTCGCCTTAAAAAGGTCTTACCAAAATTTATTCAATAGAATTCCATCAAACCGGAACTGAACTTGATTTATGTTTGTTGCATATAACCTGCGAAGAATAATGAATATCGTTGACAGAAGTACACTCACAAAGCTCCTGTAGGAATTTGTCTTTTTATTTTTTAGAAAATTGGCTTGTTTACTTAGCGTACTTGTCGGCCCCCAAGAAGTGGAGAGAGACGTACGGCTCATCACCGACGACCCAGCTATCATGAGGCGTCGGCGGGATGTAGAACAATGTACCAGGCCTCAGTTCCTGTACGGTTGCACCCTCGAAGGCAACCGTGGCCGTTCCTGAGATTACTAACCCAACGTGCTCAAGGGGACATAGTTTTTGGCCAAGAGAAGGCCCAACATGCTGAGACCATTTCCACCCGGGCTGATAGGTCGCTCTGCCAATGGTCATGCCCCCAATGCGGACTATTTCGAATGTTCCTTTCTCCATGCGACGAATTTCATCCGGGTTGTTGAATCGCTTCAGGATTAGACCGATTTGTTCCGGTTTCATAGTTTCTCCTTTGATTGTTAGTTAATCTCTGTTTAGGCCGCGTAATGCATAACGTCCAGTGCACAAGCAGTAGCACCTGCCAGCCGGTGCAATTTCAGAATTTTATGCGCTGTATCCCAATCCTCTTCCCGTATAGGAGAAATCGTTTTCATATAATGATATAACTGGTCAAATTGCTCTTTCACTTCTGGATAGTTTTTTAAGCTTGCTGCCAACTCGCAGATTTGTGCAAGTTTTTGTTCCGAAATTAAACCATTTTCAAATGAAATAGGAACAAAGCCGAGTCCCTACAGAGACTCGGCGAAGAAAAAAGAGTTTTGTAAATGAGTTGGGGTATGGGTTAATAAGTTCGGGGATAATTCACATAGCGACTGAGGCGTGGACTCCGCTTTGAAAAAAAAATTATTTCTTCTTCTTCATTAACTTCTCAATCAAAACATCTTTTTCTTTCAGCATTCTTTCATACAACTCAATTACTTTTTCAAGAGGATTAAAAGTTGGATAAAAGTTTATTGCATTTAAAGTTGAGTTATCATGACTATCAAAGGTATTTGAAATAATGTGAATGGCAGCTTCTTCGTCAAAATTCTTAATAGCCTCCGGTGAAACTTTCAAGGCTTTCGCGACTTTTTCCAATATATCAGCATCCAATGCCTCTTTTTGCTCGAGTTGAGAAATAGTCTGTTGGCTAAGGCCAAGATCATTGGCAAGTGCATCCTGTTTAATGCCGAGTATTTCGCGAATGCGTTTTACGTTACGGCCGTGATGCACTGGTTTTGGAGGAGTATCAGTTGTCATACTGCAAGTATAAGGATTTTTAAGGAGGAAGTAAATACGGCTGTGAGAAGGCAATTTCGTCCTCACGGGCTCTTCAATTTCTACGAAATAAAAGAAAGTGTCTGCGTGGGGTCTGCCTAGCCGGGCATGTGTGCAGGGCGACCCCACGCTGGAAGTAACTGCCAATAAAATTTTGCACAGGTTGTCCAAAATATTTCAATACAATCGTATTCACTGGCTTGAAGAATCATTCAGGCTGAAGCCTGATAATTAGTAGCTCGTTCATTGTTGTCACTACGACTCGTTTGCCATGATGAAAACCTAATTTTTCAAGCCAACTGCCGCACAGTTTAATTTTCGGCGCCGTTGATGTGCTCCATTGGTTAAACCGGATTTTAGGTTGGATTTTTAGGCTCCTCACATCTGGCCGACGAACGCCGCCTTTCTTTTCACGTTTGTTGGTTTGCATAAGTAAAGAAAAAACCTGGCGGTGCTGCAAACCAACAAACAAAGCAGTAGGTACAGGATTTACACCTGCTCTCCGCCAGGAAGGTTTATACAATAGTTTATTAGCCTTGTTTATCGATTTGCATAATAAAAGTACTATTGCAATTATCCGATTCCATGGGAAAAACACGGAGAAAAAATGTTTTTTTCTTACGAGATACGGATAACAGATAGTTAGCCACAAGCCACTGTGGGTTGTGCGTAGGGCGACCCCACGCCGGGAGTAACTGCCAATAAAATTTTGCACGTGCTGTCAAAAATATTTTAATACAATCGTATTCTTCTATACAACTTCTTAGTGACCTTCGTGACCCGATAGCTATCGGGTCGTTGTGCACTTAGTGTCCATTTTTTTGGGTCACAAAGAGCACGAAGAAAACACAACGAACACAAAGCGAGCCTCCTAAGTTGTTATTGACGAAACAGTCACCAATTGGAAGACTATTTAGTTTCTCTGGTTAACTCACTTTTGTATATTTTGGGTTATTTTTATTACTTATGACTGTCAGGCTTACAAAAGAACAAAAGATCAAAGTTCTCAATTCCGAAGATGTCTATAAAATAATGCAACAAATACTGCTGCGTGAAAAAAAGATTAGCAGGGCGCAGGAACATTTTTGGGTAGTGGGATTAGATAACAAAAATAAAATTCTCTTTATTGAATTAATAGCGCTTGGAGCGCAAAACAGGTTAGATGCAACACCTCCTGATATCTTTAGAATGACTATTTATAAACTGGCTGTAAAAGTTATATTTGTTCATAACCATACCAGCGGAGATGTAACGCCGGGGAAAGCAGATATAAAGACTACACAGAAACTTATTCAGGCCGGTGAGTTACTGAACATCCAGGTTATAGATCATCTTGTAATTAATGAAACCAAATTTTTAAGTTTTGCAGATAAAGGATTAATAGCAAAAACTTAAACTACTTGCTGGCCATTTTCCTCAAGGCGATGGCGTAAAAAACTTTGCAAATCAAGTTTTGGGTTTTTCTACTGTAACTGTGAGTGTCGTATATTTAATTATTGTGCGCTACATGAAGCCCATAACTCGATATTTTATTCTTGCTATGCTGCTGACTGGCTGTGCGACCAATAAAAAATATTTCTATTATCAGGAAACGAAGAATGAACTTTCAAAGAATAATTTTTCAAAGGTTCTGATTATTGGCACCGGTACTTCGGGAACAAATTTGTTTTTGGAAACTCTTTCAGAAGATTTAAACAAAAGATTGAAACAAAAACAAATTGAAACATTTTACTTTCACCTCGGCAATAATCGAACAGAGGCTAATAAAATCTTTAAAGAAATAGTACGAAAAAATAATTACGATGCCGTTTTGCAATTCGCACAAATTGATGACACACACAATCCAATAATTATTTCTTCAGGCTCAGGAAGCATGCCAACAAGCAATGGCGGCATGATCGTATATGACTACAAATACCGGACAGTTAGATTTCGACAAAAATTTTTAATGAAATATTTTGACTTTGCCGATTTATCACATTCGATTATTGATGTCAATCTGGATATAAGTATGGACTTCTTGAATCCTCGAGATTATTCCAGGCTGTCAGAAAAAATAGTAAGAAGTTTAAAAATTCAGGAATAAGTAGGTGAAGTAGAAAATATGATGAGATGCCGATCACTTTGAAATCGATAGTCGAACACTACTTTCATTAATGTATCAGCACAAAGACTTCCGTAGTAACAAAAAAATAAAAACCATGCTCTCTGTCTCTAAGTTCAAAACACTTGCCGTCTTTATCCTCATCTCACTGTCGCTTTCGTTAGCAGCACAGAAAAAAGGATCTGCATCTGATCCGTATGTGTTGGATCCTTCTCCGTCTACAGTGGTTTGGGGTAATTATTGGTCGGAGACAGCGCCTGTGCTTCGCATTCATTCGGGGGATTATGTAAAGGTGCACACATTACTTACGTCCACACCCGAGCGATTGGAAGGCGCGGGAGTCTTGCCTGCGCAGGTCGAAAAGGAATTACGCGATGTGCAAATTATTAAAGACCGCGGGCCCGGAGGACATGTGCTTGACGGCCCTGTTTATATTGAGGAAGCTGACTCGGGCGATGTGTTGGAAGTGCGTATTAATTCTATTGAACTGGCTATACCATATGGATACAATGCTATAGGACAAAATGGATTTTTGTCAGACGAGATTTTTGAGCGCAAAATGATTATCATTAACCTTGATGAGAAAAAAATGACAGGGCATTTTGCCGACGGTATTGAAATTCCATTGCACCCGTTTTTTGGAAGTATGGGAGTAGCACCGCCAAAAGAAGCCGGCCGATGGAACAGTGCACCACCATGGATCCACGGAGGGAACCTGGATAATAAAGATTTAATCGCCGGCTCTACTCTTTTTATTCCTGTCCATGTAAAAGGCGCCCTGTTTGAAATTGGCGATGGTCATGCCGCGCAGGGTAATGGAGAGGTCGATATCACTGCAATCGAAACGTCGCTGAAGGGTACTCTTCAGTTCATTGTTCATAAGGGTAAGAAACTGCTGTGGCCCAGGGCAGAGACTTCCACACATATTATCACGATGGGCTGTGACAGAGATCTTAACGCCGCTACTCACATAGCTGTTCGCGAGATGATTCGCTACCTTATGGATGAAAAAAATTTATCACAGGCAGATGCCTATATGCTTTGCAGTGTTGCCGTAGATGTGAACATCACGCAGTTGGTTGATGGTAATGTCGGTGTTCATGCAATGCTGCCGAAAGCCATTTTTGTGAAAAAATAATGAGGAAGCCTGGATTAATTCCAGATAAATGAGATGATGCAGATGTTGAGTGGTTTGTCAATTGTGAATTGTGATCTTCCGATATTTTTGTCGCAGGCCTTTTCCATCAGGCTTCAAGACCTTCCGGGTGGCGGAAATTGTGATTCGTCATTCACGGGTCTTTACCCGCAACAAAATAGATCCCTCACAGATTTTAATTTTTTTTTAGACTTCTTTACTTTTGTCAAATGAAGCAAGATAAACTTATAATCACCGAACAGGATTTTTTTGATGCTGAAGATCAATATATCAATTTGCCTGATCGGGAACTAAAACAATTGGCTGAAAGTTCAGCTAAGGAACAACCGGCCTTGTTTGTATTTGTAGCTGCGTATTATGAGAACCTGGCAGAAGAAGAAAACAAAGAATTTTTTCTTCAATTAATATACAGTATATGGATTGCTTATAAAAGCAAGTACAAACTTAAAAGAAAACTGAGCATACAGGAAATAGAAAAGATGGATGAAGATGAAGAAAAGCTATTAACCGGCCTTTCTGAAAATGAAGATGCCATTATAGGTGAGGCACTAAAAAGAATGACTCAGCATCCGCAGCCTGAATTAATCGGCCATTTATATGAAATGATAGGAGATTATTTTGGGTTTGATGATTTAGAACATGAAGAGTTTGAAAATGGTTCTACCAATGATTCAGGGATTATCAGCGGAGCTGTGAATTTGTTTGTAAATCTTTTGGAAAAAGCAAGACAAGAATTATATATTTCTTAATTCGTCTAGTGCCTGCGAGAGTTCCGATAGCTATCGGGATGCCTTGCGTTGGCCTTTGTTCGTTACGGCGGCCCCTCGATTGTGAAACCCTTACTATCATATCAACCTAAAATTATAAGGTTGATATTTTTGCTTTGCGCAAGTTCTTGTTCCTAAAATAAATCATTTTCAAATGAAACTGGAGCAAGCCATGTCCCTACAGAGAAAACCGGGCTATGAAAAAATTTGTGTAGCGAAATTAACCAGGGTTAGTCCAATCGCACCAGGCCCGTACAAAACATCATGATAACTATCAGGACCCTTGCAGACATCAATTTTTTGCTCATTGACAAGTTCACAAAAAATCTCTAATGTTCTGCATTTCTTAATTTCGCTCCATGAGCAAACTCCGCATGGCGCGTGAAAAAAGACCTATCCTGCAAAACACTATACCCAAGCCCACACTCAAAGAAAAGTTTGCAGCGCTGAACAACCTGCCAAGGTTTTTCAAACTCGTATGGGAAACCAATCCCTGGTATACCATCATCAATGCACTGCTGCGCATTGTTAAATCAGCAATGCCGGTTGCTATTTTATACGTTGGCAAACTCATCATAGATGAAGTAGTAATGTTAAGCAAAAGCACCGGCATAACAGATCATACTTATTTATGGGAACTGGTAGCGGCAGAATTTGCACTCGCTATTGCATCCGACGCATTGAGCCGTGCTATTTCACTCGTAGATAGTTTACTCGGTGATCTCTTCTCCAATCATACTTCAGTAAAGATCATGGAGCATGCCGCCACTCTTGATCTTGACCAGTTCGAAGATTCTGCTTTCTATGATAAACTGGAACGTGCCAGGCAGCAAACCGTTGGCCGCACTATCTTATTATCGCAGGTATTAACGCAGGTGCAGGATCTAATCACCATGGCATTTCTTGCAGCAGGGTTAATGGCATTCAATCCGTGGTTGATTTTATTATTGCTTGTTGCTATTGTGCCTGCCTTTCTTGGTGAATCCTATTTTAATGACCGCAGCTATGCACTTACGCGCGGACAAACACCCGAGCGCCGCGAACTCGATTATGTGCGTTACCTCGGCGCCAGTGATGAAACTGCGAAAGAGGTCAAGATCTTTAACCTCTCCGGTTTTCTCATTAACCGTTTTAAAACACTCAGCAATAAATTTTATACCGATAATAAAAAGCTCTCTGCCAAACGCGCGGCATGGGGCACTTTCTTTGCCTTGCTTGGAAGTGCCGGTTATTATGCGGCCTATGTGGTCATGATCATGAAAACAGTGGAAGGTGTTCTTACCATTGGTACGCTTACTTTTTTAGCCGGTTCATTCAGGCAGTTAAGAAGCCTGCTCGAAAATATTTTATCGCGTTTTACCAGTGTATCGCAGGGCGCCATTTACCTGCGTGATTTTTTTGAATTCTTCGAAATAGAACCAAAAATAAAGCTAGCTGCAAAGCCATTGCCTTTTCCCAATCCTATTAAGCAGGGTTTTACATTTGAGAATGTAGGGTTCCGTTACCATAACAGTGACAAATGGGCCAACCGGCATCTCAGTTTTACCTTGCATAAAGGAGAGAAGCTTGCATTGGTAGGAGAGAACGGCGCAGGTAAAACAACACTTGTAAAACTGCTGGCCCGCTTGTACGATCCTATAGAGGGCCGCATTTTGTTAGATGGTATCGATCTGAGGGAATACGATATTATGGAACTGCGCCGCAACACCGGAATTATTTTCCAGGATTATCTGCGCTACCAGATGAGCTTTGCACAGAACATAGCCGTGGGTAATATTACAGAGCAGGATAACCGTCCGCTCATTGAAATCGCTGCTGAAAAAAGTCTTGCCAACCTCCTTGCTAAAAAATTACCACAGCAGTACGACCAGGCACTAGGCCGGCGTTTTAATAATGGCGTAGAGTTAAGCGGTGGTGAGTGGCAGAAAGTGGCGCTTGCCCGTGCCTATATGAAAGATGCGCAGTTACTCATTCTCGATGAACCCACGAGTGCCCTCGATGCACGTGCCGAGTACGAAGTGTTCCAGCGTTTTGCCGATCTCACCAAAGGCAGGTCTGCCGTGCTTATCTCACACCGCTTCTCCACCGTACGCATGGCCGATCGCATCCTCGTACTCGATAAAGGCCAGCTGGTAGAAATGGGCAGTCATGAAGAACTGTTGCAACAAAACGGCCGTTATGCCGAGCTATTTCATTTACAGGCGAAGGGGTATAAATAAGAAAGAATTTTTGAAAATAAATCATTTCAAATGAGATAGGGACAAAAGCCCCGAACGCACAAAACACACCTGATCGAAGAAGAAAAAAATAGCATCTTACACTTATCATAAGTCCGGGAGCAGATGGTTTCTTTAAAGTTGGGTCATTAAATTTATCTAGGTTTGCATTATTAATTGTTCACCAAAATAATTTTTATGAGACAACCAACACTCATTTCTACTTTTTTTTTGTCAATGGTATTTTTGATACCAGTTATTACTGCAGCGCAGGGAACTTTAACCGGAACAGTTACTTCTAATGGCAAGCCATTAGAAAATGTAAGTGTAATATCATCGAAAGGTGGAGGAACTTCCACAGATAAAGACGGAAAATACAGTCTGAAACTTCGGGCAGGAAGCTATCCGATAACTTTTTCAAGTGTCGGTTATGTTTCGCAAACAGTATCAGTAAATATAACCGACGGTCAACAAACAGTACAGGATATAACAGTAGAAGTAAGCACCCAGGGGCTTGAAACTGTACTTGTGGTTGGTACACGGTCTCTTCCGCGCTCAGCAATAGGGACGCCGCTGCCTGTAGATAATTTGGAAATAGCAACCCTCAAAAGCACAGGGCAAACAACATTTGACAAGACACTTCAATACAGGGTTCCATCATTCAACACGGTAAACACACCGGTGAATGATGCCACCACACTTTTGGACCCTTATGAAATCAGAAACCTGGGCCCCAGCCGCACATTGATATTAATTAATGGTAAAAGAAAAAATCTGAGTTCTTTGTTATATGTACAGTTTTCGCCGGGAAGAGGTGAAACAGGTGCTGATCTATCCGCAATACCATTAGATGCTGTTAAAAGCGTAGAAATATTACGTGACGGCGCTTCTGCGCAATATGGCTCAGATGCCATTGCTGGTGTAATGAATATTATTTTAAAAGATAAGTATGATTATAGTTCTGTAACCCTGAATGGTGGAGTTACGAATAAAGGGGACGGCGGTAATTATGGTATGTCACTAAATAGCGGCGGAAATATCGGGAGCAGGGGTTTTATAAATTATACAGTTGCGTTAGGCCAACAGGATAATGCCATCCGTTCCGGCAAGATTGATATACCTACCGAAATAGCCACATTTGGCGGAGATCCAACTACCGATGATGCTATCAAAAGATTTTTAGCAGTGTATCCAACGGGTAAAAATGAAAATGGAACCGGCGAAACCACTGCTGCAAAATTTTTGTACAATTTAGGAGTGCCCGTTGGTGAAAACGGACTTTTCTATAGCAATGCAGCTTATGTTTTTAAAAAAGTAAACAGTAATGCAAACTATCGCGTGCCGTATTGGAGAATTGATGAAGTGTTACTGCATGCCCCGGTAGCAGGTGCTCCTGATTATACCGGTTCAGGTTATGGTTCTTCCGGCTCGCAGCTTCAAAACGATTTTCAGGCAGACAAAGCAGCCGGCAAATACAAAGGATATATTGGTTACGAGCCTACATTTGAAGGTGATTTAACTGATTATAATGCCACCGCCGGATTTAGAAATGAAGTGAATGGTTGGAAACAGGATATAAGCGTGACAGTAGGGGGTAATCAGCAATTATATTCGGTTAACCATACTGTAAACCGCACATTGCTCAAAGCCAGCCCTACCGCTTTCAAGCCCGGGGGTTATGGTTTTTTTAATGTAATTGGCAATGTGGATATCTCAAAAAGTATTACCGATAATTTTGCCATTGGCTTTGGTAGTGAAATAAGAAAAGAAACTTATAAAATTATTGGAGGTGATACAGCTTCTTATTCCGGAGAAGGAGCTAACTCTTTCCCTGGCATACGCCAGGAAAATTCAGGCACTTTCAGCAGGTACAACCTGGGCGCATATTTTGATGCCAGCGTGAATGTTACAAATGAATGGCTGATAGATGGAACAGTAAGAGGCGAAAGGTACAGTGATTTTGGAAATGCATTTGTTTACAAAGTTTCTTCACGTGTTAAAGTGGCCGGCGATAATCTCGTGCTGCGCGGTTCTGCTTCCACAGGCTTCAGGGCTCCTACCTTGCATCAGATCTACGACCAGTCTACACAGGCTTCATTTGTAGCTGGCACCATTCAGTTATCAGGATTATTTAATAACAATAGTAAGCAGGCATTTTTGTTAGGTATTCCAAAACTCAAGGCTGAAAAATCAACAAACTTTACCCTGGGTATTGGTGTAAGGCCTGTAAAGAACATGAGCTTGACGCTGGACTATTATGATATTGTTATCAAAGACAGGATTGTTTACAGTTCGCCGATCTCTTCAAGCGATCCCAGCACCACTTTGTATCAAATATTACAGGCGGCCGGCGTTGTACAGGCACAATTCTTTATTAACGGGATCAAAACCCATACTGCAGGACTTGATTTTGTCGGCAATTACAAAAACATTGCTTTAGGTAATGGAAAACTGGCGCTAAACCTCGCTGCCAACTACACACTTACTAATAAAATTGTTGGTTCGCCAAATGATCCTGCGGCCGTTAAACAAGCCGGCAGTACTATTTTAAGTACACAAATAAAATCTTTGCTCACCAAGAGTCGTCCTGAATACAAAGGAATAATTGGTGTTGATTATGCAGTAGGTAAATGGTTTTTTGATTTAAACAACACATTGTTTGGCCCAACTGAATTTCAGGACCTGGATAATGGCGGTTCAATTATGGAAGATATCAAACAAAGATTTAAACCCAACGTGGTTACTGATATAAATATCGGATACGATATCACAAGTAAAATAAATGCATCGGTATCGGTAAGCGATGTATTTAATGTACTGCCTAAATGGAATCTGGTAGCATTAGATAAAGCAGGCGCAGATTATCTTGCTGATGCTGCACAGAAAAGTTTGCTCGAAGGTTTTCTTGAGTTTAGCGGTCGCTATCGTATTCTCGCATACAATGGCTCTCAGTTTAGTCAGTTGGGAACTATATTCCAGGGTACGCTTACTTTTAAATTTTAAACGATACTTCGTTTAAATGCCTATAGAACAGGAGCTCCTCTCACTGATCAGCTCCTGTTCTATTCACGGGCATTGCAATGCTGATTCCTGAATGCCATTTATATTTCCAACTTAATTCAATTCATATTCTGCTGAGAAAAACAAAAAAATGAAACGTCATGAACAATCTTTATACTCAGCTATCAGAAGTATATGAGGCGATGTATTTAACTTTTATAAATTATGAGGAGGAACTAAATTTTTACAGCAGTCTTCTTAAAAAATATCATTGTGGTTCAGTGCTTGAAATAGGTTGTGGTACAGGGAATCTTGCGCCTGGTTTTGTGAGGCAGGGTTTTGAATATTGCGGAATGGATATCAGTAGTGAAATGTTGAAAATTGCAAAAAGAAACTACCCTCAAAACAGGTTTATTGAAGCAGATATGAGGAACTTTGAGTTGGATGAAAAGCTGGCAGCAAGTATCATTACAGGCAGAACTATCAGTTACCTGGTAACGAATAAAAATGTGTTTGATGCATTTACATCAATCAATAAAAACCTTTTTTCACGAGGCATACTTTGTTTTGATTGTATAGACGCCAATAAATTTATACCACTCATTAAAAATGGAGAGAAGGTTATACATAAGGCCGAATTTGAAACTAAGAAATTCCATCGTGAGAGTTATTGGCAAATTGATTTAGCACAAAGCTGGACCTTTACCTGGAACTCTGTTTATTATGAAGAAAAAGAAAATCATCTTGAGAAAATAGGAGAAGATAAATCTGCGATCAGGGCTTTCTGTAAAGATGAAATTATATTGTTCCTTGAGTTAACGGGTTTCCGTTTAAAAGAAATTGTATCGCGTCCGTCATACGCTTTTGATACGTTTGTTGTAGTTGCTGAAAAAATATAAGAGAACTCCGCAATGCAATTATCCCTAAAACATTTATAAAACAGAATAAAATGAGTATTTATGAAACCGAAGATTCTGTAATAAAATCTTTCGCTGAAGATTTTATACCCGAAGAGCAGTTACAGGCACAGTGGGCAGAATTTATAGAACTGAAAAAAATAATTGCCGGACAGTTTTACCTGCAAAACCGGCAAGTTTCCATTTTAGATATTGGTATAGGAAATGCACGTATTCCAAAACATTTGTGCGGCATACCGGAGATATGGAATATGATTGCCCGCTACGACGGCATTGATAATGCCGTACCCTGTATCAACATCTCAAAAAAAGTTGTAGCAGATTTGAATATTGGAGACAAAGTTTCGGTTCATTTTCTTGAAGCACATCATATCAATTCACTGAACAAAAAATATGATTTAATTATTACTACCTGGTTTACCGGCGGAAACTTTTATCCGGAAAATTTTCCTTTTGAAACATACAAAGGGTCCGGACAAAGGCTTGACCTTTCTAAAAATGAAAGGTTTGAAAAAGTTTTTTCATCAGCGTATCAATTACTCTCTGCCGGCGGTGAAATCGTAATAGGTTCATGCTATATCGATAATGACAACACAAGAAAAAAGCAGGAAGCTTTTTATAAAAAAATTGGAATGACAATTATTACCGATGCAGAAGATACATTTACTGCCACAAAAGAAAAATTCTGGTCGCAAAGATTTACAAAAGAAAAAGTATATAATTATTTTTCTTATGTCCCGTACGGGAAAATCATCTTCACTCTTCTCGATACTTATGATTATGCCATGCAGGTGAGAATAAAAAAATAGTGAAAATAATTATATTTGCCGGGGGTAGTTTTTCAGAAATACCTTTCTTTAACAATATTCAGATGGTGTTGATGATGTCCGTAAATATGATTCAGAAGTAATCGGGTTGACATTTGATAACTATTTGCTGTTCCTGTTCTATTTAATTCTTCTTCAGTAAGTGTTTCTATGAATACAATACTTGAAGCCCGGGTAGTGGTACAGTTTGAATAATATTGATTTTCAATGCTTGACCGGAAAAGCATTATGTTTTGTATATTTGTTTCATGGCAAAAAAAGCAAAACGTCCAACCGATATAAACCAAAGAGCAAAGTCAATAGTTGATATTGCTACTGGTGAAAGCAAAGATACAATTAGTCAAGATGAAGTAAAATCGGCTGCGGCTGCATTAGGAAGGTTAGGAGGGCTGAAAGGTGGTAAAGCCAGAGCAAAAGTATTATCAGCTAAGAGACGGAAAGAAATAGCCCAAAAAGCTGCTGCTGCCCGATGGCATAAGAAATAAAGTCGGAATTACTCTTTAATCGGTTTATAACTCCAAATTATTACAGCAGTGTGTACCAAATACCCTTCTTTAAAATCATAGCAGGAGGATAAAGACACATTAATTAGTTCAATGAGTTGACCCTCCTCCGCTTTTTGCTCCAACGCTATGGATTCGTTAAGATCATGTTCTAATTCTTTAACGGTTTTACCAGAACAAACGGCTGATAGGTACTTTATCATAATAACAGATATATTAAGCGGAAAGGGGTAGGATTGCCAGTATATCCAACCCCTGCTCCAAATAAAAAGGCGCAGGTCTCAACTTGCTGTCCTGAAGGCCGAGCAGGCCGGAAAACAGACAAGAGAGAACCCACGCCAAAACGTGGGCTCTTGCTTCTCATCCCTGTTTTCCTATGAAAATTGCTCTTTTTCAGGACAGGAATTAAAGCGAAAGCATCCAATATATTTTGCTATCGCAAGATAAATGTAAATAATCTTTTTGAAATAAGACACTAATAAGCGGCCATTTTTTGAGCGGTAAGCTAAGAGGGTCACATTCGGTTACTTTATCCAATGAAAAAGAAAACATCATTAAATTCAGATAAAGAGCTTCAAAAGCTGGCTGCCAGAATAAAGCAATTGCGGATAAAAGCCGGATTTACCAGCTATGAATATTTTGCTTATGAAAACGAAATCTCCCGCACTCAGTATGGCCGATATGAACAGGGGAAAGATATTAGATATAGCACTCTATTAAAGATCATTACCGCACATGGTATGACTGTAGAAGAATTTTTTAGCGAAGGATTTGAATAATGAATATTAGAATTAGCCAAAGGCTTAGAAGTTCACCCTTCAAAATTATTTGATTAAGAAAGTGCTTTTACGGTCAAGCAAAAATGCTATTTTGATGGTATATTTATCTAAATGAGCCTTGTATTTACCAGAATAAACGACGCCATACACTTTACCAAAGAATATTATTATCCCGATAGAATAAAAGATTATTTATTATGGTTTGCTCGTGGAGAATACGAGGGGACATATTTGCATAAATGGGATGAATTTGTTTTAAAAGTTCATCAGTACATGGAAGATGAAATTCTACAAACAGTTTTTACCGCTAATAATATTACTAAAGTCTTAATGTTTGAAGAATTACGAAGATGGATAACGGAAGATTGGAGATTTAAAGACGTAAATGAAAATTATTTTTGGAAATGGGCAATTGAACACAATGATAAACTTCATGAAGACCTTAAAATCTCCGTAGCTGAACAGGAAACTACCTTTCTCGCTAATCCTAACTTAAAGAAGTATGGACAAAATGAAGAATATGAAATAGAAGTAAAAAATTATTTTGCCATGCTGATGCCAGGATCAAGTTTATTAAACTACAAAAGGAAGGTTTTTAATAGATGGTTTTATTGTATTGAGGACACTCCTGAGTACATTGAATATTTTTTTATTCCTAAATACATAGCAATGGTTCGCAAAGTAGTTAATAGCTTTAAGAGCATTGTTAATAGACATTTGGCTTTACATGATGCAGGTAAATATCAAACCGCTCACGAAATAACAATTACTCAAGCGGCGAACTTTGAAATAGAACAACCAAAGCTATTACACCAACTCCCCGAATCAGAACCAAAAAAACTTCAAGCAAATTTAACGGGTGAGCAATTGTTGTATTTGTTTAAAAAGTTTTTTGAATTGGGAATTATTGAGCCCGAATCACAGAAAGAGGTTTGCGAATTTATATCTAATAATTTTTATGCTAATAGTAAGGGTAAATCACAAACAAATATTAGTGCAGACAGGTTAACAAAAATCTGGAATACTTTAGACGCCAAAATTGCTGGTGATTGGAAAGATAAATTCATTGCCTTGATGAATGAAGCTATAAAAGATAACCCACTTAATTTGAAGGGAAACAAATAATAATCAAATATTTAGCATGGGTGAATTCACCCATGAATTCACCTTCTTCACCCATTATTAGTGCCATCTCGTCATACGTTTGCTTCATGATGAAGCTAACAAGGTATTACATAAACATACGAGCAAGGTAAAAATGAGGAAGCCCCTTTACGGGGCTTCAAGTATTTGGGATGTCCTCTGGGGAGGCAGCCGGGAGTTTAGATTCGGGCTGTTCGGTTCGATTCCGAAACGTTCCACCAATGCAAAGATAAGGGGGGAAAATAAATATTATTAAATGCTTGAGCGGTCAAGCATAATTCCATATCTTTATGACATGAATAAGTTACCAACCACAAAAAAAATTCAAATCATTCAACTACTTGTTGAAGGAAATAACCTGCGGGCAACTTCCCGCATTACCGATATTCATAGAACAACAGTTATGAAATTGCTTGTTGAGGTTGGCAAAGCATGTATGAAATTTCATGATGAAAAAGTGGTGAACGTGACTTCACGCCGGATTCAATGTGACGAAATATGGAGTTTTGTCTATGCTAAAGAAAAAAACAAACCTCAAGATGTTGAGAACGCTGGCGACGTATGGACATGGGTAGGAATTGATGCAGATACAAAACTGGTTGTGTCTTGGTTTGTTGGTGATAGAAGTCCTTACGCTGCAAATGATTTTATGCACGATTTAGCAGCAAGATTAAAAAATAGAGTGCGGTTAACTACTGATGGATTGAAAGCATATTTGGATGCTGTTTATAATGCTTTCGATTTAGATATTGATTTTGCACAGTTAGTAAAAATGTATGGCGGCAGCGAAGGAACAAATGCACAAGAGAAAAAATATTCTCCTGCTGAATGCACAGGAACTAAAAAAACTTGGGTATCGGGCGAACCAGACCCAATGCACATATCTACTTCTTATGTAGAACGTCAAAATTTAACCATGCGAATGCATATGAGACGATTTACGAGGCTAACTAATGCTTTCAGTAAGAAATTGGAAAATCATTGTTATGCAATTGCATTACACTTCGTATATTATAACTTCGTAAAGATTCATAAAACTCTCCGTGTACCTCCCGCTATGGAAGCAGGTTTAATCAAACGCCTTATGACTATTGAAGATATTGTGAAATTAATTGACCAAAACTAATCTTATGACAACAACTCAATTTTGGCTAAACGTTTCAACAAGTTTTACAGCTTCTTTTATTTTTTTATTTGTTCTACTAATATTATTCAAACCTAAAATTTTAATTAGCCCGAATATTTGCAAGGGTAAATTAAATGACAGCGATCCGAATGAATATTATTTCATTAAAATTATTAACTATTCTTTATTTAACGCTTTCGATGTTAAAGCCGAATTAATACAAAACGAAACATATACCTCTGAAAAGAAGCAATTGAATACAAGAAACACGAGTTTAAGTTTAGTGGTAGGGCAAGTGTCTCATATTCCAGGTTATAGGCCAAGTTGGCTGAGAAAAAATGCCCCTTATGCCATAAGAGTAAGAACCATAGATGCTTTAGAGCCTATTTTAAACGATGACCACAAATCAGTTATAATAAAAGTAAGTTTACGACATGGGTTAACGGGTTTAGCAAAAGTTAAAACGAGAGAATATTCGGACATTTCCCATCTTAAAAAGGGAAGATTTAAGTATGGCTTAACTTTTGGAGTTTTGAACTAAAAGCTATTATTTTACATTATAATTAAAAACTGTCATACCATGAAAAAGAAATTTGCAGATACTGACATAGGCTAAAGTTATTAATTGATTATAAAAAAGAAGGGAGGTAATTTACCTCCTTTTTTTATTACTAATATTCAAACTTAGATACTACCCAAATTCAAACTGTACCATTACCGAAGCCCGGAAAAACTTCAATTCCTTTATGATATCAGTAATTTGCCGGCTGTTGGCATTAGCATTTAAAGAAAAAAGTTTCTCATCAAAACCAGGTAAATCAGTTTTCGGCGATGCTGTGGTACCTCATTCTGTCAAACTGAAAAGAAAATTTGACATCGGAGCTTCCTTTGGCATTAACCTCCCGATCTGAATCTGAAAAAATTTTTACGCTGAAATGAGATTGAAACTGTTGTGGTTTTTTACAGTGACCGGCTGTTTTCTTTTTTTATCCGTTGAGCTTTTTGCGCAGAATTGTGTTCTTACCGGTCTTAATAATACTTCAATCTCATCTTCATGCAGCCAGGTGTGCAGGGACCTGACCTTTCAAATTCCCGATATCAGGGCATCTTCCACTTATACGGTTGTAAACATTCCCTATAATCCTTACCCGTATGTAACAGCTGGCGGTACTGAGGATTTTAAATTATATAATGATGACAAGTATAGCGCTGTTTTCAATCTCCCTTTTCCTTTTTGTTTTTACGATAGTGTCTATACAACCGCTGTTGTCAGTTCCAATGGCCTTGTAACTTTTGATACTTCTTATGCACATTGCTTTAATGGTGGCGCGGCATTTTATATTGACTCTACGATTCCTCATGGTGGTTTCCTCAGTTGTACACCCGATGATTATCCCCGGGCAAGCATCATGGCAGCTTTTATGGACCTTGATCCCAGACCCGGAC
>Ga0137463_1000229_pt1 | contig 21330 bp, 20 predicted proteins | sample EasRivERMGT800_2_FD_102333 | JGI IMG/M metagenome (GOLD analysis project Ga0137463, IMG submission 102333) | Soil microbial communities from meander-bound floodplain in the East River, Colorado, USA - East River MetaG ERMGT800_2 | ecosystem: Environmental > Terrestrial > Soil > Floodplain ...
GCCACCGCTGAACTCGACAAAAGAGGGTCTGGTCGAGTATGTCGGCGCACAGCGGGACATATTCAAGACTGGGAAAGCCGCTTCCGTAATAGCTTTGTCGAGCCTTGAGGGGCGCGAGAATCTCTATGCCGTGGGTCCGGTCGAGGGACTGGACGGGGAGATTACGATTTTCGGCTCCTTGCCCTTCGTGAGCCAGGTGCGTGGCAACGGATTCACAGTCGACGACAGTTTTCGGCATGGAGCCTTCTTCCTTGTCTGGGCGCAAAACCGGCGTTGGGTAGACAGGCCAGTTCCTCCCACGGTCAGGAGCTACCTCGACTTACAGAAGTTCGTAAAGGCCGAAGGCCTGCGTAACGGGATCGACGTTTCGAACCCGTTCCCGTTTCTGCTGTCGGGCCGAGCGGAAGACATTAAATGGCACACCAACGTGGATTTGACCGAGGGCAAGCCGATCAATGCCGAATTGTTTCGAAAGTCTAAGAAAAATCTTGTCCTGGCAGGGGAAGCAATCGATATCATCGGTTTTTTCTCCGAACGGCATGCCGGTATATTCATGAGCCAGGGCATCAGTCAGGGCAACGATATTCACATTCACTTCGTTTCCCGGGACAGTAAGGCCACCGGACATATCGACGATATCGCGCTTGGCAAGGACATGATGCTGCGGTTACCGCAAAGATAAGTTACTTCTGCTCCGCCAGCGCCTCGACCTGGATGCGCAGCGTGACTTCGGGCTTGAAGCCCCACTGCGGCCCGTAGTCCAGACCAAACTCGCTGCGATCGAAACTGCCGAAGGCGTCCGCGCCGCAAAGCTCGCGCTTGAAGAGCGGATGCGGGATGCACTTGAACAGGTTGATCTTCAGCGCGACCGGCCGGGTCTTGCCGTGCATCGTGAGTTCGCCACTGACCGCGGTCGGCGCCCCGTTGACGAAACGCTCGAGCTTTCCCTTGTAGCTGATGGCCGGGTACTTCACGGCGTCGAGCTGGTCGGAGCCAATGATGTACTCGGTCACCTTGGCGTGGCCGAAGTCCATGCTCGCGGTCTCGATCGCGACTTCCACCGTCCCGGTTCCGGAAGTCTTGTCGAGGATCACCTTGCCGGTGGTCTTGTTGAACCTGCCGCGCCAGATCGACAGGCCCATGTGGTCGGCCTCGAAGCTGGGATAGGTGTGCTCGGGGTCGATGGTGTAGCCGACCGGCGCAGCCGACACCGCGCCACAGGCGGCGAGGCCGGCGCAAAGCAGTAACGTCTTCATTCCTGAATCGCCCGCGTTATTTCTGTTCCGCCGGGATGTTGCTCACCGGCCCGACGCCGTGCAGCGCGATGATGGTATCGGCCTCCTTCGCACCGTCGTAATGGATACCGTTCGCGTAATGCACGACGTAGCTGCCCGCCACCATCGGCTTGGTGCTCGCCGGGTCGAACTTCGGCCCGGTGCCCACCCACCAGGTGCCCGACACCACGACAAAGAAGCGGTCGCGCTCGTGGTAATGCGGCCTGCTCATGTTGCCCGCCTTCCACTTGAGGAGCACGGCATAGGGCCCGGGCTTGGTCGGGTCGCCGTAGAGGATGGCGGTCTGGTTGGTGCGCGCGGCGTTGTCCTTCCACTGGATGTTCTCCGGCAGCGTGTAGCCGACGACCTTGGGATCGGGCTCGGCGGCGCGGGAAAAACCCGCAACGAATGCCGTCGCCAGCGCGCAGATAGAAAGCAAACGAACGAAGCTGTGGGTCATGGTTTCCTCCCGTGGTTTCCTGGATGATAGATGGGGTTGGATCCTTTGAGTTCGCCGTTTTTGTGTTGCACTGCATTATGAGCGGTAGGTATCGGCAAACGGAAAACTTTGGTTCATACTTCCGGCGCAACAGCGCTCGTGTCTTTCGGAGCGACGGAGGAATTCGATCGATAATAGGTGAATCTGCGCTGACAGCGCCCGCGCGTGGCCAGCGCTGATGAAACCTCTTGGCCACATGCCCGCATCACATGGAGGAAAAGAATGCGCCTGACAATCAACGGCAAGTCTCACGAGGTCGACGTCGATCCGACCACGCCTCTGTTGTGGGTGATCCGCGAACAGGTCGGCCTCACCGGCACCAAGTACGGCTGCGGCATCGCCCAGTGCGGCGCGTGTACCGTGCACATCAACGGCCTCCCGATGCGCTCGTGCCAGGTGCCCGTCAGCGCCGTGGGCGACAGCAAGATCACCACGATCGAAGGCCTTGCCTCGGGCAAGGTCCTGCACAAGGTGCAAAAGGCCTGGATCGATCATGACGTGCCGCAATGCGGCTATTGCCAATCCGGCATGATCATGGCGGTGGCGGCGCTCCTCAAGGTGAAACCGAAGCCGACCGACGCCGACATCGATGCCAGCATCACCAATATCTGCCGCTGCGGCACGTTCCAGCAGGTGCGCGCAGCGATCCACGCCGCCGCCAAGGTCGCGTGAGGGAGACAACCATGACAACCATTCCAAAATTTACCCGCCGTTCCTTCCTCATCAGCAGTGCCGCCGTCGGCGGCGGCCTCGCGCTGGGACTGCGCCTTCCCCCCTTCGGTCCCGCGCTGGTGCGCGCCGCCGACGGCTCGCCTGAAATCACCGTCTGGGTGGTGGTCCGCCCGGACAACACCACCGCTATCCGCGTCGTGCGCGCCGAGATGGGCCAGGGCACGATCACCGGACTTGCCCAGCTGGTTGCCGAGGAGCTCGAGTGCGACTGGAACCGGGTGGTGATCGAGTATCCGACGCCGGGCGAGAGCGTCGCGCGCAAGCGCGCCTGGGGCGAGTTCTCCACCGGCGGCAGCCGCGGAATCCGGCAGTCGCACGAGTACGTGCGCAAGGGCGGGGCGGCGGCGCGCATGATGCTGGTGCAGGCGGCGGCCAACGAGTGGAAGGTTCCCGCCTCCGAGTGCACGGCGTCGAACAGTGTCATCACGCACAAGGCCTCCAAGCGGTCCACGACCTACGGCAAGGTGGCGGAAGCCGCCGCCCGGCTCGAGCAGCCGAAGGACGTGCCGCTGAAGGATCCGAAGACCTGGAAGATCGCCGGCAAGCCGCTGAAGCGGCTCGACACGGCGAAGAAGGTGAACGGAACGATGATCTACGGCTCCGACCTCAAGCTGCCCGGGATGCTGAATGCGGCGATCAAGGATTGCCCGGTATTCGGCGGCAAGGTGAAGAGCTTCGACGCCGCCAAGGTCAGCGGCATGAAGGGCGTGAGAAAGGTGGTGCAAGTCGGCGATTCCGGGGTCGCGGTGGTCGCGGACACCTGGTGGCAGGCCAAGATTGCGCTCGATGCGCTGCCGATCGTCTGGGACGAGGGCGCAAACGCCAAGGTGTCCAGCGCAGACATTGCGGAGATGCTCAAGGCGGGACTGGACGCGGAGCAGGCCTTCGTCGGCAACCAGGCAGGCGACGCCAAGGGCGCGCTTGCCGGCGTGGCGAAAAAGATCGAGGCGGTCTACGCCTACCCGTTCCAGAACCACGCCTGCATGGAGCCGATGAACGCGACCGTGCGCTACACGCCGGAGCGCTGCGAGATGTGGGGTCCGACGCAGAACGGCGAAGCGGCCTTTGCCGCCGTCCAGGCGGCCTCGGGTCTGCCAGCCGACAAGATCGACGTTCACAACACCATGCTGGGCGGTGGATTCGGCCGGCGCGGCGGCTACGCGGACGACTACGTGACGCAGGCCGTCCTCATCGCCAAGCAGATGCCGGGCACGCCGGTGAAGATGATCTGGTCGCGCGAGGAGGACATGGCGCACGGCCGGTATCACCCGGTGATGCAGTGCAAGCTCGTCGGCGCTCTGGACGCGAGCGGCAACCTGAACGCGCTGCACATGCGGCTCTCGGGCCAGTCGATCCTCGCCGCCGTTCGCCCGGAAGTCGTGCAGGCGCAGAAAGGCCGCGACCCGCTCAGCTTCCAGGGCGTGTTCGAATCGGGCGAGCACTCGTTCGGCTACACCGTCCCGAACCTGATGATCGACCACGCGATGCGCAACACGCACGTGCCGCCCGGGTTCTGGCGCGGAGTCAACATCAACCAGAACGCGGTCTTCATCGAGTGCTTCATGGACGAGCTGGCGGACGCGGCCGGGCAGGATCCCGTCGAATTCCGGCGCAAGCTGATGGCGAAGCACCCGAGGAACCTGGGCGTCTTGAACGCGGTGGCCGACAAGATCGGCTGGTCGAAGCCCGCGCCAAGCGGCGTCTATCGCGGAGTGGCGCAGATGAAGGCCTTTGACAGCTTCGTCGCGGCGGCCTGCGAGATCTCGGTCAAGGACGGCAACAAGGTCAAGGTGCACCGCATCGTCGCCGCCACCGACCCGGGCTACGCGGTCAACCCGGCCCAGATCGAGCGCCAGGTCGCGGGCTCGTTCGTATACGGTCTGTCGGCGCTCTTTTTCCAGGAGTGCACGGTGAAGGACGGCCGCATCGAGCAGACGAACTTCCACCAGTACAACTCGATGCGCATCGCGCAGATGCCGAAAGTGGAAACCATCCTCATGCCGACCGGCGGTACGGTCTGGGGCGGCATCGGCGAGCCGACGATCTGCGTCGCGGCGCCGGCGGTGCTGAATGCGTTCTACCGGGCGACCGGCAAGCGCATCCGCTCGGTTCCACTGAAGAACCACGGTATCGAACTGGTGTGAGGGTTTGCGCAGGCGTATTGGCGTTTTTCCTCGGAACTGCTTTTGCAAGCGATGAAATACCGGCCCCGCTGGCCGGCGCCCGGGGCGACCCGGCGCAGGGCCGGGCGCTGGTGGCAAACCGGCAGGTCGGGTTGTGCCTCTTGTGCCACAGCGGGCCGTTCCCCGAGGAGCGGTTTCAGGGCAACCTCGCCCCGGACTTGAGGAGCGCCGCGCGGCTGACCGAGGGCCAGATCCGGCTGCGGATTGTCGATTCGACGAAGGTCAACCCGCTGAGCATCATGCCCGCGTACTACCGCAGCGAAGGGCTGACGCGCGTGGCGCCCGCTTTTCGCGGCAAGACGGTGCTGACGGCCGAGCAGATTGAAGACATCGTGGCCTACCTGATTACGCTCAAATGACCACGCGCAGACAGTTCCTGCTTGCGACAGGCGGCGTTGGATTCTCGGTCGGAACTGCGAGCATTCAGGCCCAGCTTGCCCCCAATGAGGCGGCGCTGCGCAGAGCCGCCTACCAGGAGGCGCTGCGCAAGGTGGTGGGGGACGCGCAGGTCCGCCGCGGCCGGGTAAAGCTCGTGCTGCCGCCCCTGATCGACAACGGCAACTCGGTGCCACTCTCGGTCACGGTCGAGAGTCCGATGACGCCGACCGACCACGTCAAGGCGATCCACGTCTTCACCGAGAAAAACCCGCTACCGGACGTGGTGAGCGTCTATCTCGGCCCACGCGCCGGACGCGCGAGCCTGTCGACCCGCGTCCGCCTCGCCGACACGCAGACCGTGGTCGCGATCGCCCAGTTGAGCGACGGCTCGTTCTGGTCCGACAGCGCGGAGGTCGTGGTCACGCTCTCGGCCTGTCTCGAGGAAGGGTTGATCTGAATGGCGCGCGCAGTCGTCACCTTGCCCGCGCAAGCGAAGCGCGGCGAGATCATCGAGATCAAGACGCTGGCCGGGCACGCGATGGAGACGGGATTTCGCCGCACGCAACTCGGTGAACTGATCCCGCGGGACATCATCCGCTCGTTCGTGTGCACCTACAACGGCGAGGAGATCTTCCGTGCCGAGCTGCATCCCGCGATCGCGGCCAATCCGCTGCTTACCTTCACCGCCGTCGCTACCGAGAGCGGCGCGATCACGTTCAGATGGTCGGGCGACAACGACTATGCCGTGACCGAGACCGCCTCGATCCGAGTCGAGTGAGCGTCCGAATCGGCGTGCGTCCGTGTCTGGCATTGGCGACCGCAGCCTGCTTGCTTCTCGATTTCGCCGATGTCGGAACTGCGGCCGGCGCTGCCGCTGAAATTCCGCTCGCCGAACGCCGCTCCGGTTACGAATTCATGGGCCGCGAGACACGCATGATGCAAGACGACGACGCCACCCATCCAGGCACGCTATGGGTGCTCGACGGCGAGGCGCTGTGGAATCGCAAGGCGGGCGCCGCGGATCGCGCGTGCGCCGATTGCCACGGCGACGCCCGCGCAAGCATGAAGGGCGTCGCGGCGCGTTATCCGGCGTTCGACGCCGCGCGCGGGCGGCCGGTGAACCTGGAACAGCGCATCAACATCTGCCGTACCGATCGGCAGAAGGCGCCGCCGCTGGCCTTCGAGAGCAGGGATCTGCTCGCACTGACCGCCTACGTCGCGCGGCAATCGCGCGGGCTGCCGATCAATATCGCGATCGACGCGCGGAATAAACCGTTTCTCGACGCCGGCCGGGAAGCTTTCCATCGCCGCCAGGGCCAGCTCAACCTGGCCTGCGCCCAATGCCACGACGACAACTGGGGCAAGCGGCTCGCCGGCAGCGTCATTCCGCAGGCACACCCGACCGGATACCCGCTCTACCGTCTCGAGTGGCAAGGCCTCGGCTCGCTCCAGCGGCGGCTGCGCAACTGCCTCGCCGGAATGCGCGCGCAAGCGCCCGACCTGGGCGCTGCCGAATTAGTCGATCTGGAGCTTTTCCTGGTGTGGCGGGCGCGGGCGATGAAGATCGAAACGCCTGCCGTGCGGCCCTAGCTGCCCGATCTCTTCGCCGGCATATGCGCCGAGTCGCCTCGCGGAATGAAGATGCGCGCGTCCTCCCCGGATCGAGGATTGTTCCCCGGCGCTACTTGTCCCAGCCGGCGATGTCGCCGAGTTCCACCTTGTAGCCGATGTTCTGCGGGCCGGCCGCCGACTGCGCCGCGCGCTCGACTTTCTTGAACGCGACGGCGAGCTCGAAGCTCAGCGTCGCGAGCGTTGCGGCTTCCGGCTTGATCACGGCGGCGTTCTCGACGCGGAGAAACGCCCGGCCGACCAGTTCCACGTAGATCGCCGCCGCGAGTTCTTCGAGGGGACGTGCGGCAGCTTGCGCGGGAGCGGTGGCCATGGGGAGCTTTCGGGGGAAGGAAGGCGCCATGCTAGCAGGCCGCGGGCTCCTAGCGTAGCCGGGCCGGCTTACAATGGGCGCGCTCGCCTCCGGGAACAGCCGCCCTATGCTCGATTTCGCCGAGTACGTGAAGATCTTCGTGGCGCTGCTCGTCATCGTCAACCCGATCGGGACGATGCCGATGTTCGTCGGCCTCACCGCGCGGCACGGCGTCGAGGACAAGAAGCGCATCGCGCGCGTCGCCAGCGTTTCGGTGGCGATCATCCTCACGCTCTCGGCGCTGGTGGGCGAGCACGTGCTCGGTTTCTTCGGCATCACCATCGCCTCGTTCAAGGTCGGCGGCGCGATCCTGATATTGCTCATCGCCATCTCGATGATGCACGCCGCACCGAGCGGCGAGCGCCAGACGCCAGAGGAGGCGAAGGTGGCCGAGGACAAGGAAAGCATCGCCGTGGTGCCGCTCGCCCTGCCGCTGCTCTCCGGGCCTGGGGCGATCTCGACGACAATCATCTACGCGACACAGAGCGCCTCGCTTGCGCACCTCGGCGGCGTCGTCGCCTGCTGCCTGCTCGCCGCCTTTACCACCTGGATCGCGCTGCGCGCCGCGACCCCCGTGGGCGCGTGGCTCGGCAAGATCGGCATCAACGTGGTGATCCGCATCATGGGACTGCTGCTCGCCGCGGTGGCCGCGGAAATCTTCGCGAGCGGCATCGTCGTGCTGCTGCCCGGGCTGGGCTAGCGCCCCGCCGCCCGCCTTGGGGAGTAGAATGATCGCGTGCCCGATCCATGCACGGCACAACGAATTGACGTAGCAACAGGAGGCTCTATAGCGACCATCATGGAGACCCCCGCTGACGTGAAACGACACGCGAGTGTCTTGAATGCGTCCTAGCTTCTGCGCTCTGGAAACACCACAGACAGTGGCAATATAAAAGCCCCGTGCGATGCGGGGCTTTTTATTTCACCGCACGGGCGAGGTCGTAGCCCTGAAAACCTATCTTGCGAGGAACCCCGTGCCGCCGATCGACTGGTTCGCGGCCTTGAGGCCGAACGAGGTGATCATGCGTTCCGCCTGGCTGCCGACGAATCCGCCGTTCGCCGAGCCCTGCGAGGTCGGCGAGCCGACGCCCGCTACGCAGCCTGAGCACTCGCCACGCAGCGAGATTCCCCCTGTGCTCGTGAACTGGGAGATGCTGCCGCTGCCGCTACCGGTCCAGTTCTGCGCCCCCACCGTCGCGTTGACGGAGTAGTTCGTGATCGTGCTCGTCGTAAGGTTGACGCCGACCGAGAGCGCGTTGATCACGCCCTGGGTCCCCAGCTGATTGGTCGGGGGTGGACCACCAGCGTAGTTGTAGGTGGCCGTCACCAGCTGCGGCGCCAACGCGGCGATCTGCGCCGCGGTGGTCAAATTGGTGCTCGAGATGAAGTTCGTCGATCCGCCGGTGACGCGGCCGTTGACCGTGGCCAGACCGCCCTGCCAGGTGCCCCAGTTGACGCCCCAGGCGGCATCCCCGCCGGCATTCGCGAGCGTCGCGCCGCTGGGATTGATGCTTGGGTTGACGGCGGTCTCGCCGAAGTTCACGCCCCTGCCGCCCTGCGGCGCGGTGTAGCCGGCGAGCGAGCCCGAAGTTCCGGAAAGCGTCGCGCCGCTGCCGGCGGAATTGCCCGAGCCGCTGCCGGCTGCAAGGGACGTAACGCCCGGCTCGGCGCGCTGGACGCTCCTCGGCTGGAACGAGCGGTTGAAGAACTCCGGCATCGTGCCGAGCAGGCTCGGCGTGTCTTGCGCCGAGGCGGCGTAGCCCACCTGGTTGGGCTGGACGACCACTTCTCCGGACCCGTTGCGGATATAAGTCAGTCCGACGTTCACCTTGTTGTAAATCCCCGCCTGCGCAGGTTCGCCGTTGATGGAACCCGAGGTCGGAAAATAGTAGGACTCGTGATCGGTGCCGCGCACGCCGATGTGCGCGATCGGCGTCTCGATCAGGTAGTTGCCCTTGTTCGTGTGACCGATCGCGCCGGTCACGGAGCGGAACCCGCCCTGGTCGAGGCGGTAGCGCACCTTCTCGGTGCCGTCTTCTTTCCCCGCGTAGCGAAACTCGGCTACGGTGAGGCGCGATTCGGGCTGCACAACGATGATCGCCCCGTCGCCCATCTTGATCTGCGCCATGCTCGCTCTGGCGGTCGTTACGGTGTCGCCGACGCTGATCGGCGCACCCTTGCCTGCCGGCCGCTCGCTGCCGGCGGCCAAGACGACGCGCACGTCGCCTGCGACGAACTGGAATACCCCTGCGGTTTCGGCAGCCGCCTGCGTAGTCCACAATGCCGCAAGCGCGGCGACGACTGCTACCCGGCCGATGATGTTACCCATGGACTCTCCCGTAAATGTACCCAGCCGGAGCATTGTCCGGCAAAAACCCGGCCATCGCAGTCTGACTTGACTTCCAATGCCAAATCTTACCGCTCCGCCACCTCGATCAGGGAAATTCGCGCCGCAGCATCAGCCACCACTCGGTGCGGGTGTACTCGTAAATGGGGATGTTGGACCGCTGGTCGGCGTGCGAAATGCCCAGGCGCACGAACAGGTTCCGTTGCAGGGCATATTGCAGCGCGGCGTCGAACACCCAGCGGGAATCGCGGCGTTCGGCAAGAAAGGCCTCGTCGAATCGGTTGTACCTGCCACGCTCCCAGGCGGCGCTACCGGTCAGTTTGAGGCGCGACTGAATCAAGGTCTCGGCCCCCAAGCGCACGCCGAGCAGGCGCTTGTCGCCGCTTGGGCTGCCGCCGATGTCGTTCTGGGTCCCGGTCGACAGGATCAGGTACGCCGTCGATCGTTCGGACATCTTCCGCGCCGCCCCCAGGCCCCAAGTGACGAAGTTGGCGTCGAAAAGCCCCAGGCCTTCCGGAAGGTAGCGCAGGCGACCGGCCTGGGCGGAAACCAGCAGCTGCGCGCCGTCGGCCAGCGGCCCGAGATAGTTGAGAGCGAACACGTCGAGGTCACGGCTTGCGCTGCCGCCCAGGTAGTCGCGGCCCACCAGCCTCTGGACGCGGGCGTAGTGCGCTCCCGCAGCAGCGGCCAGTCCCAGGTAGGCGTTGACGCCGCCGAGGTCGAACGCCGACTCGTGAAAATTCTTGCGCTCGACGAACTCGCCGCCGAAGAGCATCGAGTAGGTTCCGTCCAGGGTTTGCGCGGCCTCCAAGCCTCCCGAGATCCCGGCGAAGCCGTCGCCCTTCTTGACGTTCTGATTCGACAGTTCGAAATTCGAACCAATCGCCGGAACGAAAACCGACGTCTGCGTCGGCGACTGGTTCACGTTGGTACTTTGGCCCAGCGTCGCGGCGAGGAAACCCTGATGCGAAAGACCGACGGGTAAGGTTGTTGCCTCCTCCTTCCGGGGCTCGGCCTGCGCGAGATATGCCTGCAATTGAGCACGAACCGCCGGCGGCGGATCAAACGCGAGCAGGGACCGGAAGGTAGTGCGCGCGCGGGCAAAATCGCCGAGCGCCAGGTACGCCCGCCCGGTGTCAACCAAAGCCCCGGCATGACCCGGGTCGAGCGCGAGCACACGCGAAAAAGCGAGCGTGGCCTTGTCGGGACGGCCGGCGTCCAGCGCGGCGCGGCCCAGCGCGTAGTCGAATTCGATGACGCCGATATGGAGGTCCTCCGCACCGGCAAGTGTCTCGTAAGCGTCGAGCGACCTGCCGGACGTGGAGAGCGCCTGGGCGCGCGCGAGCAACTCGGCCAAAGGCGTCTGCGTCCGGCCCGCCGGCGCCTGCGCGATGTCGATCCTTGGGGCAGGAAGCGGGCCAGCCTCGTCCGCCATGGCGTGGCACCCGAGCATCGCCTGGGCGACCGCGGCAATCGCGAAAACGAACCTCGTGGACGAACGGCGCATGTCTATCTCGGTCGGGATCGGATTCTGACACATCCCTCGAAACTCCCTATCCGCGACGTATTCGACGCAGAGCTACCTCCGGGCAGGCAAGCGGCGCGCTGCGGCATCGGGTGCGCAAGAGCGCCGGGAAATATCCCCCGTCTCGTCAATCTCTCTTAGAATCACGTCAGGATTCCCTCCGGAAAGCAGCATGCAGCCGGCCCAGATCAGGTTTTTCGCGCGTGCGCTCAGCGTCGTCGCGGCCACGCTGCTGCTCGTCGGTGTCTTCTCCCAAACGACGCTTTATGCGCGCCTCAACTGGTGGTACGAAGATTCGTTGCAGCCCCTGCTTGGCCCCTCTCTGCCGATGGATCACATCGTTGCATTCGACGTGGACGAAGAATCCATGCAGCACCTGGAGCCGGAGCTCGGCGCGTGGCCTTATTCCAGGGATGTATACGCGCGGGTAACCCATTTTCTCGCCGACCATGGCGCGCGCGCGATCGCATTCGATATCCTATTTTCGGAGCCGCGCCAAGGCGACGACGCGTTTGCGCTCGCCCTCGACCGGCGCAGCGTGCTTGCGGCGGTCGCCCTGCCCTCCCCGTTGCCGCGTTCACCGGCTTATCACGAGGAATTGAAGCGCGCAGCGATATCCAACGTCGGCCACGGCTCAGGGGAGGCCCTTGCCGCCCAAGCGTGGCCTGATCTGACCTTGCCGCTTCCGAAGTTCACTCAGCCCTCGCACGTCAGGATCGGCGTCGTAACCGTCGTCACCGACGCAGACGGCATCGTGCGCCGGCTGCCGTTAATGCATCGGGCATACGGAGAGGTCCTGCCGTCGATGGCGCTGGCCGCGTTGCTCGCCGCTGATCCGGCAGCATCGCCGGAAGTGACCGCCGGCGAATTGCGCCTTGGCCCGCATACCTGGCCCCTCGATGCCGGTGGCTCGGTCCTTCTGCGGTACCCATCCAACGCGACCGCGGTGCCGGTGGTGCCATTTTTTCAGCTGGTGGCCGCAGCAGCCGGAGCTCCGGGCAACGCGCACATCGGCGACCTCGTGCGCGACAAGATCGTATTCGTTGGCAGTTCTTCCGCGGTTCTCGGCGACTTTGCCTATACGCCGGCCGGCCGGATCCCGGGTCTGCATCTGAATGCTCTGTTTACGGAACTGCTGCTCACGGGCGGCGTGCGCCGGCCAAGCGCGCTGTGGCTGGATGTTCTTCTCCTCGCCCTGGCGCTGGCGATACCGCTCGCCATGGTGCGGCGCGAGACCTCGGCGCGCCCGAGCGAATTCCTGATTGGCCTGGGTGTCATCGTCCTCGTCACGGCCGGCGCGGGCATCACCCTGCTTACGGCCGGCCAGGGCTCCCGATGGTTGTTCGCGACTCTGGCCGGCACAACGGCACAGGTCCTCGCGCTCCTCGCCTGGCTGTATGCCCTCTACCGGGAGAAGCAGCGCCTGTTCTACGAGAAGCTGGCCGCCCAGGAAGCCAACCGATTGAAAACCGAGTTTCTCAACCAGATGACGCACGAGCTGCGCACGCCGATCACCGCGATCATGGGTTTCAACAAGGTAAACCAGCTGACGGACGCTCTCGGCCGTACGCAGCGCGTTCGCAACAGCGAGATCGTGCACCGGAACTGCGAACACCTTCTCGCGCTCGTCAACAACAATCTGGATCTCGCGCGCATCGAGGCAGGCCAGCTGGCGATCGAGCGAAAGGCCACCGACGTCGCAACCCTGCTCGATGACGTCGTTTCGACGGTGCGCATCGTCGCCGGGGAAAAGTGGATTGCGCTCAGGCTCAGGATCGAAGGGCATTTGCCCGGCGCGCTCTCGCTCGAGGTGGTGCGCGTGCGGCAGATTCTCTACAATCTCCTGGGCAACGCGGTCAAGTTCACCGAACGGGGCGAGGTTGTGCTGGAAGTAAGCTGGGACGCCGGAATGCTGCAGATGTGCGTGAGCGATACGGGCATCGGCATCCAACGGGAGAACCTCGATCGCATCTTTGAGCCGTTCGCTCGCGTGGGTAACTTCAGCGCCCCCGGGACCGGATTGGGTCTGACGATCACGCGCAAGCTCGTCGAGGGGATGGGGGGAACGATCCGCGTGCACTCCGTGCCGGGCGAGGGAACGACCTTCGAAGTCCGTATTCCGGCCACGGAAGTCGCGCTCCCGACACCCCAAGCTCAGCTGGCACCGCAGACGGTCGTGCTGTCTGCGCTCTCGGGCAGGGTGCTGGTCGCCGAGGATGTCGCGCATCTGCGCAGCCTCATCGAACTCTACCTTGACAAGCTGGGCGTCGAGTACCGGTCGGTCAGCAATGGCTTCGAGGCGGTGGAAGCGGCGCTGGATTCGGAATTCGACGTCCTGCTCATGGACATGAGCATGCCGGTGATGGACGGATTCGAGGCGGCACAGGTGCTTCGGCACCGCGGCTACCGTGGACCGATCATCGCGCTGACAGCGTACCAGGACCCCCTCGAAGTCGAGCGCGCCAGGCGCGAAGGATGCGATGGTGTGCTCAATAAGCCACTCTCGATCAAACAGCTGCACGCGGCGCTTGAACCCTTGCTCGCCGCCCGAGGAATTGCCCGTGCGAGCCCGACCGAAACCGTCGACACTCGACCCATGCGTAATGACGATGTCGTCGTGAAGATCGATCCCAGGCTGGCCGAACTCGTGCCGACATTCCTGGCACGTTGTCGCGACACCGTGGGCGAATTGCGCGGGGCGGTCGAATCGCGCAACCTCGAGGCTGCCCGCAGGATCGGACACTCGCTCTTCGGGACAGGAAGCAGCTACGGTTTCGACGAGCTCGGCCTGCTTGGGCAGGAGATCGAGCGCAACGCGCGCGCAGGCGACATCGATTCGTTGGTAAAGCTTCCCGAGCGGCTAGAAAATTACCTCGCCCGCGTGCGGCCGGTGTTCGACTGACAACTCCGGCGCGGGACGGATCTACTTTTGCGTGCGCGAGGCGAGCACCTTGCCGACCACATCGATAAGCCGATCGCTCCTCAAGGGCTTAGTGAGAAAGCCATCGACGCCCGTCCTTTTGCATCGACTGTGAGTTTCGTCGTCGCTGCGTGCCGTGACGATGATGACCGGGATGTTGTGTGACGCCGGATCCCCACGCAGGGCCTCGAGCACTTCGAAGCCGCTCAAATAGGGGAGGTCGAGGTCGAGCAGGATCAGGTCCGGCGGGTTCTCAAGCAGGCTGTGCAGGCCTTGCTCCGGGTTCTCTGCGGCATTGACCGAGTGGTTCGCGGACAGCAAATGCAAACGCAGCAGATCGAGAAACGAGGGATCGTCTTCGATGACGAGAATGGTTGCCACCCGAGTCGCTCCCTTTGAACGTCGTCAGACACGCCGACGGGTAGTTGCTGGCGGAAAGTCAGGAAAGTCATTATCCCACTTCGCATCGGTTAAGGAACGGCGGTAAGCGCTGCCGCCTCTACGCGATCTGGTTGTCTTCGCGTACTGCCCGCGCGGTTTCCTTGTCCCGGTCGAACTCGGCGCGCCGGCGCGCAAGCTCCTCCGCGCTGAAACGCTCGGGTTTGCAGTAGTCGAGCTTCCAGTCTGAACTCTCGCTCCAGCGCAGCGGCGACTGCACGGTCGTGCGCGGCCCTTGCGCCGACTCAAGCAGGCGCAGCGCGAGCTCGAGCGTCGACGCTTGCGACTGTGGATCGTGCGGCCGGCCGGCGCTGTTGCCGAGCGGAAAATCGCTGAAGAGAAGTCTCGGCACGCCGCAGTGCTCGACGATGTCCCTGGCGCAGCCCATCACGACGGTGGCGATGCCGTTCGCCTCCAGATGCCGCGCGATGAGGCTCACGCTCTGGTGGCACACCGGACAATTGGGCACGAGGATGGCGGCGTCAACTTCGTCTTCCCTGCAGCGCGCGAGGATCTCGGGAGCATCCACCGCGATCGTGTGCTCCTGGCTGCGGTTGGTCGGCGCGCCGTGAAAGCGCTTCGCGAGCTGCACCCTGCCCTCTGCCGCCGCGCGACGCAGCGGCGGCAGCGGAAACCAGGTGCCGCTGTCTTCCATGCTCGTATGCTTGCGGTCGATCGCGACGTGCGCGATGCGCAGGTCGTGGTCGACGCTCGTGTCGCCCGAGTACACGCTGTAGAACTTCGCGGCGGCGTTGTACGCCGCGCCGGGACCCTGCTCGCCCTTGTCGGGCTGATAAGGCGCCGCGGTGGTGACGAGCGTGACGCGCGACGCGGCGAGCGGTTTCGCGAGCGGGTGAAATGCGACCTCCGCGTAGTGCGCCCACACGTAGGGAGTGCCGTAGCCGAGCGCCAGGTACCAGTCGCGCGTGCGCTGCAGGTAGGCAATCGGCGGGTCGGGCTCCGGGGCGAAGCCCGGGATGGCGCTCATGCGGGCGACGAGTCGCCCTGCGCGCGCAGCGCCTGCAGCGCCGCATCGCGATCGGCCGCGAAGGCAAACTCCTCGAGAAGTCCCGATATCTCGAAGAGCCGGCGCGCGGCCGGCTGCAGGCTGCACAGGACCAGCCGGCCGCGCAGCTCGTCCAGGCGCCGCCGCGTCGCGAGCAGCACCCAGAAGCCGCCGCTCGCGATGTGCGTGGTCTCGGTGAGGTCGATGATGATGCGCAGCGTGCCGGCATCGATCAGCGCGCCGAGGCATTCGCGCAGCTTTCCCTGGGTCGCCCCGACGAGCACGCCGCGCAGCGCGAGCACCGCGGTCTGCGCGTCGGGGCGCGACGCCCCGATCTCGAAAGGCGGGGTCTCCACCGCCCTCGCGCCGGAAACGCTCTTCGCGAGGAACAGCACGTTGCTCTGGCCTTCGCGCGTGTAGCGCACCTCGTCCATGAGGGCGCGCACGAACACCAGGCCGAGCCCGCCGGGCGCGCGCTTGCCGCCGCGGGACTCCGGAGCAACGTACGCGACCGGATCGAAGGGCACGCCCTGGTCGCGCACCTCGGCGAAGAACCAGCCGCCGGCGAGGCCGATACGGATCACGACGAGGTGGGCGCGCGCCGTCTCGCCTCCGTGTCGCACGATGTTGCTCACGACTTCGTCGAGCGCGACGTTCAGGTCGTTCACCGCGCTGGAGGCGACGCGCTGATCGCGCCCGAACGACTCGACCTGGTCGGCGACGCGGGAGGTCTCCGCGATCCTGGCGTCGATCGAGATGACCGTCTGGGCGGCGCGATCCGGCACTGTGGGCTGGCGTGGCATGGCGGGTGGCCGAGGCGCTAGCCTACCGCATCCGGAGGGCAATGCGTTAGCATACCGGCGGGATCGCAAGGGAAGGCCATGGAAGAGTCTGGCGAGTTCCGCAAGCGCGTGTTCGTCGCGAGAAGCCACGGCACGCCGCAGCACGATGCGGGGGCGGCGTTTCCCCTGCAGCTCGGCGACGGCACCGTGGTGCAGACCGATCGGCGCCACGGGGAGACCCCCGCGTTCCGCCTCTTCGACGACGTTCCGCGCGAGGCGGTCGAGAGCGCGCTCGCGAAATGCCCGGTCATCGTCGTCGACCGCGAGACCGAGATCCTGAGCCGGGAGGAGCACAACACCAGCATCTACGTGCTGCTCTCCGGGCGCCTCGCGGTGCACCTCGATGAGCGCGATTCGAGCAACGTCATCGACATCCATCCCGGGGGCTGCATCGGCGAGCTGTCGATGATCGACGGCAGGCCGACCACCGCCTACGCCATCGCCACGGCGGGCAGCCAGCTGTTGCGGATCGACCAGGACGTCTTCTGGGCGGAACTCGCGCCCCACCCGGCGGTGGCGCGCAACATGCTGCGCATGCTCTCGCAGCGCATGCGCGTCAGCAACGAGGCGGTGCTGCGCGGCCTGAGCAAGCAGCTCGAGCTGGAGCACATGCAAAAGGAGCTGCGCCTGGCGCGCGAGATCCAGGCCGGGATGCTGCCGGCGAGCTTCCCGCGGCCCGAGAGCGGCTTTCCGCTGGATGTATTCGCCATCATGGAGCCGGCGGAGGACGTGGGCGGCGACCTCTACGACGTTTTCCGCAGCGCGCGCGGCGCGCTTTACTTCACCATCGGCGACGTGTCCGGCAAGGGCGTGCCGGCGGCACTGTTCATGGCACGCACCGTCGACATGGTGCGCGTCGTGTCGCGCCTGCTGCGCGCCGACGGCACCGAGGACATCGGGCCTGCCGAGATCGTCGCGCACGTCAATCACGAGTTGTGCCAGAACAACGCGAACGCCATGTTCGTCACGCTGCTCGTCGGGCGCCTCGATGCGCACTCGGGCGAGCTCGTCTACTGCTGCGCCGGCCATCCCGCGCCGCTGCGCATGGAGACCTCGGGGGAGCCCTTCGAGCTGCCGTGCGTGCGCGGCGTGCCGCTGGGGGTGACGGCGGGGCGCCCCTACCGCGACCAGAGCGCGGTGCTCGCCCGCGGGGAGACGCTTTTCGCTTACAGCGACGGCATCACCGAGGCGCAGAACCGGGACTACGAGTGCTTCGGCGAGGCACGCCTGGCGGAAGCGCTGCGCCGCAGCCGCGGCGCGGATTCGCGCTCGCTCATCGCCGGCGTGGCCGGGGCGGTGCGCCAGTTCGCCGCGGGCTCGCCGCCTTCGGACGACATCACCGCGATCGCGATCCGGCGGCTGTAGACTCCGCCGATCGCGCGAACTCCGCCGATGGCACGAACGCCGTCGCCGCGCGGATCAGTGGTCGAAATGGAACAGTACGCTGCAGCGGCCGTCCTTCGCCTCGGAGTGCACGCGGTCGGCATTTTGCCTGAGCATGAAGCCGGCGAGGTGCCGCAGGGCGTGCTCGTCCTCGCGGATGTCGCGCTCGTTCGGCCGCGTGAGCGGAAACTCCAGCAGCTCGCCGCGGTAGCTCAATTCGACGTCGAGATTGAATTCGTCGAAGCGCGCCTCGATCGCGAGCGGCCCCTCGCGCCAGCAGTTCTCGAGCACCGCCTCGACCAGCTGCTGGACGCCGAACGCGGCGCGCCGGATGACCTCGGAGCGTGCGCCCCAGACGGCGCCGCGCGCGACGAAGAAATCCTCGATCTTCTGCGCCTCCGCCGCGCCGCGCTCGAGCGTGAGCAGCGCCTTCTGCCCGACGCCGATGCGGAACACCAGGTTCATCGCGAGCGCGAGCACCGTGCCGAAGACGAGCGACGACCCGAGCAGCGGCGCGAGGCCCGCGCCCGCGTTCGCGCCCATGCCCGGCAGCGCTTCGACGGCGGCGGCGCCGAGGATCGCCGAGCCGAGCACCAGGGTGCGGCGCGCGTCGAGCAGGCGTGAACTCATCACCTGCAGGCCGCTGATGAGGATGAAGCAGATGACGAAGAGGAGCGCCGCCACCAGCACCGCGCGTGGCATCACCGCGAGCAGCATCGCGAGCTTCGGCATCAGCGCCAGCACAACGAACAGCGCCGCCACCGCGTACGCCACGACGCGGCTGGTGACCCCGGTGGCGGAGGAAAGCCCCACCGAGGGCGTCGAGGTGTTGATTCCGACCGCGCCCATCAGCCCTGCGATCGCCGTGCCGGCGCCGTCGGCGAGGGCGCCGCGCGTCGCCGAGGCCAGGTCCGGCCGCACCCAGTCGGCGTCGTTGATGCGCTGGCATACCGCGAGCGTGCCGACGGTCTTCATCGCTGCAGCGACGCTGGCGATGGCGAAGGGAAGCGCGAGCGCGGCGTCGAACGACCAGGAGACGTGCGAGAACTCCGGCAGCGCGAGCCAGGGCGTCTGCGCCACCGCCTGCCATTGCTCCGCGCCGAACAGCCCGAGCAGGACGGCCGCGACGTATCCGGCGACAAGCCCGATGAACGCGCACAGCATGCGCAGCAGGCCGCGGCCCCAGACGTTGAGCGCGATCATCGACCCCAGGGTGATCCCCGCGGCCCACCATTCCGCCGTCGAGACCGGCGCCGCGCCGGTGCCGAGCATCGCGCGCATGCCGGCGATGCCGCCCGACAGGCCGACGAGGAAAATGACCGCGCCGGAGATTTCGGTGGGCAGGATCGCGCGCATGCGCTGCAGGCCGCGGGCAAGCGCCGCCTCGAGCACGCCGGCGAACAGCGTCATGCCGAAGAGCAGCGACAAGCCGCCCGTCTTCACCGCGAGCAGCGACGCGCTGAAGTAGGTCGCAGTAAACGTCGCCGGGCACATGTAGCCCGAGCCGATCGGGCCGAAGCGTCTGCACTGGAGCATGGTGGCGATCGCCAGGACCAGGAAACCGGCGCACAGCACGCTCGCCAGCATCGACGCGGGAACACCGGCGAGGCGGAACACCAGCACCGGGTAGACCAGGTTGATGGCGATCAGCCCGACGTGCTGCACGCCGTTCAGCGCGACGACGAGCCAGGGCGGGCGCTCCTCGAGCGCGTAGATGAGGTTCGCGGGTTTTTTCATGTCCGCGCCCCGCGGGCGGGGCGGTTACCGGCCGTGATTCGCCAGCGCCTCCACGGCCTGCGCCCGATCGGGCAGGATCGTGAACATCTCGGTGAGCGCGGCGAGATCGAACAGGCGCTTCACCTCGCCGCCGATGCCCGCGAGCGCGAGCGCGCCATTGGCGTGCTCGGCGAGCTTGGCGGCGATAAGCAGGACGCGGAAACCGGCGCTGCTGATGTACGCGACCTGAGCGAAGTCGATCACCAGTCGTGCCGTGCCCGCTTCGATCAGCTGCGACACGCGCGCCTTGAGCAGGTCCGCTCCCACGCTGTCGAGCCGGCCTTTCACTGCGACCGACACGACGGCACCCTCCTGCATCGTCGCGAGTTCCATTGGCTGCTCCAGCATCTTTCCGGCGGAGTCGGGCCGGAATCCGGTCCGGCCGGCCGGCCGTTTCTAGTAGCCCGCAAGGCTATCACTTTGGCGAGCGGGTGATCAAACCCCCGGGCGAGCCCCGCAAACGAGCGCGCTTGCCGCGCAAACCCTGCGCGCGGACCGCTCAGTTTAGAATACCCGAAGCGTCACTCAACCTGGGAGGGTCCATGAGCAAGCTGAGTTTCCTCGACTGGAGTCTGGTCGTCGGCGTCTTCTTCTACGGCGGGTGTCTGGCGGTGTACTTCGAGAAGAAGTTCCGGTTCCCCTGGCAAGACTTTCTCATGGTCACGTTCTTCGTCTCCGTGCTGGCCGCCATCCTGATCGGCAGCTACCACGTGATCCGGACCGCCTACTCGCTCTGAGGCACAGGACGCGCCCGCCGCCTGCGCAGAAATGCCTGCCGCGGCCGCGGCAGGCAAGGTTACCCGCGCCAATGTTGGTATATTTATGCCGGTGGCATTGCCGGCGCTTGCCCCGGCGCCGCAGCCCCGGAGCGAATTCCATGGCGATATCGAGCGAACGCTTTGCCGCGCTGGTGGCGCGGCTCGAACTGGAGGCCCGGCGCAACCCGGCCGCGTACCGCCTGCGCGTCGTCGCGCTCGCGCTCGCGGGGTACGCTTACCTCGGCGGGGTGTTCGCGCTCCTCCTCCTGCCCGTCGCCCTCGCGTTCTCACCGCTCGTCGACCTGAAGGTTCTCGCCGCGATGCTGGTGCTGCTGCTCGGCGCCCTGACGGGCCTTGCGCGCAGGGCCATGCGCGTGGACCTGCCCGCGCTGCGCGGCTACGCGCTCAAGCGCGGCGAGGCTCCGGAACTGTTCGCACTCATCGCCGAACTGCGCGGCCGGTTGCACGCCCCGCGCCTGCACCACGTGGTCGTCACCGGCGACTTCAACGCCAGCGTCACGCAACTGCCGCGGCTGGGCGTGCCCGGCCTGCACCGGAACACGCTGGCGATCGGCCTGCCACTGATGAAATCGCTAGGCCCGGAGCAGTTCAAGGCGGTGCTCGCGCACGAGATAGGGCACCTCGCCGGCGGGCACGGCCGGTTCGCAAGCGGCATCTACCGCCTGCGCGCGAGCTGGACGCGGCTGCTCGAGGCGCTGGCGAGTGGAAACATCTGGGGCGGCCTGCTGTTGCGCCCCTTCTTCGAGCGCTACGCGCCGTATTTCAACGCGGTATCGCTGCCGCTCGCGCGCGCGCACGAGTACCAGGCCGATGCGATGGCGGTGCGCCTGACTTCGCGGCGCGCGACCGCCGAGGCGCTGAGCGCGGTGAGCGTGATCGGCAGCTACCTGGGCGAGCGCTTCTGGCCGATCCTCCACCGCAAGGCCGACGAGCTGCCGCGGCCAGCGTTCGCGCCGTTCTCGGGCATGAGCAACGTCATTCCCTGGATCGAGGAGAAGAGCGCGCACGCCTGGCTGGCGCACGCCCTGGCGCGGCTGACCGGCCCGGAGGACACCCACCCGGCGCTCGCTGACCGGCTGCGGGCGATCGGCGCCGCGCCGCGTCTGGCGCTGCCCGCGCCGGGCCAGGCCGCCGACCGCCTGCTCGGCGATGCGCGCACGCGCATCGCGCAGGAGCTGGACCGCGATTGGCGCAACACGATCCGGCCCTCCTGGGAAAAGCGCTACCGCGAGGTGCAGGAATCGCGCGCGCGGTTCGCCGGGAACGC
>Ga0137463_1000230_pt1 | contig 21285 bp, 15 predicted proteins | sample EasRivERMGT800_2_FD_102333 | JGI IMG/M metagenome (GOLD analysis project Ga0137463, IMG submission 102333) | Soil microbial communities from meander-bound floodplain in the East River, Colorado, USA - East River MetaG ERMGT800_2 | ecosystem: Environmental > Terrestrial > Soil > Floodplain ...
ATATCCTTTTCCTTTAACCGTAATGACGTGAAGCAATTTTGGCCCGGGAATTTCTTTAAGATCTTTTAATGTATCAACCAGTTTGGTTACATTATGCCCGTCAATAGGACCAAAGTAGCGAAGGTTTAATGCTTCAAATAAATTAGCGCTGCTGCTTACCATTCCTTTCAAACCTTCTGTAAGCTTGTGGGCCATCGCGCGGGTAAAATTCTTTCCAACCGGAAGTTTTCCCAGCAATTTCCAAACATCATCCTTTACTTTATTGTATGTAGGAGAAGTGGTAATGTCTGTCAGGTATTCTTTCAAAGCACCCACGTTGGGATCAATGCCCATGCAATTATCATTCAGGATAATAAGTATATCTGTATCAGCCACTCCTGCATGATTCAGTGCTTCAAATGCGATGCCTGCAGTCATAGCGCCATCGCCAATTACGGCAACAACCTTTCTATCGTTTTCTCCCTTGTATTTTGCGGCCATTGCCATTCCTAAGGCTGCTGAAATGGAAGTAGAGGAATGACCCACTCCAAATGTATCATATTCACTTTCGCTTCGCCTGGGAAAACCGCTCAACCCTTTATATTTCCTGTTAGAGATAAAATTATCACGACGACCGGTAAGAATTTTATGTCCGTAAGCCTGGTGACCAACATCCCAAACCAATTGATCATAAGGTGTATTATAAACGTAATGTAAAGCGGCCGTTAACTCAACTACTCCAAGACTGGCTCCAAAATGGCCGCCATGTACACTAACTACATCAATAATATATTGGCGAAGCTCATCACAAAGCTGGTGAAGTTTTTCGCGGGGGAGTTTTTTCAAATCGTTGGGAGAATTGATTTGTCTCAATAATTCTCCGGCTGTGATTTCCATGTACATTGATTAACGGGTGTAAAAATACATTTTAGCACCGGTATTTATTGAAATTCATAGTAATTATGGCTCGTAAAGAAGCCCCCCGTGCAGAAACCCGGGTTTTAAGGATTTTTTTGCTCCATTTGTAAGACTTATCTTCCACTGGTATATTTACAGGACTAAAAGGAAATTGAAATAACTAGATTTGGCCGATATGTCAATACAAAATAAAAGATATTGGTGGTGCCAGCTTATAGGCTGGGGAATGGTTGTGGCGAGCATGCTTTTCTTTGCCAGGGTTTTTAATATATCCATTTCAAAAAACGTACTCTTTGGAAGAATTGTTATAGTGTTTGCAGGAGGAATACTTACTACCCATATCTTAAGGTTATTTATTAAATGGCGGGGGTGGATGCTGCAATCAGTTGAAAAAGCGATTCCCAAATTAGCGTTTGCGACGGTAATCACATCGCTGATATTTAGTCTATTGATTTTAGGCGCTGTCTGGCTTTTTAATCTTCCGCATGAAAAACAAACTTTTACTGCCAGGTTGTTAGGATCAACGGTTAATAACGGATTGTTGATTTTAGCCTGGGTACTGATCTATTATTTTTATCACTTTATTGAAAAGAGCCGCAAGCAACAACTCGATACTTTGCAATTGGAAAGTTTGATCAAGGAACTGGAATTAAAAACTATCAAGGCGCATATCAATCCTCATTTTATTTTTAATTCCCTCAATAGTATCAGGGCATTGATTGATGAAAATCCCTCACGCGCAAGAACGGCGATTACTGAACTTAGCAATATTTTAAGAAGCAGTATGCAGGTAGACAAGGCCGAAACAGTGAGTTTTGAAAAAGAACTCAATATTGTAAAAGATTATCTTGCCCTGGAAAATATGCGTTTTGAAGATCGTTTAAAAGTGGAGTATGAAATTGATGAGGATACATTGGATCAGCAGGTACCTCCGATGATGTTGCAGACGCTTGTGGAAAATGCCATCAAGCATGGAATCAGTAAACATATCAGGGGCGGAGTAATAAAAATTATTTCTGATTTTAAAAATCATTATCACGAGCTGGCTGTTCAAAATACCGGTAATCTGAATGGAGGATTAAAAACAGAAGGTTTTGGATTATCAAGCACACAAAACCGCCTTGATTTATTATATGGCGACAAGGCCAGTTTCGAGATCAGACAGGTAACGCCTTCCACCGTCGAAGCCAAAGTGCTTATTCCCGTACAAATGAATTAAACAATTTTACATGAGAGCAATTATTATCGATGACGAACGGCTGGCAAGAGCCGAGCTGCGCAAATTGTTACAGGATTGCCCTGAAGTAGAAGTAGTAGATGAAGCTGCCAATGCTGATGAAGGCATTGCAAAAATTGAAGCCCAGAATCCTGATTTGATTTTCCTGGATATTCAAATGCCTGGCAAAACAGGATTTGATATGTTGTCAAGCCTGGAAAGATCGCCAAACGTAATTTTTACAACTGCCTATGATGAATATGCATTAAAAGCTTTTGAAGTAAATGCGCTGGACTATTTACTGAAGCCGGTTGAACCGAAACGATTGGCTGATGCTATTCAAAAACTGCATTTCATAGAAACAAAGGATCCGATAAACACCGAAGAACATGTAAATCGCAGTTTACTTACTGAAAATGACCAGGTATTTGTAAAAGATGGTGAAAGATGCTGGTTTGTAAAGCTGAGTGATATCAGGTTGTTTGAAAGTGTAGGCAACTATGCAAAAGTTTTCTTTGGCAGCAATAAACCGCTTATTTTAAAATCACTGAACGCCCTGGAAGAAAGACTCGACGAAAAAACTTTTTTCCGCGCTAACCGTAAGCACATCGTTAACCTTCGTATGATTGATAAAATTGAACCTTACTTCAACGGTGGATTATTGCTTGAATTAAAAGGAGGTGAAAAAATAGAAGTAAGTCGCCGGCAAACCGTAAAGTTTAAGGAGATGATGAGCCTGTAGAATAATGAACACAGAACAAGGATTATCGAATAACGAAGTATCTTAATCTCATCATTCCTGGTTCATTGTTCGATATTCAAAAAGACATATAATAAATGAGGAAATATTTTTTACTGGGGTTGTTAATTCCTGCAACCTCATTTTTATTTGGGCAAATAAAGATTGATGATATCATCAACGCTAAAGAAGCGGAGCGTATTGAAAAAATATTGTCTTCTGATGATATGAGAGGAAGAAAAACTTTTACTCCTGATATTGACCGGGCTGCTGATTTTATTGCAGATGAATTTAAAAAAATCGGATTACAAACCTTTGATAATGGCAAAACTTATAAACAGGAATTTGCCATTGTTCGCCCCAAATTAATCAGTGCCTCCGGAATGTTTGACGGAAATGCAGTTGATCCCAAAAATATTATTGTCGTTACCTGCCAGCCTCACTTGCATATTGATGAAAAGACTGGTTATTCATTTGGAAACATAAAGGCAGGAGAAAATCTTTCTTCAGCGGAGGCTGCTTTTATCAGGGCCAATAAAAATGTAATCGTGCTGGTTGATAACAGTTTCGCTTCGAGTTTTGCAAGACTTACTAAACGCTCCATTTTTAAAACCGATAAAAACCTGGTATTTGTCCTGGCTGATGCTGCACCTGTTAAATTTGAAATTGAAGCGAAATATGAAATAACTGAACAGGGTTTAGCGAATGTAGCAGGGGTGTTGCCTGGAAAAAGTAAAAAAGATGAATACGTTATTTTCTCCGGGCATTATGATCATTTAGGAGTTGGCAGGCCGGTAAATGGTGACTCCATTTATAACGGCGCCAATGATGATGCAGCAGGAATTACTGCCGTCATCATGCTGGCAAAATATTTTAAAATGCTTGGCAACAATGAAAGAACAATTGTATTTGCTGCTTTTACGGCTGAAGAAATAGGTGGCTACGGGTCACAATATTTTTCCAGGCAGTTTGATCCTGCAAAAGTTGCGGCCATGTTCAATATAGAAATGATTGGAACAGAAAGTAAGTGGGGAAAGAACTCGGCCTACATTACCGGGTATGAAAAAACTGATATGGGTTCCATTCTTCAAAAAAATTTACAGGGAACAGCATTTAATTTCTACCCCGACCCTTATCCCGGGCTACAATTATTTTACCGTTCGGATAATGAAACACTTGCCAGGCTAGGTGTTCCTGCTCATACTATTTCAACTTCTAAAATGGACAGTGAGCCTAACTACCATAAAGTAAGCGACCAGGTTGAAACTCTTGATCTGGATAATATGGCGATGATCATTAAATCTATTGCATTGAGTGCAAAAACTATTGTAGGTGGAAAGGATACTCCGGCGAGAGTGAAGGTGGAGGAGTTGAGATAATTTACTTCTCATTTATGGAAAATCATATAATAAATGGTCTTATTATAGGTTATGAGAAGTTGTATTATTATACTCCTAATATTCCATTTGTTTTCCGGATGTTTAAAAACAAGAGATTTTGCTAACGAATCTTATTCAAAAAATATTGACACTTTGAAAAATAATTCAGAAGAAATAACTATTTGTGAATGGCCAATTGAAAGACAGCTTAATTGGAAGGAATGGACATTATATCTCCAGAAAAGCTTGGCACTTGATAGTGCTTCCTTAGATTCTATTCCAGCTGGTACATACTCGGTATTAGTTCAGTTAGTGATTGAAGGAAAGGGAAAAATAAAGGTGATTTCAGTTTTGAAAGATCCAGGTTATGGCTTAGGGCAAAGAGTTGAGAATGCTATATTACATTATAATAATCGCCTGGAATTTATTGAAGAAGAAAATGTGTATCCAATAAAAATCTACCGGAAACAGCCCATTATATTTGTTGTTAATTGACCAAGAATAACCGAACGCACAAGAGTCCCGCACGTGGGGGAACGAAAGCTTAATAAAATTCCAGCAGCTGGCTACAAAATAATTTCCTCAAATTTTTACAGGCACCGAGTGCACCGCAGCACTCATTTCTTTTATTAGTGAAGAATCTTTTTCAAATGCATTTCCATCAACTATTACATCTGCTCCTTCTTTGCAATTACGATATTCTTTTTTTTTCTTTATAATTCCATTATTAATGATCATCAATATTTCAATTTTTTGTGCAACTGATTCGATCATTGTTTCTGTAATGGGTCGCTTGGCACCGCTGCCAGAATCCATATAGATCAGCTTCATGCCCAGCATTTCACCCGCCATGGCTGTGCACATGGCAATTTCATTTTTATCATGAGGAATAGGGGAAGCATTGCTGATATATGAAACAGTTGTAGGAGCGCCGCCATCAATAACCATATAACCGGTGGGCAAAATTTCCAAACCACTTTGCTTTACGGCAGGTGCCGAAACTACATGCTGGCCAATCAGCAATTCAGGATTGCGGCCGGAAATAAGTGAGAGATATAATAAAGCATCTGCATACCTGCTAAGTTGTGTGGGGCTGCCGGGAAAAAGTATTACAGGAATGGAACAATTTTGTTTGATGTGTTGAACCACATCATCAAGGTGATTGCTGATAACAAGACTGCCACCAACAAGAAAATAATCTACGCTTGCCGTTATTGAAAGATCCATGAGTTCATCCAGCATGGAATGATTCACTTTATCGGGATCAATCAGAACTGCGAATGATTTATGTCCGGTCTTTTTTCTTTCTTCCAGCGATTTATAAATTTTCATCTTCATCTAATTCCGTTGGGGATACAAAAATGCAAAAAAACTTCGGCTTTTTAATGTTTAATAGTTAGCAGGTAACTTAGATTATCAAAGAATAATTTATATAAAAAACCCGTCTCAAAAAAAACCCGCGGCAAGTAAGTACAAAAACGTGTGATAAAAAATTTTAAAGGATGAAATTTTTAAGGTTATCATTATTTTAATTTTTTGTTACCGTAAAGTTACTTGGTAGCAAGCCTTTCAGTGATTATATTCGTGAAAACATCAGTAAATTCAACTGTTTGCAGGGTATTATTTTTAAAAATGCTTGCTGGTTTTGGTTTTCAGAATAAAAGGAATCCTGAGTTATTTTTTTACAAATACGCCGTGAATTCTCCAAAACTTTTTTTGATCAAAAGTGTTGAAAAAAAGGGAAAAGCAATACGAACAGGCATTTCAATTGCTTATCCACATTGTGTTGATATTTGAAGGTTTGAAATAAGAGGTGATAAAAATACTTTCGTTATTACCTCTTATCCGAAGAGCCATCAAGCAAACCCAACTAAATTCTTTTTAATTATGGCTAGTAAAAATCAAAGCTCCGCTAAAAGCGGATTGCAGTTTCGTCGGCGCTTTACAAAAGATGAAGTAAATGTCTTCGACCAGTTTGAATATGATTATCGCACCAGTGTGATTCGTAATCCCAGTGGTGAAATAGTGTTTGAAATGAATAACGTGGAAGTGCCCAGGCAATGGAGCCAGATCGCCACCGATATTCTTGCCCAAAAATATTTTCGCAAAGCCGGGGTGCCTCAACCTGATGGAAGTCTTGGTCGTGAGTCAAGTGCAAAACAGGTAGCTCATCGCCTCGCCAATTGCTGGAGGGTTTGGGGTGAACGCTATGGATATTTTGCTTCAGAAGAGGATGCACAAATCTTTTACGAAGAATTGGTGTATTCCATTTTGAACCAGATGTGTGTGCCCAATAGCCCACAATGGTTCAATACCGGTTTATATGAAAGCTATGGCATTAAGGGAAAGCCCCAGGGACATTATTATGTTGACCAGGCAGACGGGCAACTTAAAAAATCTACTTCGGCATATGAACGTCCTCAACCTCATGCTTGTTTTATTTTAAGCGTGGATGATGACCTGGTGAATGACGGGGGTATTATGGACCTCTGGGTGCGGGAGGCGAGAATTTTTAAATATGGTTCCGGGGTTGGAACCAATTTCTCTAATCTTCGTGGCGAAGGTGAAAAATTAAGTGGTGGAGGTACATCAAGTGGCTTAATGAGTTTTTTGAAAATTGGTGACCGGGCTGCAGGCGCTATTAAAAGTGGAGGCACTACCCGGCGTGCTGCCAAAATGGTTTGTTTGGATCTTGATCATCCGGAGATAGTTGAATTCGTGAACTGGAAAATGGAGGAAGAAAAAAAAGTAGCTGCATTGATTGCTGCTGGTTATGCCAGTGATTATGAAGGGGAAGCTTATAAAACCGTATCAGGCCAGAATTCAAATAACTCGGTTCGCATTCCTAATTCATTTTTTGAAAAATTAAAACATGATGAAGATTGGGAATTAAAAGGAAGAATGGATGGAAGAGTGATGAAAAAAATTCCGGCAAGAGAATTATGGAACCAGATTTCTTATGCGGCATGGCGGTGTGCTGACCCGGGAACACAGTACAATACCACCATTAATGAATGGCATACTTGCCCGGCAGGTGGTGAAATAAGAGCATCGAATCCATGTAGTGAATATATGTTCCTGGACAATACTGCCTGCAACCTTGCATCTGCCAACCTGATGAAATTTTATGATGTTGATAAAAATATTTTTGATGTAGAAGGTTATGAATACAACTGTCGCTTGTGGACAGTGGTATTGGAAATTTCTGTATTGATGGCGCAGTTCCCTTCAAAGGAAGTGGCTCAATTAAGTTATGAATACAGGACATTAGGCCTGGGATATGCAAATCTTGGTACCTTATTAATGGTAAGCGGCATTCCTTATGACAGTGAAGAAGCAAGAACTATTGCGGGAGCCCTCACGGCAATCATGACCGGCATTTCCTACAAAACTTCGGCAGAAATGGCCGGCGTGCTTGGAGCATTTCCCCGGTACGAAGAGAATAAAGAAAACATGCTTCGCGTAATGCGCAATCATCGCCTTGCTGCCTATGATGCTGATGAGTATGAAGGGTTAAGTATAAAACCACAAGGTATCAAGGCTCAGTACTGCCCTGATTATTTATTAAAATCTGCCTGCAAAGCCTGGGATGATGCAGTAGAGTTAGGAGAAAAATATGGATATAGAAATGCACAGGCAACTGTGATTGCACCCACAGGAACAATTGGCCTTGTGATGGATTGTGATACCACCGGTGTTGAACCCGATTTTGCCTTAGTAAAATTTAAGAAGCTAAGTGGTGGTGGTTATTTTAAGATCATCAATCAATCAGTGCCTTCAGCTTTAAAGCATTTGAGATATAGCCAAAAAGAAATTGATGCCATTATTAAGTATGCTGTGGGGTCGGCTTCGTTTGCTGGTGCTCCGCATATCAATCATCAAACATTAAGCGAAAAAGGATTTATTGCTGATGAAATAAAAAAACTGGATGCTGCCGTCGCCTCAGCATTTGATATTGCATTTGTGTTCAATAAATATTCACTGGGTGAAGAATGCCTGCAACGACTGGGCTTTACACCGGAGCAATACAACAATTTTGAATGGAGCCTGCTGGAAGCTCTTGGATTTTCTGATGATGAAATGGAAGCCGCTAATGGTTATGTATGCGGCACTATGATGCTGGAAGGAGCTCCTTTATTGAAAGAAGAACACCTGCCCGTTTTTGACTGTGCCAACAAATGTGGAAAAAAAGGCCGGCGTTATATCCATGCGCATGGCCATATTCGCATGATGGCTGCCGCCCAACCCTTTATAAGCGGTGCCATTTCTAAAACAATTAATCTGCCCAACGAAGCAAATGTAGAGAACATTGCAGATGCTTACATGCTTAGCTGGGAACTGGGTCTGAAGGCCTGTGCTCTTTATCGTGATGGCTCAAAATTATCGCAGCCACTGAGTAATAAGAGTGATAAGAAAAAGAAGACAGAAGACAGTCCCGGTAAATATCGGGATCAGAACCCGATAGCTATCGGGTCAGAAGAGCAGCAACCAGTAACCAGTCCCGATAGCTATCGGGACCAGCAACTGGAATCCCACATCGTCGATCTTGGAAAATTGACCATTGATGAGTTACTGGAAGAAGTGCAGAAAAGAGTACAATCTTCACCAGATACAAAATTAAAACGTAAACTGGCGAGTATTGTAGAACGCCGTTCGTTACCGGCAAAGCGCCGTGGCTTTACACAAAAAGCAAAAATTAATGGACAGGCCATTTTTCTGCGTACAGGTGAATATAGTGATGGAACATTGGGAGAGATATTTATTGATATGGCAAAAGAAGGTGCTACTATGCGTAGCATGCTGAACTGTTTTGCTATCTCTATTTCTATCGGGTTGCAATACGGCGTACCATTGGAAGAGTTTGTCGATAAATTTGCATTTACAAGATTTGAGCCTGCAGGCTTTGTAGAACATCCGAATATTAAATCAACCACCTCCATCGTCGACTTTATATTCCGTATGTTGGGTTACGAATACCTGGGTCGTACAGATCTTGTGCATGTGCTGGATAAACCTGAAGTGCTGAACACGGGTACGGATGATTGGGACGATGTGCCTTCAGGATTGGAATATGCAAAAGCTCCTGAATTATCAAGTGTAAGAATTGTAGGATCTTCCAACGGACCTCAGCCTCAAAAAACAAAACATGCCAATACAGTAAAGGCTGAATCAGGACTAGAGGCGGTGAATGCAGCGGCAAAATCCATGCAAAGCGATGCGCCTGCATGTAATGTTTGCGGTCATATAACTATGCGCAGTGGTACTTGCTATAAATGTTTGAATTGTGGTAATAGTATGGGTTGTAGCTGACCTCACCCCTAACCCCTCTCCGCAAGCGGAGAGGGGGAAAAAGCTTGAATGGCGAAAAACCAGATAAAGAAAGTACCCATTAAAAACATCCCGGCGGTAACGTCGGGATTTTTTTTGCGATCTATATTTTTAATGATCTTTCTAAAAACAGTGGAAAGGTGAAAGTTCTTGTCTTATTGTGGGGACAGGAAAAAGCCAGCAAGCATGCCGCCGGCAAATCCACTTCAGGCAGAAACGTACAGCCGGACAGTCAGGGAAAAATATTGGAAAACAATTTATCGGTTAGTTTGCCGGCCTATAGTGTGCAGGTATGGGAAATAAGATAAATAATCCAGTGTTTTATCGTAAAACTTCTTACAAAAACCCTTAGGTTAAAACGTGGTTTCGCTACTGTTTTTGAAGATGAAAGAATTATTTTTACCCCACAATTCATTAACTATGAAAACGAGAAACCTTCTGATTATTTTTGCCTTGATATTTTTTTTGATCGGTTGCAGCCGTGCAGTAACACCTTCTCAGGCGGCAAGCGGTAGTTATCACCATTGCCGGCCGGTAAGATGATTAATGGTAAGTTAGAAAGGCTGAGCATATTTCTGATTACCTCAGTCAAAGGAAATTTTCTTATGACATAATCTCTAATCGATTCAATGGGCTTTTTGCCCTGTTTTAAGTTATTCCTGGAGTCTTTTAAGGATTGCCAAATAAATTTCCAATGGCTCCTTCAAGCATTGGAAATTTATCTACTACAAAATTTTTAATGGTTTCTATGGCTTTTTTTGCTTGCTCGTCTGTAATTCCCGCTTCCGCTTTCAATTTGTCGATTAATTCTTGCATAAAATATCGTTTAAGATTTAAAGTTAGTACAAATAAAAAACGCCGGAAATTATTCCGACGTCTTCTTAAAAAAATATGACTTATTTGACTTCTTGACCTGATGACTCTTATGCCACTTTCAACAAACTCAGTTTACTCTTATCGAACTTACGTCTTGCATATTCAATGTCAAGAGCAAAGCTTGTTTCTTTTGATGAAGGCAATTCAAACATCGCATCAGTGAGTATTCCTTCACAGATACTCCGCAAGCCTCTTGCACCTAATTTATATTCAACGGCTTTTTCTACCATAAAGTCAAGAACTTCTTCTTCAACTGATAACTTTATGCCCTCAAGCTCAAATAATTTTTTGTATTGTTTCAGCAACGCATTCTTAGGTTCAGTAAGAATAGCACGAAGAGTACTGGCGTCTAATGGATCAAGATGTGTAACTACAGGCAAACGACCGAGTAATTCAGGAATTAACCCAAATGCTTTAAGGTCCTGGGCATTTATATAACGTAGCAGGTTTTTTTTCATGGTTTCCTGCTGCACTTTGTCAACATTAAAACCAATGGTATTGGTTTGTACCCGGCGCGCAATAATCTTATCAATGCCATCAAAAGCGCCGCCGCAAACGAAAAGAATATTTTGCGTATTAATTTTTATAAGCTTTTGCTCAGGATGCTTGCGCCCGCCCTGCGGTGGCACCAGCACATCAGTGCCTTCCAGTAATTTCAACATCCCCTGTTGCACGCCTTCACCGCTTACATCACGGGTAATGGAAGGATTATCTCCCTTGCGGGCAATCTTATCAATTTCATCAATATAAACAATGCCACGTTCAGCGCTGCTGACGTCATAATTACAAACCTGCAATAACCTGGTTAAAATACTTTCTACATCTTCTCCTACATAACCGGCTTCAGTAAATACGGTGGCATCAACAATAGTGAACGGTACATTTAGCATGCGGGCGATACTTTTTGCCAACAATGTTTTTCCGGTTCCCGTTTCACCCACCATGATGATGTTGCTTTTTTCAATTTCAACATCATTGTTATCAGCTGTTTTTTGCTGTAATCTTTTATAATGATTATACACAGCAACCGCCAACACTTTTTTGGCTTCCTCCTGCCCGATCACATATTCATCCAGGAACTTTTTTATCTCAACAGGCTTTTTTACAGTGAGCTTAAAAGAAGAAGCTGTTTTTTCATCACGTATCACCAGCTCCTGCTCAATAATTTCACGGGCGTGTTCTACGCAGTTCTCACAGATATGTCCTTCCTGCCCGGCAATGAGTATTTTAACTTCATCGCGGCTGCGGCCACAGAATGAACAGTGTAAAGGATTTTTTGCCATGCTATTTAAATATACTACGGATTAGAAACGGTTAGGTAAACAGCAAAATTATAAAACCGTCCTGATTAGAACGGTTTTATTTCGATAAAACATTTAAAAAACTCGTTAAGAGGGCTTTATATCTTATCAATGACCTTATCTACAATGCCATATTCGACCGCTTCCTTGGCATCCAGCCAGTAATCACGGTCAAAATCTTTCATAATTCTTTCCGTACTCTTGCCACAATTTTCTGCCAATATTTTTGCGCCAATTTCTTTTACTCTCTGTGTTTGCCTCGCTTGTATCTCAAGATCGGCGCTTACACCCTGTATATGACCCCCCAGGGATGGTTGATGGATCATGACCTCACCATGAGGATAAATAAAACGTTTACCCTTTACGCCGCCGCTTAGCAGAATGCTTCCCATAGAAGCAGCCAGACCCATGCAAATAGTACTTACCGGGCTTTTCATCATTCGCATTGTATCATATATTACCATACCGCTGGTAACTACACCACCCGGGCTGTTGATATAAAATCTTATCTCTTCACCGGTCTTGTCGGCATCCAGCAATAATAATTTGCTCACCACATCTTTTGCGCTTTTATCATCCACAACACCCCAGAGATAGACACTGCGGTTGTCAAAAAATAATTTCTCCAGCTTTTTGCTGAACATCATGATGTCTGATTTCGGCCTTTCTTCCGGAGCTTCTTCGTCATCACTTCTCCACCCGATAGCTATCGGGTTGTTGTATAAAAAATGGTTACGGGACATAGTATTTATCGTTTATCGTTTTTTGTTTCTGGTTTCTTGTGGCTGGTTATTGGTCATACACCTGGCTTCTGTAATTCTGATCTTAGATTAATGGCTTCAAACTGTCATCTGCCTCTATCAACTATCATCCAACTATTAATCTTTCTTTTCCTTTTTCGGATTAATCAGTAATACCTCATCTACAAGGCCATATTCCTTTGCTTCAATTGCGGTCATCCATTTATCACGATCAAAATCTATTTCAATCTGGTCTGCAGGCTTGCCCGTATGAAAGTTTACAATTTCATACAATTCAGTCTTTAATTTCCTGATCTCTTTTACGGTAATTTCAATATCGCTTGCCTGTCCCCCAATAGCTCCACTGGGTTGATGCATCATAATTCTTGCATGTTTTAATGCAGCTCTTTTTCCTTTTGTGCCCGCACCTAAAAGCACACAAGCCATTGATGCTGCCATGCCAATACAAATAGTGGCAACATCCGGTGAAACATATTGCAGCGTATCATACACACCAAGCCCGGAATATACACTACCGCCGGGACTGTTGATGTACATATTTATATCTCTCGTACGATCCGTTGAATCAAGAAAAAGCAATTGCGCGGTAACAATGTTAGCTACCTCATCATTAATGGGATAGCCAAGAAAAATAATACGATCCATCATCAAGCGACTGTATACATCCATTACTGCAACATTCATGGGTCTTTCTTCAATAATATTTGGAGTAAGGGCTGTTACCATGTGAGAAGCATAACTATGTAAAGTATTACTGGAAATACCTTTATGCTTGACAGCATATTTTTCAAACTCTGAATTGAAACTCATATAAAAAATTTAGGGTTTAAGGTGCAAAGTTTAAGGTTTTTTAATGGAAGAGGCTGCCGAAAAATTATATGCATACCTTAAACCTTCAACTTTAAACTTTTTGAACGCATCAAATATCCGTCCAATTGCCAAAATCGCAAAATTGGTGACAGGATAGCAGCCCCCTACCCTCCAAGGGGGAACTTAGGTTATACTGTTTACTAAATATGTCATTTTGTTTTTTGATGGAACCAGATTGAACATGAAATGAAGCTTTATCGGTAAAATGATATTCAGAATAATTTCTTTGTATAAAATCTTCTTCTATGGTTGGTGCTATAGCTTTAGCGCACGCGGTAGGCGGAGAAAGGGGTTTTAATGATGCTGATGCTGATGTGCTTCTACCATTTTAGTAAAATCATCAGAACTTATTTCTTTTTCTTCCGGCTTAAGCTCGGTCTCCACCCAGTCAAAAATTTTCTGACTTTGAATCCGGGTGTAGGCATCTTCAATATACTTGCGATCCTTCATCATTTTTTCTATATAATCTTTTACCCAGGGTTGTTCTTCGTCCAATGTGCCCATACCCATGTAGCCAAAGAGTTGTTGTTTCGCGAAGTTGCGAATTTCATCGGGGGTAACCTGTATATTATTTTCTGAAACTATTTTATCCGAGATCAGGCTCCATTTTAGTTGATTGAGGAAAACAGGGAATTCTTTTTCAACTTCTTCATCAGTCTTCGGTTTTTCACCTTGTGTCCGCATCCATTTTTTCAGAAACTCATCAGGGAATTTTATTTCTGTGTGATCCAATAATTCATGATAAGCCTGGTGCTGCAACTGGTTTCTTGCCTGTCCATCCCAATGCGCCTGAATTTCTTCTTTGATCTTATTTCTGAAATCGGCTTCTGACTTTACATCACCGTTTGGATACAGTTGATTAAAAAAATCTTCATTTAATTCTCTTTTTTCCAGCAAACCAATCTTAGTAATGTGTAGTTTGAAATTTTTGTCGGCTGCAGCTTCATCATCCTTATTTAATCCAAGATCACCCATGACCCACTCCCGTTCCTTATCCTCAAATGCAGTTTTTATTTTTATGATAATAAAATCATTTTTTGTTTTGCCCATCAGGTCGTTCCGAATGCCTTCAGTAAAATATTTTACAAGCAATGAATTGTCTTTTGTAATTCCTCCCTGCAATTCATTGCCATTTTCATCAGCTTCAATAAACGTAATATTAAGCACATTTTCGCCATTAGTAACGGTATCCTCATCCTTCATATTTCCATACCTGTTCTGAAGGCGGGCCAGCTCATCATTGATCATTTCATCAGTTATCTGCACTTTGTATCGAAGAGTTTTTGCCTTTCCCAGGTCGGTCATATTAAAATCAGGTTTCAGACCAATCTCAAAGGAAAAATGATAGTCAGCGGGACTATTCATATTCAACTGGCGAAGATTTACTTCATCCGGCAATGGCTGTGCAAAAATGTCGAGCTTTTCTGTTTCGAAATATTTTACCAGCTCACGATCAATGGATCGGAGTACTTCATCTGTAAAGAGGGAGCTGCCATACATTTTTTTTATCAACCCGGCAGGCACCATGCCCTTACGAAAACCCGGAATATTTGCTTTTTTGCTATAATCTTTTATGGATTTTTCGAAAGCGGGAAGATAATCTTCCTTTGATAAGGTTAAAGTCAGCTTTTCATTTAACAGACCTATATTTTTCCTTGTAACTGTAGCCATATTGAAACCCCCATCTCCGCCTACTGCGTGCGCTAAAGCTATAGCGGTGGCGCAAGGCGGAGAGTATTTATGCACTCGGATTAATGAGTGACGTTGAAAAAATGTTCAATAGATAATAAACAGTTGAAGAGTGCGACGCAACAAAAGTCAAATAGAATTACAAATGCTGGTTACACAATTATCAACTAACTATTGAAGAACTCTGAATCAAAAATGACAACCCAACCTAAGTTCTCCGCCTTGCGCCACCCCTAGCTTTAGCGCACGCGGTAGGCGGAGGACAATGGGTTTTGTGCGGGTGGAGGGACTCGAACCCCCATGCCTTACGGCGCCAGATCCTAAGTCTGGTATGTCTACCAATTTCACCACACCCGCTCATTTGTCAAAAGGTCAAATTGGTCATACAGGTCATTTCACATTGACTTATATGACTTACTGTCTCATTTGACTTCAAAATGGGCTGCAAATGTAGCGCAATTCACATAAAGAAAGCGGCTGCTTTTGCTTAAATTTGTTAACTGTGGAAACTGTTGCGCAAATACCTAAATATAACCTGAGCGAGGAGCAGGAAAAAAAGCTGATCCTTCGTGAATACCGTGCCTTACTGCGCAGTCTGAAAACAAAACTTAAGCCCGGTGACCGGAAAATGATCCGCCTGGCATTTGAAATATCGGCTGATGCTCACAAAACCATGCGCCGCAAAAGCGGAGAACCGTACATACTTCATCCATTAGCAGTAGCAAGAATTTGCGTGGAAGAAATTGGTCTTGGTGTTCGCTCCACTATTTGTTCTTTATTGCATGATACCGTTGAGGACACAGATATAGCCCTGGAAGATATAGAAAGGGATTTTGGAAATGAGATCGCAAGAATTGTAGATGGACTTACAAAGATTTCCAATGTTATTGATGTGAATGCCTCCAAGCAGGCTGAGAATTTTAAAAAGATCCTGCTCACCTTAACAGATGACCCCCGCGTTATACTGATCAAGCTGGCGGATCGCTTGCATAATATGCGCACGCTTGACAGCATGAAAAGAGAAAAGCAATTAAAAATTGCTTCTGAAACTGTATATGTGTATGCCCCGCTGGCCCATCGCATGGGTTTGTATAATATTAAAACCGAGATGGAAGACCTGGCAATGAAATACCTGGAGCCGGAGACCTATAAAGAAATTGCACAAAAGCTCGCTGAAACAAAAAGGGAGCGTACAAAATTCATCAATGAATTTATTAAACCACTGAATGAGAAACTCGAAAAAACAGGATTTAATTTCGAAATCTATGGGCGCCCGAAAAGTATTCATTCCATCTGGACCAAGATGAAGAAAAAAGGGGTGGCGTTTGAAGAAGTATACGATCTTTTTGCTATCCGTGTTATTTTAAGTTCCCCGCCTGAAAGAGAAAAAGAAGATTGCTGGAAAGTGTATTCACTGATAACAGATGAATATATCCCTTCGCCGGAGAGGTTGAGAGATTGGTTGAGTAATCCAAAGAGTAATGGGTACGAGGCCTTGCATACTACAGTGATGGGTCCCGAAGGAAGGTGGGTGGAAGTGCAGATACGAACAAAAAGAATGAATGAGATTGCAGAAAAGGGACTTGCTGCTCACTGGAAATACAAAGAGGGTGGAGCTGATGAAAGCCGTTTTGATAAATGGTTTCAGCAGATACGTGAAGTTATTTCAACCGAAGGCACGGATAGTATTGATTTCCTACAGGATTTTAAAACCAGCTTTCTTGCCGAAGAAATTTATGTATACACGCCCAAAGGAGATGTAAAAATGCTACCGGTTGGTTCCACAGCGCTGGATTTTGCATTTGCCATTCACAGCGCCATTGGGAGCAAATGTATTGGCGCCAAATTGAACCATAAATTAGTTCCGATCAGTCAAAAGCTGCGTAGTGGAGACCAGATAGAAATAATTACCAGCAACAAACAAAAACCATCGGAAGACTGGTTGACCTTCGTGGTAACAGCAAAAGCAAAAAGCAAAATAAAAGATGCGCTGAAAGAAGAAAAGCGGAAAATAGCAGAAGATGGAAAATATACTTTGCAAAAAAAACTGGAAGGACTCGGTGCTGCATTTTCACAACATAATATTGAAGAACTGGTGAACTGGTACAAGCTTAATTCTCCATTGGATCTTTTTTACCAGGTTTCTATAAAAAACCTTGATCTCAAAGAGCTCAAGGATTTTAAAGTTCATGGTGATAAGCTTGAGCCTCCGAAGCCTGTTAAACCAATTCAGGAATTAAAACCAGAGATTGTTCCCACATTATCCAAAAAGGAAACCGAACTTATTATTTTTGGGGAGAGCAGCGATAAGATTGTTTACAACCTTGCTAATTGCTGCAAACCTATTCCCGGCGATGATGTATTTGGTTTTGTAACCACGGGAAAGGGACTTACTATTCATAGAACCAACTGTCCTAATGCGGCTAAACTATTATCCAATTATGGACATAGGGTAGTGAAAACAAAATGGGCCAAGAACAAAGAAATATCCTTCTTAACGGGTTTACGGATTATTGGTCTTGATGACGTGGGTGTAGTAAACAAGATTACCAACCTGATTTCCGGAGAATTAAAGATTAATATTGCGGCTATTACGATTGAAGCAAAAGAGGGTTTGTTTGAAGGCAACATGAAGATATTTGTACATGATAAAGAAGAGTTAGATGAATTAGTGGGCCGGCTCAAATCGCTTACGGGCATACATTCTGTTGACAGGTTTGATACGGAAATAGTTTGATATTAAGAAGACGGGTCTCTTTTGAAGGGTACATTTTATTTTGAATTTATTTTTTTAATCGACCAGGTTAGAATGATTTTCTTATACACATTTTAGAATATTTCAAAAAAACTATTATCCAATAATTATTTTTGCCAGCGCTTGATAGTCAAAAAAGTCAAATAAGTCAAATAGGTCAAAAAAGTCAGATTGACTATTATGACTTGCATGACTAGTATGACTTGTATGGACTTAAAATAACTAATATGGTTGACGTAATTCTTGGCCTGCAATGGGGCGATGAAGGAAAAGGAAAGATTGTTGATTTTTTTGCAAAGGATTATGATGTAATAGCCAGGTTCCAGGGTGGACCTAATGCCGGTCATACGTTATATGTAAAGGATAAAAAAATAGTGCTGCACCAGATACCTTCTGGTGTTTTTCATGATGGCGTTATAAATCTTGTTGGTAATGGTGTGGTCCTTGACCCGGTGATATTAAAAAGGGAATGTGATACAGTTTCATCCTTTGGTATTGATCTGAAAAAAAACTTATTTATCGCAGAGCGTACTCACCTCATTCTTCCTACACACAGAGCCCTTGATAAAGCAGCCGAACTTTCAAAAGGTATTGATAAGATAGGATCAACATTGAAGGGAATTAGCCCTGCCTACATGGATAAAACAGGTCGTAATGGTTTGAGAGTGGGTGACCTGCTGGATAAAAATTTTACCACTTCCTATATCAGGCTTCGGTTAAAGCATCAAAAGTTGCTGGATAATTATTCATTCAATGAAGATATTACTGCCTGGGAAGAAGAATTTTTTGAGGCGCTTGAATTTTTAAAGCAACTGAATATTGTAAATGGCGAGTATTTTATCAATAATAAAATTCGTGAGGGAAAAAGAGTGTTGGCAGAGGGCGCACAGGGGAGCATGCTTGATATTGATTTTGGAACCTTTCCTTTTGTTACATCCTCCAGTACAATTACGGCGGGAGTATGTAATGGATTGGGGGTGGCACCTCAAAAGATCAGGGAAGTAATTGGTGTTACAAAAGCTTATTGCACCCGGGTGGGAGGGGGGCCGTTTCCCACTGAGTTGAATGATGAAACAGGCGAACAATTAAGACAAACAGGTAGTGAATTTGGAGCAACAACCGGGAGACCAAGGCGTTGCGGGTGGATTGACCTGGTAGCCCTTCGTTTTGCCTGCATGATCAATGGGGTTACTCAGCTTGTCATGACAAAAGCAGATGTGCTGGATGCATTTAAAGAGCTTCAGGTTTGTACGGCCTATAAAATAAACGGGAAAGAATGCACTGAAATTCCTTTCCAGATGATGAGAATGAGTATCGAGCCTGTTTATAAAGGCTTTCCCGGCTGGAACATTTCCACCAGTGCAGCGAAATCATCTGCAGGATTGCCTGTGGCCATGAAGCAGTATGTGGAGTTTATTAATAAAGAACTTGGCGTCAATATTCAGTATATTTCCAATGGCCCCGGAAGGGAACAGATAATCTCTTTATTTGATAAGTAAAATATCATGAAAAAATAGTTTTAAAAAATTTGGCGGATTAAAAACTTCGCTGAAATTTTACACCTACTAATCCTTGGACTATGACAGGAAAATCTGATAAAGAAAAAAAACCCGTAGGGAAAACTAAACCCGAATCCGAAAAAGAGCCGGTGAAAAAACCTTCCTCCAAATCAAAGAAACAATTGGATGATGATGACGATGATTTGGATGACGAAGATGAAATGGAAACATCTGTCGTTAAAAAAGGCAAAGCCGCCGCATCTTCAACTAAGAAGAAATCTGATGACGATGATGACGATGATGATGTTCCGGAAACGGAAGTGGATGATTGGGATAAAGTAGAAGAAGAAGAAGAATGGGATCCCGATTTCGAGGAGTTTGATGTTCCCAAATCAAAAGCCAAAAAGACTACGGGCAAAAAAGCCGCAGCAGATGAAGAGGATGATTTTAAACTGGATGATGAGTTTAAAGATATGGACCTTTTTAATGACAGCGGCTTTGACGATGAAGAAGACGATTTTTAATTATTATAAAAGTTGAGTATCGCAACCAACACCAACTGCATTTTTCCCGTTTCAAATTTTACACAGGTAAAAAGCAAGGTGTTGAACTGGGCAAACCGGTTCAACACTTTTTGTTTTTTGGATAATCATCAATACCAGTTAAAACCGCATTCTGAAGAATGTATACTGGCTGCCGGTTCTGTTGATTTCATAAAAGAAAATGCCGGGAATGCTTTAGACGAATTAAAGAAATTTATTGAGAACCGGCCTGGCTCGAAAACCCAGACCCGATGGTTGTTTGGACATTTGGGATATGATTTGAAAAATGAAATTGAAGATGTTCATTCGTTGCATACTGACCATATTCAATTCCCTGATCTTTTTTTCTTTCAACCTGCAATAGTCATTCGATTTGACAAAAATGAAATGATTATAGAATCAGGGAATGAAGATGAAGAAAAAATATTTTATGAAATTTTATCAGCAGAAGAAAATGCTGACAGAATTGTATCGGGGCCAATAACCATATTCAACCGGCTTTGGAAAGAAGAATATATTTCAATCATTCAAAAATTAAGAGAGCATATTTTAAGAGGTGATTGTTATGAAATAAATTTCTGCCAGGAATTTTTTGCAGAAAATACTAACCTTGAGCCATTAACTATTTATAAAAAATTATCGGCTATTTCACCTAATCCTTTTTCTGCTTTATACAAGATCAACGATAAATACCTGCTTTGCGCCAGTCCTGAACGTTTTTTGAAAAAGAAAGGGAATAAAATTTTATCCCAACCAATAAAGGGTACTTCAAAAAGAATGGCAGACAGGTTTGAGGATGATGAAAGTAAAAGAGAATTGCTGCAAAGTTCAAAGGATCGTTCAGAAAATGTAATGGTAGTTGATCTTGTTCGGAATGATCTTTCAAAAATCTGTGTTGAAGGCACTGTGAAAGTGGATGAATTATATGGAATATATTCTTTTCCACAGGTACACCAGATGACCTCTACAGTGAGTGGCGAATTAAGAAATGATATTTCTTTTTCTGAAATTATCAGGGCCACCTTCCCAATGGGTTCAATGACAGGGGCGCCGAAGAAAAAAGTATTGGAGCTGATTGAGCAGTATGAAAAAACAAAGCGTGGAATTTTTTCCGGGGCGGTTGGATATATAAACCCTGACGGAGATTTTGATTTTAATGTAGTGAGACGAAGCATCATGTAAAACCAAAGCAATAAATACCTTTCTTTTAAAACCGGGTCAGCGATTAACTTTTATAGTGATGCAGAGAAAGAGTGGGAGGAATGTATGCTGAAAGCTGAAGCAATGAAAACTGTGTTGGGAGTTGAATAATGGTAAATAATTATTTACCACCATTACTTACTGGCGCCAATAACAACCTCATCGATTCTTCAAGTATCAGGTATTTTTTGGAGTTAAAGATGTCCATTTTATCTGCAGGCAAACGAAGACCA
>Ga0137463_1000231_pt1 | contig 21224 bp, 20 predicted proteins | sample EasRivERMGT800_2_FD_102333 | JGI IMG/M metagenome (GOLD analysis project Ga0137463, IMG submission 102333) | Soil microbial communities from meander-bound floodplain in the East River, Colorado, USA - East River MetaG ERMGT800_2 | ecosystem: Environmental > Terrestrial > Soil > Floodplain ...
GACACGGTGCGGCAGGACACGGTGCGGCAGGACACGGTGCGGCAGGACACGGTGCGGCAGGACACGGTGCGGCAGGACACGGTGCGGCAGGACACGGTGCGGCAGGATGCGGTGCCAGGCACCGCTTCGGGGCCGGCTCATTCGCATGTTTGACAGGTCTGCCAGGCGATCCATCGCCGGTCCTTCCTGAAAATCCGTTTCTATGCCGCGGCACGGGCCGATGCGTCGTGCATCAGCCCTGAATCAAACGCAACGCCCAATGCACCAGACAGACGCTTCCGATCGATCCCAGCAGCCAGAGCAAGGTCCGCGACGGATCGGAAACTCCCGCCAGTTTCCCCTGCGCAGCGCTCCACCAGCACCACGGAATCTGCACCGCACACACCAGCGCCACGAGCACACCGCTGGCGCTCGCGCGAAACGCCGCGGGGAGGTTTCCGTGCATGAGCTGAGAGAAACTGGTGGTCATGCCGCAACTCGGACAGGGAATGTTGAATAATTCGCGAAAACTGCACGGAGGCAGGCCCAGCTTCTGATGCGTTCCATACCCGCGAGGGTCGGGCGTCATCGAGGAAGCCGTGGCGAAGCCGCCGATCAAAAACAGACTCCAGGCCACGAGCAGCCAACGGCCGCGCCGTGCGACGGGATATCCGCCTGATCCTGTATTGGGGGTCATTGAGGGAAGTGTGAGGGGGCGGAACTTATCGGGTCGTGGCGAATCCTGCAAGAGCAAGTTTACGCCGGCCAATCACCGCTGAATACCTCGACTGCCGGGCCAGTCAGATACACTTCACCGCTCTCGGCCCATTCGAGTTCGAGGTCCCCCCCGGGCAGATGGGCGAGCACGCGGCGCTCGGTCAGGCCGGCCAGGACTCCTGCCACCGCCGAGGCGCAGGCCCCGGTCCCGCAGGCCTGGGTTTCCCCGGAGCCCCGCTCCCAGACCCGCATGTGGAATTCCCGCGGGGAAACGATCTGGATGAACTCGGCGTTCACACGGCGGGGAAAGGCGGGATGCCGCTCGACCTCGGGTCCGACCCGCAGCACCCAGTCGTCGTTCAACTGCTCGACAAATGTCACGCAATGCGGATTGCCCATCGACACGCAGGTCACGGCGAATTCGCGTCCCCCGGCCGACAGCGTCTGGCGGATCGGCGGGTCTCCTGGCAGGGTCGTGGGGATCTTCGTGCTTTCGAGAATCGGCGTCCCCATATTGACCCGCACGCGCTGGACCAGGCCGCGGGACGTTTCGAGATCGAGCGCCAATACGCCCCGTCCGGTTTCGATCTCGAGCCGGTCCTTGCGGGCGATCCCGTGATCATAGACATATTTGGCAACGCACCGCACGCCGTTCCCGCACATTTCCGACTCGCTGCCGTCGGCGTTGAACATCCGCATTCGGGCATCGGCGACCTCCGAAGGGCAGATCAGAATCAGCCCGTCGGCCCCGATCCCCTTGTGCCGGTCTGAAACGGCGATTGCCAGTCGGGGAATCTCCCGCGGAACCGGTTCGGCAAAGCAGTCGACATAGACATAGTCGTTGCCAGCCCCGTGCATCTTTGTGAATTTCATGATTTTAGTCTATCAGACTCAAAACAGCCGTTCAAATCGGCTGTTCCCGTGATTTCGCCTCAATTTGGCACCTTGCAGGGGGCTGTTAAGGATCGGGTTGCCAGGTCGAATGCCGTTGATTCCGAAGCCGGATTGCTATAATTTGAGTGCAGTCAGCAACGTCCATCGTCAGCCCGACACGCCGGCCTCGGCGCTGGTTCGGGATTAATGGTAAAACCAAGAACGGAGCCTCAAGCCCATGTCGATCTCGATTACGGAAAAAGCCGCCAAAGAAGTCCAGCGAGTGATGAGCGAGCAGAAGATGCCCGAAACGACGATTCTGCGAATCGGAGTCGTGGGTGGGGGATGCAGTGGCTTTCAATACAGCCTCGGCTTCGACGACAAGACCGACGCCTTGAAGGACGAAATGTCGGAACAGCATGGCGTGCGCCTGGCCGTCGACAAGAAGAGCGAACTGTTCCTCGACGGGACCGTCCTGGATTTCTATGACGGCCTCGAGAAGCGCGGGTTCACGTTCAACAACCCGAACGCCGTCAAGAGCTGCGGCTGCGGCAGCAGTTTCTCGGCTTAAGCCGGCTGCAAATTCGAAGTGAGTCAACAGGCGACGCCTGCGGTTTCACCAGACCGCGGGCGTCGTTTCTTATCCGCCGTCCTGAAACAACGGTAATTGTCCGTTACCGTTCGTCAGGTGGACCTGCATGTCTTCGGCGGGCAACGAATTCAGGAACCGTCGGGGAATCCGGCACTGCAGCGTGACGCGCGAGTCTGCATAATCCTTGCTCACGACTTCGGCATGGGCCGCCAGGTACGAGAGCAGCCGTCCGTTCCCCACGTTCGTTTCGAGTGTCGCATCGACGTAGCCGTCTCCCAGCCGTTCGGCGACGATCCGCCCGAGCTGGTCGAGCCCGGTGCGTTCGACCGCACTGACGGAAACGGCCGGATCGTGATTGGCCCGCAGCACGTCGAGATACGACCGGTCGCGGAGTGCGTCGATCTTATTGAGCACCAGCACGGCCCGCGTCGCGTCGATGCCGATCTCCTTCAACACCGAGTTGACCGTCGTAATCTGCTGTTCGGCCGACGGGCTGCTGGCATCGACGACGTGCAGCAGCACATCGGCGTGCCGCGCTTCCTCGAGCGTCGAACGGAACGAAGCGACGAGATTGTGTGGCAGATCGCGAATGAAACCCACTGTGTCCGACAGCAGCACGCGCCCCAGATGCGGGATATTCCAGTTGCGGGTGCGTGTGTCGAGCGTGGCAAACAACTGATCGGCCACATACACATCGGCCCCCGTCAGGGCGTTCATCAGCGTGCTCTTGCCGGCGTTCGTATAGCCTACCAGCGAGACGGTCAGATGGTCGTGCCGCTGAAAAACCTGCCGCTCACGCCGCTTCTCGACTTCTTTGAGCCGGCGCTTCAATTCGGTGACGCGGGCATCAATCAACCGGCGGTCAGTTTCGAGCTGCTGCTCACCAGGACCGCGGCTGCCGACTGCCCCTTCGGTTCGCTCGAGGTGGGTCCACAACCGCTTGAGGCGCGGCCGCATGTAGAGGAGCTGTGCCAGCTCGACCTGCAATTTCGACTCATTCGTTCTGGCGTGAGTGGCGAAGATCGACAGAATCAGCTCGCTGCGATCGACGATTTCCTTTTCGGTTTCCTTTTCGAGATTGCGCATCTGGGCGGGGCTGAGATTATTGTCGAAGATGATCGTATCGACCTGTTCGAGCGCGATCAGCGACTTGAGCTCTTCGACCTTCCCCTTGCCCAGGTAGGTCCCCGCGTCAGGCCATTGCCGGTTCTGGATCAGCGTTCCCGCAATCCTGACGCCGGCCGTTTTGGCCAGCCCGCGAAGTTCGTCCAGCGGATCATCGAGTTCTCGTTGTGCCCCGGGGAGCACGACGGCGACGAGAATCGCCCTTTTCTGTTTGACGCTTAAGTCAACGCGTTTCGGTTCAGACAATGTCGACCATTCCCTCCGCGGCGCCGCGCAGGCGCCCGTGAACATGCTTCCAGATGAAATTCTAGGACGCAGCCGGCACCGCGGCAACCACCCTTCGCAAATGCCCGCTCGGAAAACTCGAGCCGGAGCTGCGTCGCAGCCGCGGTGTGTCGCGCGGGCGGGCTGATGCAGACGTCCCGGAATGAACCCTCATCCACCGCAGTGTGCCGGTTTTATCGCTTTGTCAGCCTTTTCCGAAAGTTCCGAGTGCGCCGCAGCCGATATTTCAGAATTGAGAGACCGCGCTCGTCCCAGGTTCGCGTCTGATTTCGTCAAAAACGCGATCTTTTGCCCGGCGCAGGCTGAAAACCACCAGCGACTCTGTGATCGACAGGTGACGGCACACGTCACCTGCAGTTCGCCAGGCCGCATTCGACCCCCTTCTCACCAGTCTGACGCCATGCCCGAGCTCACGACGGCCAACATCGAGTCAGTTCTGCAGGCGTGTCGCGATAAGATCGACGCCATCAGCCGATCGCTCAATCTGTGCTTCGACACCGATATTCAATTGGCGGTGGGGGAGTTGCAAAGGAGTGCCGCGATTGGTGATTCGGTCGCCTGGACCGGTCCAGGGCTCGTCGTTGCGTTTAACGTTGGAACGAGCGCCATGTTGTGCGCGATTTCCGAGACGCTTCCCCTCCCCGAGTGGTACACCCATCCGAGTGAAAGTCAGTCGACTCGCCTCGAGACGCTCGCGCGGGAGTGGTCGATCAACTGCCTGCCGGACGATTCACCCGCTGAGAATTCCGTTTGCCGCGCCGTGCCTGATCTCAAGGAATGCATTGCCAGCGCACTCCTGGTCGATGGGGCGATCTGCCTGCCGCTCCTGGCCGGTGAACCTGACGGAAAGCCTGTTGAAAGAATCTGGTTGCTCGGGCCGGCCGAACAGCTTCCCGTGATGTCCAGGATCCAACGGGCCGCGGGTAATCCCGACGCCGGCAAAGATCGCCGCAGCCCGGCGCCGGCGGGAGCACAGGGATCCGATGCGCGACTTCCGCGGGCAGTTGACCGTTTGCGCAAGCTCCCCGTCGCGGTGACGGTGAGGCTGGCAGAAAAGAAGGTCGAAATCAGCCAGCTCATTGGCCTGGGCCCGGGAGCGATCATCACGTTCGACAAGTCGTGCGAAGATCTGATTGACCTGTACGTGAATAATCAGATCTACTGCCGGGGAGAAGCGGTCAAGATCGGCGAAAAGTTCGGGATCAAGATCTGTGAACTCGGTTCTCAGCCGGCGCACCTCTCGCCGGTGAACGGGCCGGCATAGCCTCCCGGTGATCTTGAGTCTGCTCGACTGGACCGGTCGGCAGTTCCGGGAAGGCAAACGGGGCGCAATTCCATCGGACCTGGCGCCGATCCTGGAGCGGCTGCAGATCGGCGGGGAGCCGGGCTGGCTGGAGTTGATGGGCCCGTTCAGCAGGCTGTTTCGCCGAGCCGCGGGCTGTTTTGATGCAGGGCCGCAATCGCTGGCGCGCGAAGGCGCGCAGCGCGGCTGCCGCGTCGCTCAGGGCATGCGCCACAGTCGGGCCGGGTTCATCTGACCGGTTCGCAGCGAGCGGAACCCGCGACGCGGGCGTAAGAGACAGCCCTCGGAGTCAGGTCGCGCCGCTGCCGCGCGCCAGCCATTCTGAAACGGTCTCGAATTGTCCAATTTGAGGCGGCCGGAGAATCCCGGGCCCCTGCCAGACGGGTCATTTGCCGCTGTGCGCAGATTCCATCGCGTTGGAACCGCCTGCACGGTAGTGCCACCAACCCCCGTCACCCGCACCTTTCTAATAGCAACTTCATGAATGTTGTCGGCCATCCCCGCTCTTCCTGCGTGTCGGGTACCGGAACACCGCGCAGCCTGGATGGCCGACCACGCGGACTCCAGCGGCAATCCGAGCCATGCCATATCCTGCCCCGATTCGGACGTAGTTAGCATCCGGGCGGTGCTTTTTGTTTGACTCTGGCTTTGCGGTCGTCCCATAATCGGATGCATGTGAGTGCGGCCCTGTGACTATGGTCCATTGCCATCCTCTCCGCGACAGGAATACATGATGCCCCGTCGAAGATCGAGCGTCCCTGAGTCGTTCTGCGTGCACATTGCGGCCGAAACGCTGGAAGTGCGGGCATTGCTGTCTTCTGCTGCAGGCGCGGCGCACGCGGCTTTGCACGAAGCGGCCTTGCACACCAACGCGATCACACTCCTCAAACCCCCTCCTGTATCAGTGGATGGGGGCCTTTCAATCGACGGCGGTGTTGTGACACAAATCCCGGGGAAGGGCACTTTAAAGATTTCAAACGCCCACCCCGTCCTGGGGTCTAAGGTGACAATCAAAGTCGTTTTCCCGCCGGCCGGCAACCCTTTAGAGTCGGTCAAGGCAACACTCACAGGCAAAGTCGCGTCGGTCGATGATTCAAACCCCGCAGCGACAGGATTCAAGCTCCATCCGGGCAAGAGCAGCCTGACGCTGAAAGGTTTCGATAACAACAAACCATTCACAGCCAAAGCCGTTGCCGACGGAACAAAAGATTGGGGCCTCATTCTCGAGAGTGACGGGACTTTCGCCCTCGCTGCGGAACTCTATAACTTTGGTCCCAAGGCACCCGCGAGCCTGGCCAATAAATCGGTGGGCATCCTGATCGGGCCATAGCGCACTCGCCACCATTTGCGTGCTTCCCGCGCTGCTTCCACGATCTGCACGCGGAGATGTTCGGGTGCCCGGCTCGTCCGCCACACGCGTTCAGGCGTTCTCGTTAAAGGGGTTAGGGGTTTGCCACCCATTATTCGACGGATGGCCGTTGCAGGACTTTTACGTAAGCCATTTCCGCTCGATGCATTGCGTCACACGTTGCGGCGTGGCGGGTCCGCGTTATTGGGTGGCACTAACGCTGCAGCGGGTGACGTTTCCAGTCCAATAATCCCCTCGCGATTGAACTTGCTGTTCATCCTGGCTCAGATTTGGCGTTGACTGCCCGGTTCGCCGATGTGTTTGTCGACTGAAATGCCAAAAGCTCCCATTTTTGCGCAATCATACAGCAAGACTCTATCTTCGCTGACATTGTTATCCCGTTTCAGCATGTCGAAGATTTCATACAGCCCTTCTTGAATCGCCTTGTTGAGATTCAGCGATCGGTCGGTTCCCCCATAGTTACACGTGTCTGGACCGTTGGCAATCACGACATAAATGCCATTATATCCCGTAATGCCGTAGTCGCCGGCTTCTTCTGTGGGAGTGCCCAGATTCCCGTTCCCGCGGAGGGGATCACTTTTGAAATGGATACCACCACCTGGCGAGTGAAACGCCACAACGTCTGTCAGATCTTTGTTGTTCATGTAGCAGTACAGCACCGCCGAGCAGGTCCGCAGGTTGACGACGGCCACCGGCAGCTTCGCGGCAGGGACATGCCTCCCTTTACCCTCTTGAATGCCGTTGCTCGAGGTTTGGAGTTCACCCGCGTAGATGCTCTCATGCCCGCCGAGATCGAAGATCGCAGGGACCGTCAGATTGTATAACCGCGAGCCGCTCTTGGCGATATATTGCTTCATGGAAGGCTCCCGTTGAATCGAGACTCTGAAAAAGCGCAGCTGAGCACGGGCAGAAATTCGATAACCGAAAAAACTCGAAATCCTCCGGCGGTTTGCTGATTCTGTTGCACAACGAGAAACGACTGCAAACGTGCTGACCAGGCAGGTCGTGTCAAGATGAATAGGACCTAAGCGAAACGCGACGCTCCTTCAGTCTATCAGTTCTTGCGCCTCGGCCAACTCCCGGTCGTCCAGGTGCATGTAGAGCTGGGTGGTGCCGCGCTGCGCGAGAAAGTAGAGGGTGGAAAGTTGAAAGTAGAACGATGGGATTGGCCGGCCTGGTCGCGCAGGCGCGAATAGGTTCGGCTCAGGTTCTCGACGCGCCAGCCCCGGCCGGAGGGACACAGGAACACCGGGCCTTCGGTCCGGCCGGCGATCGCCTGCTCGAGCAGCTCCCCCAACTTGCGGCCGATGGGGATGCGGCGGACGCTGCGCGAGAAAGTAGAGGGTGGAAAGTAGTGATGAGAAAACCCGTGTGGCTGGGGCAGATCAGCGTCTCTGGGCTACGATTTCCAATCGGACGTTGAAGCGTTCACGGGTGGGCACTTGCGCGCAAGAGGATGCCCCAGTTCAGCGTCCCAGATCTGGGGCATTGATGAACTCGCCGAGGATGTCATCGCTCGCTCAACGCTGGCTTTGGCAGATCAGGTGCACAGACTGGGGACCTGCCCCAGCCACACGACCCGGGGTTTGTCGTGCAGCCGGTGAAGCAGGGCAAACGTCTGCAATCGCTCGAGGGCCACGGCATTGTGGTGCCGCGTCCTGTCGGACATCCCCCGCGTTGGAGTTCAGGCTTTAGCCTGCGCAGTTTGAGCCCCGGTCACACAATTGCATCCAGCGAGTGCCGATCCCGCTCTCCACGGATGAAATGTTGTGAACAACATCCAACGGCGCAGGCTAAAGCCTGAACTCCAACGGGCGCACGATGCCAGCCACACCACGCCAGGAACTTTTCGTTCAATTCGCCGATCATCATGGGTGCGTCCTCCAGGGTGCGAGATCAGTCAGCAGCAGGTCATTAGTCACGTCAGTTGTCGGCGCTGGCGCCGCATGTGCCGGAGAGAGAACGGCGTCGAGGCCTGGCAGACGTCGAGCAGCCGGAGCAGGTCGCCCGTGCGAATCGAGATCTCCGACAGGTCGGGGTCGCCGCTCATTGTGATTGCATCGCGCCGGGCGGCGTCCGCCTCGGCACGCAGGATGGCCATCTGCAATTCCCAGTCGCTCATACGCGTTCGCCTTCAGTGAAAGAGGGAGGCCCGCTCGGCAGACAAGATCGCGCGGGCCCGGGCCATGTGGACTTTCGACGGGCCGTTAAAGTGCAGGGTGCAGGGGGCGAAAGCCGCCGAGATCGTGTACGCTGAAAGCGTACTGCAGCAGAGGCCAGGGTTGCCGACGAAAGTCGGCTACCCTGGATTACGATCAGACAAAATGACCCCAATCCTGAAAGGATTGTGCAGACCGTTCCCGACGTCTCGGCTGACACAGGGATTCACAGTGTCGCAGTCGCTCGTGTGGGATTGACGTTCTCTAGAATCCTTACAGGATTCGGTGCGTCGTTGAACGGATACCCGAGGTAGGCCTCCTGCGTCGGCCAACCACGGTCTGTGCTGCACAATCCCTTCGGATAGACGCACGTGCGCCCGGGTGGATCCGCTTATTCATGATTGGAGCACGCTCGCAACACACAAGAACCCATCGCTGTCCGCCATTGACGCGAGGGATTTGAAGTCGGCGACTGCACCACCAATTAGCGGATGCACCCGGGTTCTTCGCTTCTGGTCGCTCTGGGGGACTGTGCGACCCAAAAATCGCCGGTCGTCTGGATGGACCGGACAGTTTCGTTCTTCAGGGCTTGCCCCCCTCGTGGGGATGGGTGTACAATGGGTGTACAACAGAAAGGTCCCCGATGCCGAAGAACCGAGCAGCCGCCTCGACCAAAGCCACCCGCCTGAGTATTCGGGTTGATGCTCGACGCAAGGCAGTCATTGCACGAGCCGCCAAGCAGCACGGCGATACGCTGAGCGATTTCGTCCTCGAAAACGCTTATCAAATGGCGACGGAACTACTGACTGATGAGGAGCCCATCTCGCTGAGTCGCAAGCAGGTGATACAGATTTTTGAGACTCTCGACCATCCGCCGGCCAAGAAGGTCGCCGCCCTTCGCAAGCTGCTTTCGGAACGGTCCATCCTGGATGGCTGAGCCTGCCTACACGCCGCCTGGTCCCTTGGACGGCAGCCACGACCGGAGTGCCTTCGACTGCGGGGCGCCGGCCCTCAACATCTATCTGCGGAACTATGCCCTCCAGAACCAGAAGCGGGGCATCGTTCGCAATTACGTCACGACGCACCGGGGCGGCAAGATTGTCGTGGCCTACTACTCGCTGGTTTATGCCTCACTTGACCAGCAAATACTACCCCCCAAACTTGTGAAGGGCTTGGGCCGGTACGACATTCCGGTCATGTTGTTGGCCCGCTTGGCAGTTGACCAGCGTGAGCAGGGAAAGGGCTTGGGAAAGGCGCTCCTCAAAGATGGCATCCTCAGAACGATGCAAGCGGCGGAGATCGCGGGCCTCAAGGCTTTGCTGGTGCATGCCAAGGATGAGGCCGCGGCCGACTTTTATCGCACGCACGGATTTGAGCCGATTGTGGGTGATCCGCTGAAGCTCTTTCTGCCGGTACGCCTGTCGTCGTAGAATTGCGAGCTACGCCGGCGCTTCCGGAGCTGCTATCATTCGGCCTCCACGGAATGATCCCGGTTGATATTTCTACCAGCTCGAATAACGCCTCATGCCCACGGTCCGCACTCGCTTCGCACCCAGTCCGACAGGATACATGCATATCGGAGGGATGCGCACGGCCCTCTTCAACTGGCTGTGGGCGCGTCATTGCGGCGGTACGTTCATTCTCAGAATCGACGATACCGATCAGGCCCGGAATCAGGAGGCCGCTCTGGGGCCGATTCTGCGGGCCTTTCGCTGGCTTGGGCTCCAATGGGACGAAGGTGCCGAAGTCGGCGGCCCTTATGCCCCCTACTACCAGTCCCAGCGCGGTGACCTGTACCGCGCTGCGGCCGCAAAGCTTGAAGCCGCGGGACTCGCGTATCGCGACTTTGCGACCAAAGAGGAAATCGAAGGGGATCGCAAGCAGGCCGACCGCGAAAAGCGGCCGTACATCAACATCCGCCGCTCGCTGGAACTGTCCGACAGCCAGAAAGCCGATCTGGCGGCCCAGGGGAAGCCCTGGGTCCTGCGATTTCTGATCCCGCGCGAACAGAAGGTCGTACTCGCAGACCACATCCGCGGTCGCGTCGAATGGGATGCCGCACTCCTACCGGATCCGGTCATCCAGCGGGGCGACGGTTCGCCCCTTTACAACTTCGCCACCGTCGTCGACGACGCGCAGATGCAGATCACCCACGTGATTCGGGCCGAAGAGCATCTTTCGAATACGCCGATTCAGCTTTTGCTGCACCAGGCGCTGGGGAATGTGCTCCCCGAGTTCGCGCACGTTCCCTACGTCGCGGCTCCCGGCTCCAAAGAGAAGCTCAGCAAGCGCAAGATCGACCAGTATCGCAAGAATCCCCAGTTTCAGAAGATGTTTGAGAAGGGAGACGAAGTCTTCCCGCAACTCGGGCTGACAGGTTCAGCCGCCCTCGATCCGGTCATGGTCGAATACTACGAACGGATCGGCTACCTACCGGCGGCCGTGCTCAATGCGCTGGGGCGCATCGGCTGGTCGCTTGATGAAACGACCGAAATCATGTCGCTCGACACGATGGTCCAGAACTTCACGCTCGACCGGGTCGTCAAAGCGCCCGCCGGTTTCGACCCCGACAAGCTGTACAGTTTTCAGGGGCACTGGATGAAGGAGCTACCCCTCGACCAGAAGCTCGCCGGTTGCCTCCCCTATCTGATTCAGGCCCGGCTCATCGAGGAGCCCGTCTCACCGGCCACTCGTCAGTTTGTCGAACAGGTCATCGTGGCGCTGGGAGACCGGCTGAAGGTCTTCAGTGATATTCTCTCGGCCGGCTATTTCTTCCGTGATGAAATCACCAGCTACGACGAAAAGACGTTCGACAAGCGGGTTCGCAAGGAGGGGGTGCCCGCGCATCTGGCCGCGTTCCGGCAGCGGCTGGCGGCGCTTGAGCCGTTTACCGTCCCGGTGATCGAGGGGGCCTTGCAGGCCTATTGCCAGGAGACGGGGGAGCAGACCGGAACGCTGATTCATGCCCTGCGGCTCAGCTCCACCGGCCAGCCGGTCGGCCCGGGAGTCTACGACTGCCTGGCCCTGCTGGGAAAGGACAAGTCGCTGGTCCGCATCGATGCCGCCCTCGCCAAAGCCGCCGGTCAGGCGTAGCGCGAGGCGAAAAGCGTGGTCTGCCACAGGGCATAGGTATCGACACAAGTCAAAACTGGAGTTGCCGAAATTGATTCCTTCCCCCTCGATGGGGGAAGGTTAGGATGGGGGTGGCGAGCGTCAATTGACGTTCGCCCCCCCCACCCCGGCCCTCCCCCACAACGGGGGGAGGGAGAATTTTTGAATTCGGCTCAAACTGCGATGTGTAGATACCTATGGCCTCAGGGAATGGGACGTCGCGGACCATTCCTAGCGCAAAAGGCCCGCTTTGGCCCAAACTCGCCTGTTTCCCGGGTCGACTTCGTCTGGACTCATTCGGGGCATTTGGCTATGGTTCCGCCCCTTAAGGCGATCGATTCCGATCGATTTTCTGTCGCGAGTTTTCCCGGAGAAGGAGCCTCGTATGTTGCGCAACGTTCTGGTTGTCGCTGTAGGTGGAGTTCTGTGCTTCCTGGTCGGGTGTGGCCAGAAGAATCAGGACCAGTCGGTGACCAAAGCGGAAAAGCAAGTCGGCGGGGTCGGCGTTGTTGATCTCGACCTCGTTGCCAAACGCCTGGGGCGCGACATCGAAATGAGCAATGCGGTCCAGGAGCGCCTGGCGTCGCTCAACAACAAGCTCACCACGCTGCGGGGCTCGCTCCGCCGGCTGTACGACGAAAAGAAGGATAAATTCGGCGAGGAGCCGACTGCCGAGCAGGAGAAGGAATTGCGGGCGACTGAAGACCGCATGGAGCGTGAACTGCTCGACGTGAAGCGCAAGGCCGAAGTCGAATTGAGCAACTACCGCCAGCAACTCGTCGATCAATTCCGCGAGCAGGCCAAGCCGGTGCTCCGTGAAGTCGCCGCCGCCCGGGGTCTCAGCATCGTGATCCCCAAGAATGACGGCCTGCTCTTGACGATCGACCCGGCGGTCGAGATCACCGACGAAGTCGCTTCGCGGATGCCGTCGTCGAAAGATGCCGATCTGGACGCAGCACCTGCGCCGGTCAAATCGAAGAAAAAGGCTCCGGCCGAAACGTCGGCTCGATGACGCTTTCATCGAATTACTGGCGCTCGGAAAACCCGGCCTGAATAGCCGGACAGCGCCGGCCGATCACTAAGGGCCAGACCGGCTCCTCAAAGGCGATCAGGATCAATTCCTGATTCCGCGCCGGAACGCGGAAGCGTTTGACGAGCACTCGCCCGATTCGAGTGAGTTGTGGCGTCAAAGGAACGATTTTTCGGATTGACTTCACTGGCTGATCACCTTCGCTGGTCTGCCGTTCCGGCCAGGCGGCAGACGACCGTGTAACGCGGTTTCGTTCTTGAAGAAGCGAAGCTCTGCGTATCAGCGGCGCGCAGCCGGTAACTGGCTTGGGCCCAGGCTCGAACGTCCAGACGCGAACGTGCAGTGCCGAACACAATGGATGTTCGCATTGAGATTGAATCTGCGGTACTCGAAGCGGTGCTACCCATCCTGAGGGTGACAATCATGAATCGTGTCGGTTTTCAATATCCCTCGATCGTGTGGACCAGCGCTTTGATCTTCGGTCTCTTGGGCCCCATGGGATTGCGTGCCGATGATTGGCCGCAATGGCGCGGGCCGCAGCGAGACGGAATCTGGCGGGAAACCGGGGTGGTCGATGCCATTCCCGAGTCAGGCCTGCCCGTGAGATGGCGTGCCAGAGTGCTCAATGGCTGGTCGGGTCCAGCCGTTGCCCTGGGGCGCGTGATGATCACGGACCACGATTCCCGGAGCGATCCGGAAGTCGAACGAGTTCTTTGTTTCGACGAAACAACGGGCAAATTATTGTGGATGCATCAGTACCCGTGTCCGTATGGAAACATGGAGTATGGCAACGGTCCGCGGGCGACGCCGACTGTTCATGAAGGACTCGTTTACACTCTCGGCACGATGGGGCATCTGGTGTGCCTCGATGCCGAGACCGGCGCATTGCGATGGAACAAAGATCCCCAGCGCGATCTGAATGTCAAGATGCCCCGGTATGGCGTCAGCGCCTCACCATTGGTGGAAGACGACGTCGTCATTATTTCCGCGGGGTCAAGGCCGAACGGAACGGCGATCGCGTTCGATCGGAAGACCGGCGCTGAACGCTGGCGGGCCCTGGCTGACCGTCCGGCCTACAGTGCGCCGATCGTGTTGGAAATGGCAGGGAAACGGCAAGTCATTGTGTGGACGGGCGACAACGTCAATAGCCTCGATCCGGCCACCGGCACGTTGCTGTGGCGGGTGCCGTTCAAGGCGATCTTCGATCCGGCGCAGGCCACCGCCACACCAGTCGTTTTCAGGGACAGGATGTTATGCCTGGCCGCATGGAACCGAGGCTCGATGATGCTGAAGCTGGATACGGACAAGGTCGGAGCGTCGGTGCTCTGGAAAACCGACGTGAATCCGACGGCGTCCACGAGCACGCCGGTGTTTCAGGACGAAAAGCACATTTACACGATTGTCGGCGACGGCGCCCTGTGCTGCCTCGATCCGGCGAGCGGCGATGAGATCTGGAAGACTCGCCAGGCGACGAGTGAGCGTTTTGGAATGGCCCATATCGTCACCAACGGCGATCGCAGTTTTTTGCTCAACCAGCAAGGACATCTGATTGTGGCGCGGCTCACGCCGGACGGGTATCACGAAGCCGGTCGCATGCCGCTCGTGGAACCAACCCCGGGTTATCGTCCCGCCGGGGCCGTCTGCTGGGCACATCCGGCGTTCGCGAACAAGCATGTGTTTGCACGCAATGATCGCGAACTGGTCTGTGTTTCGCTGGCTGCCGAATCGGCGACGGCCAGTCTGAAGGGAGAAACTTCACGTCTGCAATCCACCGTGTTGCCCGAGACTTCGGGGGCCGATGTGAATCAGACGCTTTCCGTGACGGTGTCACCAGAGGGCACAACGGTCGCGATTGGCACAGGCTGGGGATTGGTAAGGCAGGTGGTCCTGTCAACCGGTGCGCTCTCGCCCAGCGTCAAACGACATAACGACTGGGTTTGTGCCGTGACCTATTCGCCCGACGGAATGTACCTGGCTTCCGCCGGAGGCAGTGAGTTCACGCCGGAGCGCAATGGCGGGACAACCAGTGCGGAAATCAAGGTGTGGGACCGGAAGGCCGGTTCAGAACGGGGCCAACTGACAGGCCATACCAACAAGATTTTTGCCGCGGCGTTTTCGCCCGACAGCCAGACGCTGGCGACAGGGGCCGCCGATCAGACCATTCGGCTCTGGGACATTGCCACCATGCGGGAAAAGTCGATTCTGCGGGGGCACTCGGAAGCCATCTCGTCGTTGTCGTGGTCAGGCGATGGTCGAATCCTCGGGTCCGCAAGCTGGGACAAGACGGTGAAACTGTGGGAGATCGGCACAGGCAAGGAACTGGCCACGCTCTCAGGCTCCGATGAAGAAATCCTGGGCGTGGCGATTTCTCCGAATGGTCAGTCGGTGGCTGCCGGCGGTGCCGACTGGAATGTGAGAGTCTGGGATATGAATTCCAGGAAGCTGACTGCGGTCCTCAGCGGTCATCGGGGGATCGTTTATGCAGTGGCCTTCTCTCCCAACGGAGAAATTCTGGCGACCGGCAGTGGAGATGAAACGATCAGGCTCTGGAACGTGGAAATGCGCCGCACGACCGAAACATTGAGAGGGCACAACAGCGGTGTCGCTACCATGGCCTTTACGCCAGACAGCAGGCAGCTCGTCAGCGGAGCATTGGATGGCCCGGTGCGAATCTGGAACCTGGTGCCGTAGCGGCCTGGATCATGTCGTTGGTCGTCCGGAAATGCGCGTCGGTCACATCGGCGAACGGCACGCGTATCAGGCTCAAGTCGAGTTGCGGACTGGCGCTCTGACAATCTGGCCTAAACGGCCATACAGCGCCAGCCGATCGCTGCTCCGGTGCCTGTGCCGAAGAAGTGCATAAGTTTCCGTTTCTGGCGTCCGTTGAGACGCCTGATCGTGAAGCTCAGGCGCGACGGCGAATCGACGTGTTCGGATCGCGGGAGCGGATCGTCGATCACGGAGGGCCAGCCCTGTTCCTGAAAGGCGGTCAGGATCAGTTCCTGATTCCGCGCCGGCACCCGGAAGCGCTTGACGAGCGCAGAACCAATCCAAAGCTCCCGTAGCAGCGGATCCCAGCGCGGCTTAATCGTGGATCTGAATTGGACGCGCCGCCGTGAGTGTACTTTCTGTTGCATTGCCGGCCCTCGATCATACTTCGAGAAATGGTCGCCGGAAGACAGTCTTCCGACTCATGTCCGAATCTCGTTCGAGCGGCCTGACCGCACACCTGATTTGCCTTACCTTGGAAATCGAAATTCGACGGAAAAAGCGGACAGCGATTTTGCATTTTTGCGCGACTCGTGCTCGTTTTCGGTGCGTTGAATCGCCGCAACTGACTATGGGGCAATTCGTTCGGCAATTTGGAAAATTCTGCTTTATCGAACGGTCGCGGACCTCTGCTCACGGCTTGTCTTTCACCGCGGTCGGCGGATTGTCCCGGGGCGGGATCTTTTCGATGCGAGGTGGTGAATACGTCAAGGTCACAGCCAGGATCTTATCCGTTTTCGCGGCGTCGAGGAATCGCGTTTCCGAGACCTCCTCGTCGTTGATGAAATACTTCAGATAGCCATCGATTGCCGTTCCGTCACGATTTTGTCTTCGAAATACGCCGTGAATCCGTCCTTCTTTTGCATAGCTGTATCCGACGAGCGTACCGTCCTCATCTCGCGTGATTTCCCACCCGTCGAGCTTCCCATCTTTGTATGCTGAAAGACTGCAGCCGATGCCGTTACAGCCTCCGAATTTTCCCCAGTATTTTCGAATCCCGTGCATTTTTCCATTGACGAACGGTGTCTCACGGTCGTCGCAAAAGCCGGCCTCGTGGTCGTATTCACGCAGGACGCCGGTGCCAGACTTCATTTCCGATTCTCCGAGCAACTTTCCATCTTCATCCCAGAATCGGAACAGACCGTCCATCTGGCCTTCCCGATACGGCCGCTCGGCGAAGAGTTTTCCGTTGCTGTGCCACTGTCGCCAGATCCCGTGAAGCTTTTTGTCTTTGTACAGGCGCTCATCGCCAAGCTGGCCGTCGGCGTAGAATTGTCGCTGACCGACAAGCTCATCGCCGATCGAGTAAGACATCTTTGTGTGCATCGAGCCCGAAGGGCGAAAAGTTTCCCGGCGCTCGATTGCGTCGGCCGGAATTATCAATTCCCGCAGATCGTCGTCAGCAAATGTCAGACAGAGAACGAACAGCCACATGACGGCTTAACCTTAATTCCGCTGCGGGGTCATCCTCACGGCTTGTCTTTCTCCACGTTCGGCGGATTGTCCCGAGGCGGGATCTTTTCGATGCGAGGCGGTAAATAAGTTAGCGTCATGGCGAGCACTTTGTCCGTTTTCGCGGCATCGAGGAATCGTGTTTCCGAGACCTCCTCGTCGTTGATAAAATACTTCGGATAACCGGGGAACGCTGTTCCGTCACGATTCAGTTTTCGCAATGCGCCGTGCAATTGACCATCTTTCGTATGCGCGAAGCCAAGCAGCGTCCCGTCTTCATCCCGCGTAACCCCCCAGCCATCAAGTTTGCCGTTTTTGTAGGGTGAAACGCTGCAGCCGACGCCGGTGGCCCCTTCGAATCTGCCCCAGTGCTTCTGAATCCCATGAACCTTACCGTTGACGTACGGCGTCTCGCGATCGTCGCAGAAGCCGGCCTCATGTGGGAATTCCCGGAGCACTCCGGTGCCGGCCTTCATCTCCGATTCGCCAAGCAGTTTTCCATCTTCGTCCCAGAATCGGAACGTGCCATCCATTTGTCCATCTCGATACGGCCGCTCGGCGAAGAGCTTTCCGTTGTTGTGCCACTGTCGCCAGATTCCGTGCAGCTTTTTATTTTTGTACAGTCGCTCGTCGCCGAGCTGGCCATCGGCGTAAAACTGTCGCTGACCGACAAGCTCATCGTCGACGGAGTAAGACATCTTTGTGTGCATCGAGCCCGAAGGGCGAAAAGTTTCCCGGCGCTCGATTGCGTCGGCGGGAATCTTCAAGTTGCGAAGATCGTCGCTGACAGATGCCAGAAGCAAAACGAGAAACGTCATTCAGCACAACTCCGAAAACCTTCTTATCGCCGATCGATTTTCGCGTGGGGTAAGCACGCAGCCTTCTCGGCGAGGCGGGCTTGCGGGTAGCGGACGACCGCCTCTTTCCAGACCTTGAGTGCCGTGGCTTCATCCTGGAGCCGGTTCCACAGCACATTCCCCTGGAGGAAGAGGGCGTCGCCAGACCACGGGGCATCTTTGTCGGTCTTGACCGCCAGGGCGTAGTCGGCGGCGATCTGCCGCGGACCGCGCTCGCTGGGCTGGAGATGCGCCTGAACCTGGTACGCCGCGTCGGCCCGGCGGAAGAGGGCGTAGCTCTTCTGGGTTTTCGTCGGGTGCAGGGAGCGCGAAGTGGCCGTGAAATCGAACAGCGCCAGAGCAGGTCCGCAGTCCCCGGCCAGGAAATGCAATTCGCCCAAACGCAGCAACCAGGTCGCGTCGGACGATTCGTCGAAAACGACGGGATACTCGGGTTTCCAGCGGCTGATGGCGCCCCAGATCGAATTCGCCATTCCGGCACGCTGCGGCTTTGTCGATGTGCGCGCCGATTCCTCGATCGGACCGTCGAGGAAATCGACGAGCCCCCGGCGCGCCGCCAGGCTGACCGCGACGACCTCGGGGGCCGGGACCCGATCCGGCACGGCCCGCGGCGCGACAATCACTGGTCCGCGGTCGGACGTTGCCATTGGGCCCTGGGCGCCGATCAGAGCTCGTGCCGCCACCAGGTCGTGGTTCTCATACAGCAGGATATCGAAGACGTGGAGGCGAGCGAGGGCGGCCAATTCCCCCGGCGGGTCGGCAACCTGTCGGAAGTAGCGGAGCGCCTGGCCTCCCATACCGGTCCGCCAGTAAGTCGCCCCAATCTGGAATAGAATTGCAGGCCGGCTCTCTTCAGAGGCCGATTTGAGCGACGCATCAAGCGCCGCGGCCTTCTTGGTGGCCGCCGTACGCTCGACTTTCAACTGATCCTGATGTTTCTGCCAGCGCTCGGCCTCGGTGCGCTCGATGAACAGGGCGCGGCGGTCAACTGCCGAAAGGTTGTCGGCATCGGCCGGCTTGCCGGGCTTTTTGGCCGCGGGTTTCGATTTCTTCGGCGTCGTCGGCCCGGGCGCCTCGCCGAACGCCATGAATTGCCAGGGGAGCAGGAGGGCAATCAGCAGCAAGGGGCGCATCGTTCGCATTCGTGAGCGTTCTGGCCGTATGGGGCTCATTTGTTACTGACTCCGCTGGTGACGTCGTTCCCCTCTTCGTGCAGCCGGGAGACTCCCTTGTTGAAGTAATTCCGGACGCGCGGCCAGCCGTACTTGAGCACGAAGATCAGGATCGGCAGCGAGACGGCGCCGATGATCAAGACGGTCTCGAGAGTGACGGCCCCGCTCTGGTCACGGTGCAGCCGACGGAACAGGGAATTGAGAGACATTTCGCCGACGATGCCAGAGCGCGTGCCGCGGGTCAACGAGCGATTCCCGAGCGATCAGGCAGCGATGCGACAGCGATTTCAGAGCGAATGCAACAGCGCTGGCGACCGGATGCTCTCCCGGCCTGGCGAGATCGCGGCGGACGCTTGCCTCTTGGCAAAACGTCAGCGCGCTGACGCATGCGTCGCGCCAGAACCTAAACGTCCTTTGACGCAGAAGCGTCGCGGGATTTCAGGATCTGTCCGCGGACCCATTCGGCGAGAGACTTGGCACTCCACTCGGCCCGCGGCGGCGTGAGTTTTTCTCGCGACTGGCTGCCGTCAGCCCCCGTGACCAGGGCCACGGGAACGTACAACCGGCTTTTCGATGTGCCCCCGGCCGGATCGACCGCAATGGCCACAATGGCAAACCACGGAATGGTCAGCGGCGACCGTCGATTCTCGAGCACCGGCAAGGTCAGCGTTTCATTCAGTCGATCAACCACGAGTTCTGACTCACCGGCAGCGAATGGCGGGGCAGTTTTCATCCAGACCGCGGCGGCAGTGAACGTGATCAACAGCCAGGCTCCAATCGCCGTCGGGAGCGAGGGAGAGGCCTGGGTGGTAATCGCGAAGAGGAACGTCATTGCCAAAGCCATGGCTCCCGCCGCCAGCAGTGCTTTGTGCAGCGGTCGCCAGCGCACTTCGACCCGTTGCAAAAAGCCGTCGTCAAGGTGGCGTGCTCCGCCAGTGGCCGCGTACCGCCAACGGCTCCAGATCCCGGCCCAGAAGGCCAGCATGACGACGTTGAACGGCGTCAGCGCCATCGCGGCGAACAGGTCGCCGCCGTCGATTCCTTGAACGAGCACCGCATCGTCGGGATCGTCCGGATTGTAAAAGACGTCGACAACTTTCCCAGCCGGCAGCGAATCAACCAGCGCGTGCGTGAACTTGCGCGAGGCGTTCACGAACCCGCGTCGATAAGTTTTCCCCGTGTGCGCGACTCCTGCCACTTCGTAGGCATATTCCATTTCGATATGAGAATGGCCTCGCGTCTGGCCCGGTTTGATCGCACAACTCACAATTCGGCCAGGCACTTTGGGAAAGCTCAACGCCTGGATCTGCCGGAAAGCGCCCCAGGCGCCCATTCCATCGCCTGTCAAAGTCATTGCCGACCAGATCAGCACGAAGCCCCCGATGACGATGACTCCCGCCAGGCCACCGCGCTTCGACGACGCCATCCCGTAATCTCCGGAAACTGTGGACCGAGACAGGTTGCGACCGATTATATCGACCCACCGGACCGACACACGTTCGCCAATTGCCGGTAACTTTGTCCCGTAGATTGGTGCACGTCCCGGCGCTTCGCGGCTCAGGCGAGCCGCCAATTCGCATCACGGCAATGATTCATGAACTTTCGTCCGCCTGGCGCTTCGCATAAACTGGCAGAATGCCGCAGTCCCCAGAGCCTCCCGCAGATCCTCCTCGGCGCCCGTCGGCAGCGGCGCAGGGGGAGTCTCCCGTGCGGAAGCGGCGGCGCCCCCGGTCGGAAGGAACTGCGGTCGCCGAATTGCCGGTCGATTCTGGGGAAGATTCTCCAGAAGTCGACCCGCTTTTCGCACTGATCCGGGACAAGGCCCGTGAGGCCGGGCTCGGAGTGGCAGTCAGTCTCGGACTGCACGTGCTGTTTCTGATCGTGCTGGCCTTCGTCGTGATTCGCCACGAGCGCCCCAAGATCATTCCTACGACGATCAGCGGGTTCGACGCCAACGTCATCAATCGACCGAAGAAGCCGCGCGAAATCGTCCCGGTTGAGATCGAAACGGTCAAAGCCGACACGGGCGACAATGGGGGGGGCAACCGCAAATCGGCGAAGAGCAACAAGCCCGACGGCGAAGCCAGCCCGGTCATCCGCCAGCCGGGCGAAGTGGACGTTTCGGGGGCACTCGGCGGTCGAAGCCTGGGGGGTGGCGGGGGGAAGGGATCAGGAATTGGAGGGGGCAGCGGGATTGCCGGGCAGGGGGGGAGCGAAAAGACCGAACAGGCCGTCTCGCAGGGGCTGGCCTGGCTGTCGCGGCAGCAGCGCCCCGACGGGCACTGGGAACTGCACCAGGGCTATCCCGACGCCGGGCAGGTCCGCACCAGCAGCGGCGCGACGGCGCTGGCGCTCTTGGCATTTCTCGGCGCCGGGCACACGCATCGCGACGGACCCTATAAAGAAAAGGTAGGGAAGGGGCTCAGGTGGC
>Ga0137463_1000232_pt1 | contig 21190 bp, 17 predicted proteins | sample EasRivERMGT800_2_FD_102333 | JGI IMG/M metagenome (GOLD analysis project Ga0137463, IMG submission 102333) | Soil microbial communities from meander-bound floodplain in the East River, Colorado, USA - East River MetaG ERMGT800_2 | ecosystem: Environmental > Terrestrial > Soil > Floodplain ...
CAGGAGGTGCAATTGGAGGATATATATCTGGTGGTTTAGGTGCTATTGCAGGCGGTAGTATATCTGCTGGTTTAAACACAGCATTAAATAGTGGGGATTGGGGTGATATTTTTAGAAGTGCTGCAATAGGCGGAGCATCGGCGTGGGCTTTTTATCAAATTAATAGTGCAATTAATTTTAAAAAGTCTGCTTTTTTGAATTTAAAAAGGAAACAATTCAACATCATGAGTAGATCAGTTGAAAAATCATTTACACATGGACGTGAATATGGAGGTTGGTTAACAAATGATGGAGATATAGAAATGTGGCCTGTCGGAAGTAATCGACAAATAATCCCTACGCCAAAAACTGCCAATGATGTCGCCTCATTCCATACTCACCCTAATTGGGGTGCCAATTGGATTGAACAACAAAGCCCTTCAGTTCGAAATTTAAGAACTGGGCGATTGCACTTAAATGATATTGGATTCGATGTAAACAACAAGACAAATTCCTTTGTAATTGGCCGGCAACATGTTTTTTATCACAATATTCTTTCCTCATTATCAATAGGAAATCCTTTTAAAGTTGGGTTAAGTCTATTGTTTAATCCATATCCCACTTATCCTCATTTCTATTACTAATAAATAAACTAAAATGTTAAGAAGGGTATTTATTTTATTTTTATTATTCTTATTAATCGGTTCTTGTTCTCAGGAACTAAAAATTAAAGGTTCTTGTGATAAAGAAAATATTTTGTCCCAATGTAAAAAAAAGTATAGGAGAACAATCGGCAGATCTACAAATATTTTTATAAAGGAAAATGATTCTGTTTTCATAGTGACCTTTGAACCTAAGGATTCTACTATCAATAGAATCGGATACACTGGTTTTCTTGTAATATCAAAAAAAAATTGCAAGGTGATAAAAGGAACTTTTTATCAGTAGACAATAAAATTAAAACTATGAAAAAAAATTTATCACTTTTTTTATTTTGTTTTTCTCAAATTGTTTACAGTCAAGAACCTGAATACATACACTTTAACTCTGAAAATATCAGAATCAATAAATCCATTTTTTCCGAAGTTGAAGTAGCGGATACAAGAGTACAAAAAAAAGCATTTAACCAAAAAGCACCAATTGAACTAATGCAATCGGTGACTGTCAAAATTTTTAAATCAACCGCGTGTCCTCAATCCGGGCAAAAAGCTTTTTTAGGAATTGGTGCAGGATTGGATTATGGCGGACTTGGTATAAGAGCAGAGTTTCAGCCCGTAAAATATGTCGGCATTATTGGTGGCTTTGGATATAATCTTGCAAATCCGGCTTACAATGCTGGTCTTTCGTTCAAAGCCTTGCCTGGCAAGAGAATTACACCGACAATAACTGCAATGTATGGCTACAACGCTGTAATTAAAATTAACTATGGTTACGGAAATGTGGATGCAAAATCTTACTATGGACCTTCCATAGGGGCAGGATGTGAGCTATATGATAAAGACAAAAAAAATAAATTGACTTTAGAAATATTTTTACCATTCAGAAGCTCAGAATTCCATGATCATTATGATGAGTTAAAAAAAACCGGGTATGATTTTAAACCTGATATTCTTCCTGTAACATTTACGATAGGCTATAATTTTTCTATTTATAAACAGAAAAGAAAATCTGTCAAACAGTAAACTTTTTTTTATGCAAAAGAAAATATTTCTCTCTGCTGTTATTATTGCAATTGCCTTCTCTGCTTTTGCTCAACAACTTCCCCTAAATACTTGCGGCATCGTAAATATTTATGATGCTGCTGGCAACAGAACTAAGCGTGTATATTTTTGTAATAATGGAGTTGATCCATATCCAACCAAGGCAAAAGCTGTTAGTGAAACCGAAACGATGGAATTTCAGGCTATAGATGCTTTATATCCAAATCCCACAACAGGTAAGTTTTCTGTTACATTCAGTAAGGCCTTGCAAAATTCAGATGTGTTATTAACTGATGTTCACGGGAAAACCATTCTTCAGTTTAAAGCAAACGGCTATAAAGTGGAATTTAATTTGTCGAATGTAGCAGCCGGTGTTTATTTTGTGAGAATAAATGATGGAGATAATACTATTACGAAGAAGGTAGTGAAACAGTAGGTCTTCTTCTTCGCTGAAGATAGACTTATAATTGAGGGATAAAAGATAAAAGGGAACAGATAATCGTTCCTGAAATTGAATAAGCACAGAAAAAGAATTAACTTAAACAGAGAAACTTTTATCTCATTGGCGGCTGTTTTAAAAGTACAACTGAAAAACCTTCAACCTTAATTTTTGTATTGGGTCTATACTTTTCTCCTCCTTTTTCTGCAACAAAGTTTTTACTTGTGTCAAGAATTTTGATCCAGTGATCACCATATCTTTTTGTTGGCAGTTTATATTCCACCGGCTCGTTATGTGCATTGAAGATGACGTAAAAGCTATCATCAACAATGGGCTTTCCATCATAATTTTTTAAGTGAATGCCATGGCCGTCCATGTAAACCCCAAGGCATTTTGCAAAATCCTGTCTCCAATTTTCCGCAGTCATTTTCCTTCCATCTGGTGAAAACCATGCAATATCAGTCAGTTTTCTTCCTTTTATTGGCTGGCACTTGAACCAATCCCTTCGGGAAAAAACATTATGCTCTTTGTACAAATGAATCAGCCTTTTTGTGAATTCTAATAATTCATTATCTGCCTTTTTCCAATTGATCCATGAAATTTCATTATCATGACAATAAGCATTATTATTTCCATTTTGCGTGCGACTGATTTCATCACCTGCTAATAACATTGGCACACCCTGTGAAAGAAAAAGAGTTGTCAGGAAATTTCTTTTCTCGCGGTTTCTTAAGGCTTGTACAGCCGGTTCATCCGTAGGTCCTTCAACACCGCAGTTCCATGAACGGTTATGGTTTTCACCATCCTGGTTATTTTCACCATTATCAAGGTTATGTTTTTCGTTGTAGGATACAAGATCATTTAAGGTAAACCCATCATGGGCGGTAATAAAATTTACACTTGCAGTCGGATGGCGATAGTCATTTTTATATAAATCCGAACTACCGGTGAACCGTTCCGCAAATTCTGACAACATACTATGGGCACCCCGCCAGTAATCCCGCATACAATCTCTATACTTTCCATTCCATTCGGCCCAACCTGGCGGAAAATTTCCTACCATGTATCCTCCTTCACCAATATCCCAGGGTTCCGCAATCAATTTTGCCTGTGAGATAACGGGATCCTGGTGAATGATGTCAAAGAAAGAACTTAAGCGATCTACTTCATGAAGCTCCCTGGCTAACGTGGAAGCAAGATCGAATCGAAAGCCATCTACATGCATTTCCAAAATCCAATAGCGCAAGCTGTCCATGATCAATCGCAGAACGTTGGGAAGATTCGCATTGAGAGTATTACCGGTGCCGGTATAATCCATGTAGTAACGCTTATCGCCTGTAAGACGGTAATACGATGCGTTATCAACGCCGCGAAAAGAAAGGGTAGGGCCAAGATGATTGCCTTCGCCCGTGTGATTATAAACAACATCAAGAATAACTTCAATCCCCGCCTTGTGAAGTTTCTTTACCATGTTCTTAAATTCAAAAACCTGTTCGCCCGATGTACCATTGCTTGCATAGCGAACATCAGGAGCAAAAAAACCGATGGTGTTGTAGCCCCAATAATTTTTTTTGCCACTTTCTTCAAGATGCCGGTCAGAAATAAAATAATGAACAGGCATTAACTCAACAGCAGTAATACCCAAACCTTTCAAATAATTAATAACTGCAGGATGCGCGAGTGCTGAATAAGTTCCCCGAACCTTTTCTGGAATTTGCGAATGAAGTTTTGTAAACCCCTTCAGGTGTACTTCATAAATGATTGTTTTATGATAAGGAATGAGAGGAAATTTGTCCCCTTTCCAATTAAAGGTTGGATCAATTACAACTGATCTTGGCATGAAAGGAGCACTATCCACATTGCTGAAACTAAGATCCGCATCGGGATGACCTAATTCATAACCAAATAACGAATCATGCCACTGTAAACTGCCTGAGATTGCTTTTGCATAGGGATCAATTAAAAACTTATTTGGATTAAAGCGATGACCATTTTGAGGTTCATACGGTCCATGCATCCTGTATCCATATAGTTGTCCTGGCTTTAAACCGGGAATATAGACGTGCCACACATGATGCGTCCGTTCCTCAATTTTAATTTTTGCTGATTCTCTTTTATCTTCTTTTGTTTCAAATAAACAAAGTTCAGCGCCGGTTGCATTCTCAGCATAAATCGCAAAATTAACTCCTTTCCCATCCCAGGTAGCACCTAATGGAAAAGGACTACCCGGATAAACTGTAATATCCATCAACTAATTTAATTTTTTGTTGCGAACCTGCCGCATGCAATGTCAAGATTCTTGCCGCGGGTTGAGATTGTCAATTGTGATCCCGATCGCTATCGGGAATCAATTGTCAATTTGCAAAGTGGCTATCCAGCAACCTTTAATTCGTAACTCATAACCACTCAGCAAGTGCCTTCGAAATTTTTGCGGCCTCAGTAATAAACCCATCATGGCCATAAGGAGAATCTATTTTAACTAAAGTTGCATTGGGAATATTCTCTGTAAGAAATTCCTGTTCGTGCAGTGGACAAAGAATATCACTGTCAATACCGATGATCAAAGTTTTTTGTTTAAAGTTTTGCAGAACAGGTTCTGTTTTTCCACCACGTCCACGGCCAAGATGATGTGAGTCCATCGATTTTGTCAGCAGCCAGTAACTATAAGTATTAAACCGGTTTACCAATTTATCTCCCTGGTATTTTATATAGGAAGAAGCTTTATAGTTGTCTAATTTTTCAGGATCGGGATCAGTTTGCTTTTCTACCAAAATTCCATAGTTGCGGTAAGTGATTACTCCGATGGCACGGGCGGCTTTCAAACCTTTTTGTCCTGCATTATCATGATGATGTCGCCAGGTAGCATCGGCTTCAATGGCTAATCGCTGTGATGTATGCACAGCAATGCCCCAGGCGCTCTCAGTTGCTGATGTACCAATCAAAAAAAGATTTTCAATTACATCATTTTCCATGGCGCACCATTCCAGGGCCTGGTAGCCACCCATACTGCCACCCATCAATAAATGAATTTTATCAATACCAAGATGTTCCCGCAAAAGAATGTGAGCTTTCACCATATCCCGGATCGTAACCGTTGGAAAATTGCTGAAATAAGTTTGATGAGTCAGAGGATCCATCGTCAGCGGGCCTGTACTTCCATAGCAACTGCCCAGTATGTTTGCACAAACGATAAAGTATCTCGCAGGATCAACAAAACCATTTTTCCCAATTACGCCAGGCCACCAGTCTGCTGCATCCGAGTTTGCCGTTAAGGCATGACAAACCCATGCTACATTGCTCTTGTCACTGTTCAATTTCCCGTAAGTATGATAAGCAATAGTAATTTGCGGAAGAATATCTCCATTTTCTAACTGAAAAGGCTCATTATAATTAAAAAATTCCATTGTATTGTAAGGTTTCAAAGGCTCAGGAGGTTCAACAGGTGTAACACATTTCAAAGCCAGGGAACAACCTTTAAAACTTCCGGAACTCCTGAAACTCCTTGAACTTGTGACAAAGTAAAGGCTTGCATCAATTAAATTTGTAAAAACTTCATATAAAAATAATGGAACAACATCCAATAACAAAGGTTATTCGCAAACAATCAGACCGAACTAATGAAATGGAACACTCATCCCCGCTTTTCCTTACCAGCAGTTTTTGTTTTGATAATGCTGAAGATATGCGGGCCGCATTTGCTGATGAGACGGATGACAATATTTACAGCCGCTTCAGTAATCCCAATGTAAAAGAGTTTGTGGACAGACTATGCTTGTTGGAAGGAGCGGAGGCCGGCTACGCTACTGCTTCAGGCATGAGTGCCGTGTTTGCTTCGTTCATGGCATTAATGAAACAAGGCGATCACTTGCTTTCCTGCAGTGCTATTTTTGGAAGCACGCATACGGTAATCACAAAATTATTACCACGATATGGGATTGAATATAGTTATGTCAGTGCAGGTAAACCTGAAGAATGGGAATCCGCCATCAAGCCCAACACAAAAATGATTTACCTCGAAACGCCAACAAACCCGGGACTGGATATTATTGATCTTGAATTTGTGTCAGCACTTGCAAAAAAATATAAGCTGATCTTAAATGTAGATAATTGTTTTGCAACTCCTGTTAGCCAGCGGCCTATTGATTTCGGCGCTGACCTGGTGGTACATTCGGCTACAAAATGGATTGACGGGCAAGGCAGGGTGCTGGGCGGAGTGGTCGTTGGCAGAAAAGACCTGATTAATGATATTTATTTGTTTTGCCGTAGTACAGGACCGGCATTATCCCCATTCAATGCATGGCTATTAAGCAAAAGCCTCGAAACCCTGGATGTAAGAATGGAAAGACATGCGGCCAATGCAATAAAGATTGCCGGGGCACTAAAAGATCATTCGAAAATATCATGGCTGAAATATCCTTTTCTGCAAACTCATCCGGAATATGAAATTGCAAAAAAACAAATGAAAGATGGAGGAGGAATTGTTTGTTTTGAGTTAAAAGGGGGAATTGAAAACGGAAGAAAATTTCTCAATAATCTTCAAATGCTTTCTCTTACTGCCAACCTTGGGGATACAAAAAGCATTGCATCTCACCCTGCAAGCACTACCCATGCTAAACTGTCTGAAGAAGAACGGCAGGCTTTGAATATTACGCCTGGCCTGATACGTATATCTGTCGGGCTAGAGCATGTTGATGATATCCTCAATGATATTTTACAGGCCCTGGAAAAATAATCAGGCAAGTTGCAGCTTTTGGATACTTTCAATAACGCGATTATAAGTTTCTTCCTGGGAAAGTGGTTGCGGAGTAAATGTCGAACCGGTTACCTGTTCATAGAGTTCAATATACCGTTTTGATATTGTATTCACCCATTCGTCGCTCATTTCAGGAACAGCCTGCCCTTCCTTGCCCATAAAATTATTGTCAATGAGCCATTCTCTTACAAATTCCTTACTCAATTGTTTTTGTTTTTCGCTTTTTCGTTGCCGTTGCTCAAAGCCTTCTGCATAAAAATATCTTGACGAGTCGGGAGTATGAATTTCATCCATTAAATAAATAACATCATCAATTTTTCCAAACTCATATTTTGTATCAACTAAGATCAATCCTCGCTTAATGGCAATTTCTTTTCCTCTTTCAAATAATTCCAACGTATAATTTTCAATTATTTTCCATTCGTCTTCAGTGACTAAATTTCTCCGGATAATTTCTTCTTTTGAAATATCCTCATCATGTCCTCCTTCTGCTTTTGTTGATGGAGTTATAATGGGGGAGGGGAAATAATCATTTTCTTTCATTCCTTCCGGCATGGCTACCCCGCATAATTCTTTTTTGCCTGAGGAATATGTCCTCCATGCATGCCCGGTTAAGTTACCTCTTACTACCATTTCAATTTTGAAAGGATTACATCTTTTCCCGATTGATGCTGTTGGGGCAGGCACATCCATTAGCCAATTGGGGCAAATATCTTTTGTAGCGTTTAACATGTAAGCGGCAATCTGGTTCAACACCTGGCCTTTATATGGGATTAATTTTGGCAAAATGACATCAAAGGCAGAGATTCTGTTACTGGCAATCATTACTAACCACCTGCTGTCAATAGTATACACATCACGAACCTTGCCCTGGTAAAATTTTGTTTGATTTGGAAAGATAAAAGAAGCCATAATTCGAATATAGCAAACGCCTCACGTAAAAGTCTTTAAGATTTCAACAAATTATTCTTTAGCTTACAAATTAAATTTTCAGATGAAAGAATCAATGCTTATTTTTCCGCCTGAAAATGACCATCCTCACGGTTGCTTTTAGTAAAGACGAAACCATTTTTATCCGTTACATGAAGTAACAAAAATGCATGGTTATTTGATATTGCCAAAAACTAACAATTCGTCAATTCCCAAACTTAAACTTTTATTTATGAGAAAAGACTCCCGCTATTTGGTTCTTCTGCTGATGGCTGGCATGTTTTCGATTGCTGCCTTTGCACAGAATGTCACAATTTCCGGAATTGTTCAAAACAGTTCTACTAAAGAATCAGTACCTGCAGTCTCCGTTAGCGTAAAGGGAACCAACCAGGGTACATATACCGATGATAGAGGAAACTTTAAACTCATTGTAACCAAACTTCCCGTAACACTTGTTTTTAGCTCAGTCGGATATGAGGATAAAGAAGTTTCTGTAGCAACTGCTTCAGCAGTTATTACAGTTGATTTTGTTCCAGCTACCGCTCTTGGCCAGGAAGTAGTAATTGCCGCAACACGTACTCCTCAGCGTATTTTGGAATCACCGGTTTCCATTGCACGGATGAATACCCAGGACATCCGCAATGTAGCTGTGCCCAGTTACTATGATGCTATTGCAAATCTGAATGGTGTTGATCTTACCACTTCAAGCTTAACCTTCCGCACACCCAGCACCCGCGGCTTTAATAGCAGCGGAAACCTTAGGTTTAATCAATTAATAGATGGAATAGATAACCAGGCGCCGGGACTTTACTTTGCGGTAGGCGGTATTGTTGGTCCTACCTCGCTTGATGCGGATAATATGGAATTATTACAGGGTGCATCATCTGCTTTATATGGTTCTGGTGGAATGAATGGCACCTTACTTATAAACAGCAAAAGTCCTTTCAAATACCAGGGATTAAGTTTTGAAATAAAACAAGGCATAATGCATACTGATGGGAGTCAGCATTCAATTTCTCCTTATTACGATTGGGCCTTTCGCTGGGGGAAAAAAATAAGTGAACGGTTTGCTTTCAAAATCAGTTCACAATTAATTCATGCCAATGACTGGCAGGCCCAGGACTATAGAAATCTCCAAAGAAATAATGTATTCAGTTCAATCAAGGCAGGCGATAGGGCTTTAGATCCTAACTACGATGGTGTAAATGTTTTTGGAGATGAGGTAAGTACAAGTATGACGTCTTTTGCGCAGGCTGTGCAAGCTGGATTACCTCCTTCTCTTACAGCAGCTATAAATGGCTTAATCGCGGCCGGGGCTACCTATTCACAAATTGTTGCTGCAGTAGGCCCAGGCGGGGCTCCTTATGTACCTTTTGTTTACGGTCTGAATAAAAGTTATTTCGGAAGCCAGTTTGTCAGCCGTACCGGGTATGAAGAAAAATATATTGTTGACTATAATGCATACGATTTAAAGTTAAATGCAGGGTTGAATTATAAGATCACAGATAATATTGAAGCCTCTTTACTCGGGTATTGGGGTACCGGTACAACGGTATATACCGGTGCCGACAGGTACGCTATAAAGAATTTAAAAATGGGCCAGTACAAATTAGAGTTTAAAGGAAAAAATTGGTTTGTCAGAGGATATACCATTCAGGAGAATGGAGGTGACGCATATACAGCTACTACTGCAGCTATTTACATAAACCGTGCTTGGAAAACAGACCAGGACTGGTTTGCTGCTTATACCGGAACTTATGGGAGTGCGGTAGCATTTGGAATACCTCCAATACAGGCTCATACTGCTGCAAGGGCGGCAGCAGATGCGGGAAGATTTCTTCCGGCCACTTCGCAATTCAATACAGCTTTTCAGAATGCAAAAAATACAACAATTGGTAAAGGAGGAGCTAAGTTTGATGACAAAACAGATATGTATCATGCAGAAGGTCAGCTAAACCTGACAGAATATGTTAAGTTTGCTGAAACACTTGTTGGTGCTAGTTTTCGGGAGTTTAGTCTTAATTCTCATGGATCTATATTTGCTGATACTGCAGGAGTGATACACATTACAGAAATTGGTGCTTATGTTCAGTTGCAGCGCTGGCTTTTCAATGAACGACTTAAACTAACAGTATCGGGTCGATATGATAAAAATAAAAATTTTGATGGTCGTTTTACGCCTCGTGCTACTGCGCTCATAAAAATTGCAAAAGATAATAATATCAGATTGTCCTATCAGCAAGCTTACCGCTTTCCTTCTACCCAGGATCAATATATTAATCTCCTTACCGGTGGTGCTAATCGCTTAATAGGCATGGGACAGTTTTTCCGTACATTCTTTCAGTTTGATACCAAGCCGGCAAAAACTGCAGAAAGTGTAGTTGCTTATAGAAACAGCTTAAATCCTGCAGTTTTAGTAAATGTTGCTTTTCCAGATCTGAAACCTGAAACAGCAAATTCTTATGAACTGGGTTATCGCGGTCTTTTCACAAAAAGACTATTATTTGATGCCTATGTATATTACTGCGAGTACAAAAATTTTATTGCGAGGGTAGCTGCAGGAAGAGGAAAATCTGCGAGTTCGAATCAAATTACAGAGCTCACAGAGTTGGCCAGTCCTTACACAACATCTAATTATTCATTTGTAGTTAATTCTACAACCGGGGTAAATGCAATCGGTTGGGGAGTAAGTGCGGATTATGAATGCGGAAAAGGATATCATTTATCTGCTAATGTTTCAGGTGATAAGCTGAATGATGTTCCCGCAGGTTTCGTTGCATTTTTTAATACACCGAAGGTTAGATATAATATTGGTTTAAGTAATGACAAGGTGTACAAGAATATAGGATTTAATATACTCTGGAGATGGCAGGATGAATTATTATGGGAGGGAACTTTTGGAACAGGTACTATTCCATCATATGGCACGCTCGATGCACAAATAACATTCAAACTATCAAACAGCAAAAGCCAGTTCAAACTCGGTGCTTCTAACTTGTTGAATAAATATTACAGAAGTGCGTTTGGCAATCCTGAAGTGGGAGGATTGTATTACGCGAGCTTTGGTTATAATTTATAGATGCCGGATGCTAGATACTGGATACTAGATACTGGATACTAGATACTGGATGCTGGATATTCAACTTTTAGCATCTAGCATCCAGTATCCAGCATCTAGTATCCAGTTGCCAGTATTCTTCAGCATTTCTCAGTTTAATAGCTTCATCGTTTCGCCTAATGAAATGCCATTTTGATAAACCTGCATTACGTAAGTGCCGGGAAGGAAAATATCAGGTTGCAAGGTGTAAAGTATTTTTTTTCGTTCACCGCAATTATACTCAAAATGAATTTTGGCCGTATATGGCTTCGTGCCTTCAGTTTTTGAAACAAAATAATCGGCTCCCCAAACATCAGTCTGCAATACTTTATTGCCTGGCTGAGTAATGACCACATACACATCATAATAAGCGCTTTTTGCAATATTGTTTTGAAGCGTAAAAGAAAAAATAAATTTATCAGCTTTTCTTGCAGATGAAGCTTCGGTTTCTCTGTTGCCCGATTTTGTTGTAACAGCCGAGAGTTGCATATCAGAAGCGATAAAGGTAGAAGCCTGGTTGATGGTTTCAGTGAGTTCTTTATTTTCCTGGGTTATTTTTTGAATATTATCCTGGAGATCCTTCATTTCATCATTAAGTTGTGTCATTACTCCGTTTAATCTTTTACGCTCCGTTTCAAGGTCACTATTTTGAGCTTTCATTTCTTCTACTCGTTCTTTATATTCTGCAATCAGGTCTCTTGCTTTCTTTAAATCTGTTTTTGTAGCGTTCCTGTTTTTCAAAATATCGCCAATTTGTTTCCGAAGGCTGAAAATCTTTGATCTCGTCGAATCGAGGCTGCCCTTCAGTGAATCTGCCTGAACTTTGATGGTATCGAGTTCATAATTTTTTTCATTAAATAATTTTTGAAGTGAATCTTTAATTGCTTCCTGAGTGGCAAGGGAATCCTTTACCAAAACTGATACCTGGTGATTACTATAAAGGGACTTATCGTATAAATGATAAACCCAGGTGGCCATTAAGCCAGCGGAAACTAAAATGAGCAAAAGATTTTTTGAGTCTTTCATAAGGGCAAGCTAAACAATGCCAAAAAAAATTGAGAGAAGATTTTCACACCAGGCATTGAATAGTTAATATTGAAGAATTGAAAAAACCAAATATCCTGCATTTCTATTCTATACTTTGCATTCTATTTCTTAGGTCTACTTTACTACGTTCTGGTCCACATAGGCAGAGATCCAGCCCACCTGTCCGTTTTTGACAAGATAGAATTGTTTTCCCTCATAGATAGATTGAAACTGCCTCATTATTTTTAACAAAAGACCAGTACCCGCCATCAATGATTTTTGATCAAAAACCTGGTGTACTCTTTTAATTTCTTTAGCTATAGCTTCTTTATCCAGGGTTTTGTCTATTATATTTTTTACAAGAGCAATATCCGATAAAGAGGCATAGTTATCATGTAGCCGTTCATTAAATTTAATTACCTGGTCAAAAGTAACACCTACAACAGAATTATCGATTAGTTCCGGAAACATGAGTGTAGCCACTGACCAGGCAATGCCGCCGCTGAATGCTACATTATCACTCTTTGGATAGGAGCCACTTTCATTTACTGCGTAAATGATCTCTGAATTTTCGGCTTCTGAAAGAACGCGATATAGTTGTTTACTAAAATTAGACAAGCCGTTATCATCACTGCATCTTTTCTCTGTTGCATTTGCAACGCTTTTAGTTCCCCAGCCTAGCTGGAAAAGCTTAAAATCTTTTGTATTGCCGTTGGGGAAATAACCTCCCTTGGTGTTCCCGCTGCCGATGTCGATCAAAAAAGTATTATACCGCCTCGTTTCCGGCACAATTCCTAAATGAGAAAGTCTTGCCTCATCCATCACATCAATAACGGACACCTCGCGTTGGGGTTCTTTTATCTTTAATTTAAATGAATCGATCAGGTTATTTATCCAATTCGTTTTATCTTCTTTTTCTGCCTGTATTTTTACGCCACTGCTTACAACGGTAAAAACAAGTTTAGGCTGAATTTTATATTGTTCTATTAATGTTGAATATAAATTGGACATGCCTTGCAATGTAGCCTGGAAGGTTGGCGGAGAAAAAGAAATAAAATCAGAATTGATGGAACTATCTTTCAAAATATTAAAAGCGCCGCGGCTTTGTGCATTTTTTCCAATTTCAAGGATGCTCATCTTTACACCTTTTGATCCTACTTCAATGCCCGCATATACTGATGAATTATTATATTTTAATTTGAAACTGCTTTGCGCATATATGGGCAAAAAACCTGAAATAATTGTAATGGATAAGAATAGGAAGGGCTTTAGTATATGTTGCATGGAAGAATGTTTTGCTTGACCGGTAAAATTAGCAAAATGCCACCCCATTGTGACTTTCAGATAAGGAGTGTGAAAAAAATGTGGTAAACTAATTTTTTGAATAATTAAATGAGTGTCTCCGGCACCTATGGTGAAGAGGCGATTTATCGCAGCCATATAGCCTCATTCAAAGAAATATTACCAACTTATTATCCTAACGGTTCAGGAAGCTTTTTGCAAATGCCCTAATTTTATCGTTCATTAAAAATTATTTCTCATGAAACGTATACTGCTTCTTCTTTTGTGGTTAATTCCTGCTATACTGCAGGCCCAGCTAAAATACCCGGTTACTAAAAAAGAAAATGTAGTGGATGATTATAATGGCGTGAAGGTGGAAGATCCGTACCGCTGGCTTGAAAATGACAATAGCGAGGATACCAGGGCCTGGGTGCAGGAAGAAAACAAAACAACCTTCGATTACCTTTCAAAAATTCCTTACCGTGACAAAATTAAAAAAAGGGTAGAAGAGATATGGAATTATCCAAAGTACGGGGCTCCATTTCGTAAAGGTGATTTTTATTACTTTACAAAAAACGACGGTCTCCAAAATCAAAGTGTTTGGTATAAGCAAAAAGACTTGACAGGGAAACCTGAGATTTTTATAGATCCGAATAAATTATCAGAAGATGGAACGGTTTCTTTAGGAAGTGTTAGTTTTTCTTTGAATGGGAAATATGCCGCCTACACTATTCAAAAATCAGGAAGTGATTGGCAGGAATGTTATGTGATAGATGTGGCCACAAAAAAACAGTTGAGTGATAAGCTGAATTGGCTGAAATTTACAGGCTTTAACTGGAAGGGTGATGAAGGATTTTATTACAGCCGATACCCCGAGCCAAAGGAGGGTGATGCGCTAAAAGGAAAAAATGTGAACCAGCAGGTTTATTATCATAAACTGGGTACGGCCCAATCAGAAGATAAATTGATTTATGAAGACAAGGAACATCCGCAGCGTTTTGCCCGTGTCGGACTTACCGAGGATGAACGTTTCCTGATTCTCGGAACATCAGAGGGAACAAGCGGCGGTGAGATTTGGGTCTGGGATGCAAAAGATGCATCTCAGAAAGATTTCAGTTTGTTGATCCCAGGTTTTGCGACTGAGCCAAACATTGTGGATAATGTCGGAGGTAAATTGTTGCTTCAAACCAATGACGGGGCACCGAATTATAAACTCGTAATAATAGATCCCAAAAACCCTGCAAAAGAAAATTGGAAAACAATTATTCCTGAACAAAAAGAAGTGTTGAAGGGTGTGGGTACCGGTGGCGGTTACCTTTTTGCTTCTTATTTGAAAGATGCTTCTACCAGGGTATATCAATATACCTATGATGGAAAGCTGGTTCGTGAAATAAAGTTACCGGGTATTGGAACAGCAGGTGGATTTGAAACGGAGAAAAAATATAATGATTTTTTTTACACGTTTACTTCATTCAATTATCCTCCTACTATTTTTAAATATGATATTAAAACGGGTCAATCATCATTATTCAGGAAAACAGAAGTAAAGTTTAAACCGGAAGATTATGAAGTGAAGCTGGTTTTTGTTCCAAGCAGGGACGGAACAAAGGTTCCCGTGTTTCTTACTTATAAAAAAGGCCTGCTGCTGAATGGAAATAATCCCACGCTGATGTATGGTTATGGTGGATTTAATATTTCAACCACACCAGCTTTTAGTCCCTCAATAATTTTCTTTTTGGAACAGGGCGGGGTATATGCAAGTGTGTGTATGCGTGGTGGCAGCGAGTATGGTGAAGACTGGCATAAAAGCGGGATGCTGGATAAAAAGCAAAACGTATTTGATGATTTTATCGGCGCCGGGGAATGGCTCATCAATAATAAATACACAAACAGCGGCAAACTGGCGATACAGGGTGGATCGAATGGTGGTTTGTTAATTGGTGCATGCATGGCACAACGTCCCGAGCTTTTTAAAGTAGCGATTCCCCAGGTGGGAGTAATGGATATGTTGCGCTATCATAAATTCACTATTGGTTATGCCTGGGCAGTGGAATATGGCAGCAGTGATAATGCCGATCAATTTAAATATCTGTACAAATATTCGCCACTCCACAATTTAAAACCGGGTGTAAAATATCCTGCCACTTTAATTACGACCGCTGATCATGATGATAGGGTAGTACCTGCACATTCATTCAAATTTGCAGCTACTTTACAAGCAGATAATGCAGGTGATAATCCGGCTCTTATTCGAATTGAAACAAAAGCCGGCCATGGCGGTGGTATGCCAACAAGTAAAAGAATTGAACTGGCAACTGATATCTGGAGTTTTGTGATGTATAATTTAGGAATGAATTTCAGGGAACCGGGAAAAGGAGTTTCAGAAAAGAAAGCTTTTTAAAAAATATTTGTATAAGAGGCTGCCTCAAAAGTCAATTTTTGAAAACTTGCCTCTAAGGCGCTAAGACACAAAGCTTTGATCTCCAATTTTACTTTTCTTAGTGCCTTCGTGTCTTTGTGGCAAATAAAAGCTTTTGAGACAGCCTCTATCTATTTTCATAGGGTTTAAATTTTGTTGTCACCATTTAATCTCTTTTTATCTCTCACCCCGGCAGCATCAAGTATCAAGCATCCAGCATCCAGTATCCAGCATCCAGTATCCAGCATCCAGCAACTATTCCACCTTCTTGTCATAAATTTTTTCCCCAGCCCTGATCTCTACCGGCAACGCATTTTCTTTTGGAGGAATAGGACAATCATATTTTCCACTTACATAGGCACAATAGGGATTATAGGATTTGTTGAAGTCAATGGTAACTCTATTGTCAACGATATCTGCGATCCTGAGGTCAATATATCTTCCACCGTCATATGTTTGCACACCAGATGTAAGATCGGTGAACGGAAGAAATAGGTAATCCTTCAGCTTTGCTACATTCAGCAGGTCCTGTGATTGGTAGAGATTTAATTGGACGGTTGTATCATTGATGGTAAAACGAATGATACCATATACGCGGTTAATATCTTTTCTCCCCCCGGATGTTCTCATGCTGAACCATTTGCTGTCTTTTGCTTTTTCAAAATCAGCAACAACACGATAGCTTTCATCAATGGGAAAGAAGTGCAAAAGTTTTTTATCATCGCCTTTTACTACTTGATGATCTTTCACATAACCATCAATATATGATTGTAAGGAATCGCCATAGGATTTCTGACTCCAAAGACTATTGCAACTAATAATAAACGCCAATAGAATAAAACTTCGAAAACCAACCATAAAATATTTTTTAAGAAAGAACCGGTAAATGAATCTCTGCCATCATACATCTTGCACTTCCGCCACCGCTGGTTTCAATAGCGGCAAGTGGTGAATGTATGATTCTATCATAAGCACTCAATTTTTGTACCTGCTCTTTGGATAAGGATTGGTAGGCCTGGGTTGACATGACTAATAATTTTTCTCCTTTATTGTTTTCAATTTGCAGCATATTGCCCGCAAAATGGTTTAATTGATCGTAACTTATCTCAATAATTTCTTTGCCTGTCTTTTGAATTGTTTTGATCAATTCCTGTTTCCCGATAGCATCTGGAATTGAATCCAGGCAAATGACAACATACCGGTCTGCCACACACATTAATACATTTGTATGATATATACTTCGTCCTTTACTATCAACTGCAGAAAAAACAACAGGCTTGTAGTTCATCCTGCTACAAAATTCTTCAAGAACTTTTTTATCAGTTCTTGCTGAAAGACAGGCAAAAGCAATCCTGTTTTCCCTGTCAAGAACCATGCTCCCTGTTCCTTCCAGGAACAGATTATTTTTTTCATAATAACTTAGGTCAATTTCGCTTGTTACCTGGAATTGTTTATAAATTTTTTCCAGGACATGTTCCTTCCGTTCAGCTCTCCTGCTCGGCGCATACATTGGATACAGAATTAATGTGCCATCGTGATGAAAAGAAACCCAGTTGTTGGGAAAAAGAGAATCAGGAGTGTGAGGTTGTGGAGTATCTTCCACGACTATAACATCCACATTATTTATACGAAGCAGGGAAACAAACCTGTCAAATTCTTCCAGGGCTTTTGAATGCACATCTTTGTTATCAGTTTTTACCTGGAAGGCATTGTTTTCAGCTGTTTCTGCATTAAATGCAAAATTTACCGGCCGTATCATTAATATGTGTGAAGTTGTTTGCATACTGGTCTCTGGTACTTCAATTCGTTAAAGATTTTTTAGAAAGAAAACATAATAACCAGCAACCAGCAACCAGCGACCAGTAACCAGCATCTATTCAATTTCATCTCTCAGCAACGGCATACTCATACAATGAAAACCGCCTCTTGCTCTTGATAATTCTGCCGATGGTATCAAAATCATCGTGTCTTTTATTTTGTCAGGATCAATCCCACCATTTTCTAACTGGTGAACCAGGTCATTTGCATCAATAATGTCGAATCCATTTTCTTTGAAAGCCTCCACTGTCTTATCATTCCTGTCATATCCCAACACAACTCCTTCTTTTATTGCCAGCAGGTTACATGAGTCAGTCCATTGTTCTCTTGCGTCAAAAGGAAATTCATTATTGCCGGAGTAAATGAATTTTACCTTTCCATCACAACCCAGATCATTTTTGCTGATATCTGTTAAAAGCTCTTCCAGATTATCAAAATAAACAGGGTCTTCAATATTCTTTTTTTTGAATTGAATGATCTTTATTTTTTCATCTTTCTTTTCCATTTCCAATACTTTCTGCACCGGGTCCGCATCTTCCATTTTAATTCTTTTCCTGGAAAAGCTGCCGAGCATTACCCATACATCTCTTTTTACCTGTGTAAAAATGGTGTCAATATGCATATAATCTCTTCGCTTCGGGATCTTAATTACAGTGATCTTTTTAACAATATTTCTTTCAAACAACAAATTAGATACCTGGTGAACAGCTTCCATAGTAGTTCTCTCACTTACGCCAATCAGCACATGGTCTTTTGTAATCACCATCACATCACCTCCTTCCAGTGTTACTTTTTTTTCATCACTTTCTCTTGGATTAAGAAAATAATGAGACGATTCCGAAATTTCAAGAATCTTATCCTGGTAACCTGCAAAAAGGGGATGATTGAAAAAAATATATTTCATCAGCATAGCCTCTCTCGTCCTTGCTTTTTTCGCCGGCTTGTTAAGCAGGATAAAATCATTTATAACAATACCAATATCGCGGGTAAAAATAAAATTTGGAATAGGTGGAAAGATCATTTTATCATCATTGGCGGTACCGCTGATAAATACTTTCGCAAGTTGCTTCGGTGTAAGAGAGAAAAGATCATTTTGGGTTATATAAGAACACCCCTCAATAGCACAAACTGCAGCAACCAATTTCAATTTTATTTCACGATCATGCAATATATCAGCCAGCAACCACTGTAACTCAATTACTTTTTCTGATCGAAAAAAGTTTTCATTATCAGGCTTAAAAAAACTGCGCCCGTTTTTTTTATCATCAATTTCCGAAAGTCTTCCCCTTATTTTCGGGGGGTCGAGAAAATAGAGTAAGATCTTTGTATAATAATCATACTCTTTTCGCCTGATTGTATCCAGGTGAACAATATCTTCAAACAACCAGTCCTGCGCCTTGGAAGGAACAACTTTTCCCAGTCCGCTATCAGGACTATGCACCAGTAATCTTCGCAGTGCTCCTATTTCCGATGTAACAGAGATTTTATTATTCGATTTTCCCATAATGACCTATTTATGCTTTTGAATGAAAACAAAATTTTACACAACCATAAACAGAACATTAATCAGGAATGTAAAAATTAGCCGGTAACATATCGGCAAATTTGTGAGTGTCTGGTTTAATATTCAGAGGCATAATTGGCAATCGCTTTCGCAAAATTAATGAAAGAAGATAACAGATAATAACCAATAGGTAATAAGATGCAAGCCTAAAGGCACTATTAGCTTTTACCTATTCCCTTTTATCTCGCAAATATCTACTCATGAACTGCCAAAATTGGCACATGGCTATGATAAACTAATTTCTTTGTGTGATGGCCTTTGAAAATCCCATTCAAAAAAGAATGCTGGCGGGGAATAGTGATAAGAATGTCAATATTTTTATCTTTTGTGAATTGTTCAATTGCCTCAAAAAAATCATACCTGCCAATAAAATAAAATTCAGGGTTATAATTGCTGAACATTTCCTGCATAATCGCTTTTTCCTTTTGGTATTCTGCCGTAATAGAAACATAATGCGCACTGTCAACATTTACAATATGCAGGGCAGGGTGAAAAAGTTCCAGTACTGATTTAATCGGGACTGAGGGCGTCGTCAACCGTACTTCTTTAAAATCAGAGGTCAGAGCCACATTTTTTATCTCTTTAAAACTGGCAGCGGGGGGAATGATAAGTACAGGCACCACATTTTCATCAATAAGTTTCAAAGTATTACTTCCAATAAAAACCTTTTCCAGTGCAGTTTTCCCGGTAATGCCCATTACCACGAGACTCGCTTGCCGGTGATGTACCACTCTTTCTATTTCACTGATCAGCTCATCACCAAATACTGCAATCCTTTCCATTCTTAATGCACTGTTCTTTGATAATTCATTTTGCAAATTCAATAACTGTTGATTCGCCTCTTCTTCTTCATTTTTCTTTTCATACATGTGATATAAAATGAGATCGGTATCATAGGAGCCCGCAAGCATTTTAACGGCAAAATTCGCCGCATTCAAAGAAGTGGTAGAAAAATCAACCGGGATAACAACTGTTTTCATCTTTAAGCAGTTTAATAAGAATGAAAATAAGCAAAAAAACGAATCACGGCAAAATGATAAATTTTTCGGCACCCCGTTTCTTATATTTAGCCTTCTTTCTCCCTTTTGCACGATCCCTGCACTATCTTACCACTATTCAACAAAAGAGGCTGTCTCAAAAGCATTTTTTTAACCGCGGAGACCCAAAGGCGCAGAGAAATAAATCTTTATTTGACCTGCAAACTCTGCGTCTCGCTGCCTCTGCGGTTTATTTTTCAACTTTTAAGACAGCTTCTTTTTTGCAAAATACTGCATGCAATTTTAGCGGTTACTCATTCCGCCTTCCTTATTCATGTCTTTGTTTGAAGTTTTGTTTCTTTCTGAACTTTCTGTATCGGGATCTTCATCTAAAGATGAAGTGTTACGGTCAGAAGAGACCTTCCCCTGCTATCACATTAAAAAAAGCGAACAGGTATTGCGATAAAGAGGTCAATTGTCTACATTTTTTTTTGGGTTTGTGAATAAATTTCCCTCTTAAATCCTACCTATCCTTTGCTTCGTTTTTTCTTATTTGGAAAATTGTTTTTAAATATTTCTTCCCTTGTTGGCAAATGGTCAGGGTCTGGCAGTTTCTTGATCCAAATTGTAATTTCTTTCCATATGGCGGGATTGTTTTTTAATACTGCTTTTACCTTTATTTTTTCTTCGTTGAAATTAGCCGGAACAATTAAATCGTTTCCCTGGAATTCTCCGGCAGATGAAGTGAATTGAATTTCCTTAACAGACAGTGGCAGCCAATGGCCATTGGGTAGTTTTCCATCTACATTTATATAATTGTGTTGTCCCTTTTTGAGACTATCTGTATATAAATGAAAATAAATGCTGTCTATTTTTTGGGCAAAAATGGGTACGGATAAAAACGGGACAATTGATATGGCTAAAATTCTCTTCACTTAATACTAAGGTCGAAAATTCAACCCAAAAGGTTGTAAAAAGAAAACTGCCCCGATAAATCGGGGCAGTTGTTGTGAGGAAGTGTACTTGGGACGGTCTATATTATAAAGAACTATTCTTCGCCTCTCCTAGTTTAGCATGGGCTGCAGCTAACCGGGCAATCGGAACCCTTGGTCCTGAGCAGGAAACATAAGTAAGACCCAATTGATGGCAGAATCGGATTGAATCCGGCTGACCACCGTGCTCGCCGCAGATGCCGACTTTTAATTCA
>Ga0137463_1000233_pt1 | contig 20930 bp, 11 predicted proteins | sample EasRivERMGT800_2_FD_102333 | JGI IMG/M metagenome (GOLD analysis project Ga0137463, IMG submission 102333) | Soil microbial communities from meander-bound floodplain in the East River, Colorado, USA - East River MetaG ERMGT800_2 | ecosystem: Environmental > Terrestrial > Soil > Floodplain ...
ATCAATCGCTTTTGGTTATTTCTTTAAAAACTTTTTGCCGATTTCATCATACTCCATCATCAAATCATTTGCCCTTCCTTTTTCGTCAAAAATTTTTTCCCAGGTATTCAAAGGTTCCCAGATAAACGTCCCTTTTCCCTGATCACCCGGAAGATTAAAAGCAATTTCATTTACTTCTTTTTTTAACTGCGAATATTCCACTACGATAATATCCTTTGAATAATGAGTGGCAAGACTGGTGAGATTGTTTCTCAAATCATCAAGGGTGCCGTGCCATTTTGGATAATAAGATTCCCCGATAACATCAAAATAAACACCTCTTGACAGCATGTTATTAATAAAGAAAACAGATTCATCATTCTGTCCCCCAAGTGCAATATGCAACAACATGATAATGGATGGGTCTACTTTTAATACAGCAACCGTTCCCGCTTTCACTAATTGTGCAAGGCTATCTAAATGGCTGACATGACCTTCGGGCCAGATCATTCCGTGATTAATTTCGTTTCCGATCTGCACCATATCCGGTGAAGTGCCTTGTGCCTTCAATTCACTGATAACTTTTTTAGTAAACTCATAAACAGAATCTTTAAGCGTGGAGAAATTCAATCCTTTCCATGCCGACGGTTTGTATTGCTTTCCTGGATCAGCCCAGGTATCACTGTAATGAAAGTCAAGTAAAAATTTCAGGCCCGCTGCCTTAATTCTTTTTGCCATTTGCTTTGTATGTACAAGATCGCAAAATCCTTTTTTGGGAGAGTAACCACTATCAGCGGCAGGGTTGTTGAAAATTCTTAATCGTATATAATTAAATCCGTGAGCTTTTAAAATTTCTAATGCGTCTTTCTCTACTCCCTTGTCATAAAACTTCATTCCCCTGTCTTCTAACTGCGGCAGGAAAGAAATATCAGCACCCAATACTTTGCCGGTTTTTTTTATTGTTTGATTATTTTTATTTCCCGTAACAATTTGAGTAGTTACCGGATGAATTGTAAAAATATCAGTTGATCCCGAATACAATCCATCGCTTTTTGCTTCGAACTTTATTGTGCTTGCTGATTTACCTGACTGAATAATTACCTGGCACTTACCATTGAATAAATGCCTCTGCCAATTACCATCAGAAATTTTATCAGGTTCATGACTGCTTGGGTCGCCATTTCCTACGCCAATAATTTTTGCATCTCCACTGATTAAAAATTTAACCAGGTTATTTGCATCAGGAACTTCCCGGCCCTGTTTGTCCACAGCAGTTATATTAATTACTGTTGCATCTTTTCCATCAGCAAGCATAGTAGTTTTATAAGGCGTGATAACTATTTCAGAAGGCTGCCCTGTTGTTTCAACTTTTGCAGAAAGTCTTTTTCCCTGCCCGACCGGGTCGTTCAGGCGGGCTTTTTTATATGCCACTGCTTCCAATGTGCCGGGTTCATAATTTACTGTCCATTGTAAATGGCCATACCGGGGCATATCTTTTTTACCCAAACTTTTTCCATTTAAAAACAATTCTACATTGTCTGCATTTGTATTTACCCATACATCTACCGGCTGACCTTCTTTTCCATTCCAATTCCAATGCGGTGAGATGTGCAGCACATCTTTATCACTCCACCATGATTGATAGTAATAATAAATATTTTTTGGAAAGCCGCACATATCCATAATACCGAAATGAGAATTGATATTGGGCCATTGATACGGTGTTGGTTCCCCGCGGTAATCAAAACCAGTCCAAACAAATCCACCCATCCACCAATCATTTGGCGCGCAAAGCTTCCACCAGTCTTCTGCCTTACTGGCCCACCAGGGTGCTGTAATATCCTGGTCAGGAACATAAGCACGGATTGAATCTTTTTCATAAATGCCTCTTGTTGTTACAGTGCTTCCCATTTCAGTTCCAACCAACGGTTGGTTGGGATGGTCCTTATGATAATCCGCGGCAGCAAAATGCCGGTAATTAAATCCACGAACAGGGATCACTTCATTTACTCCTTTAAAGACGTTCGGAACATCAGCTGCATAGGTACTTAGACGAGTGGGATCTAATTCTTTTTGTTTAGTTAGTAAAGTTTGAGCTATTCTTTTTCCAAAACTTGTTGTCTGTACGCCCCATTCTTCATTCCCGATCGACCATAAAAAAACACAAGCCCTGCTACGATCACGTTTCAATAATTTTTCAAATTGGTTTATGTATTCCGGACTGCTGTTCAACAAACGATTTTCATCCAGCACGAGCATTCCCAAACTATCACAGGCATCAAGTAATTCGGGAGTGGGAGCATTGTGGCTGGTGCGATAGGCATTCACACCCATATCCTTTAATAAGCGAACGCGATAGTATTGCAAATAATCAGGCAAAGCGCTGCCTACCCCTGCATGATCCTGGTGGCAACATACACCATGTACTTTTACATACTTCCCATTTACGAATAATCCCTTTGCTGAAATATTTATTGTACGAATTCCAAATCGCAGCCTTTCATTATCTGTTATTATGCCATTGACTTTTATTACAGAATTAACTCTATAGAGATATGGATCTTCAATTGACCAAAGTTTGGGGTTGGTGAAGGAAATTTTTTGCCTGATTGTTTTAGTCTCATTTACATTTAATGAAACAGTTTGCTCAATGGGTTTACCAATAATTCTTCCTTCCCGATCTGTAATAGCTGCACTCACTATGGCACTGGCAGACAAAAGACCCTGATTTTCTACGGTAGTTTCTATATTAACTGTGGCCAGGTTATTTTGAGCCCTGGTGTAAACAAAGATTCCATCCTGCGCGATATGAACATTATTGTATTGATTTAACCATACATGGCGATAAATTCCCGCACCTTCATAAAACCACCCTTCATACTGAGTGGCATCTACGCGAACCACTAAAACATTTTCATGATCGTAGTTTACATAATCTGTAATATCATAAGAAGTGCCTACATAACCGCTTAAATTGTTTCCCAGGTAAAATCCATTGATCCAGAAATTTGCATTTCTGAAAACTCCGTCAAACTGAATTTGAAAGCGCTGACCTGAATCTGCTCTTGCAATGGTGAAATGTTTGCGATACCAGCCAATACTTGTTTCGGGAAACAAACCTCCAACTGGTTTATAACCGTGTGACATTACATCGCCATTCGGGGTATTTGCAAAAGGTAATTCCACCACCCAATCATGTGGAAGGTCTAAAGTTCTCCATCCGCTGTCATTAAATTTTTGATCAATCGCCGTGTTTTGAGCCACTCCTGTTTTTGAAAAAATAGTCGAGAGACTATAATTGAAATCTTTTGCGGGATCGGCCGCCTGACCAAAATGAAATTTCCAGTCTTCATCAAAATTTATTTTTTTGCGAAGCGATGATGTCTGTCCTAAAGCAGTAGACGGAAAATTTATTATTGCTAAAAAGCAAAAAATAAAAAAAAATGAAAATTTCATAAATTATAATAAATAGTGAAGTGCTAAGTGTACAACTAAAAATACAAAAGACCGTTCAGGAGGGAACGGTCTTTTCAAATATAATTTTATAATTTCTAATTTATAATAACCGTTTGAGTTTTTTCGTCCAGGGTAATTGTATATGTACCTGCCACAGTTGGTGTTTTAAAATTATTTCCTCCTTCCCATTTAATCTTTCTTGGTATTCCCACGGCCTGGCTACCACCACTGTTATCTTCATAATCAAAAGGTCCCCAATTATTGCCAGCTAAAAATTTGATATCCTTATTAGCTTCCAATCCGATGGTTATTGTCCATACACCATCGCCCATATATGTCATTTGCGGAGACGTAGGCGGATCCCATGCATTTACACCTGTGATACCATCGCCAACCAATCGCATTTCTGCGGCAGGGCTTATAAAATATTTTATATTATTCACATCACGGCCGTCCCAGATTACCCTGTACCTGCCTGCTGTAGTTATATTGGGAAAATTAGCACCATTTACTTCCATTGTACTTCCATCACCGCCAGTTGCCCCGTAACTTCTTGTTTCACTTGTTAAATAACTCCCATCATTCCACGCACTGCTATCAATCAGTTTCCAGCCATCAGTTATAAAATCAGTAAGACCCACAAATAAATTTGTAGCGGGAGCACCTAATGCATAAGTAGGAAATACATTCGGTGGATTCCATCCGGCACCTGTAGCGCCTCCTACAAAACCCATTCTTCCCTGTTTTATGCTATACTTTAAAGTACTTACATCAATACTGATGCGGTATACACCTGCAGCAGATACTGATAAGTTATCAGGACTACCTGCCACAAGATTGCCAGCGGTTCCACCATAGTTCACATCCCAAGTGCGACCTTGTGTAAATTTGAATTGTGCACCAGCCGGTAGATAAATATAGATATAATATAGTTTGTTGAATACTGAAGCGCGAAGGTCACGAATTAACTCGGGTGCATCACCAGGAGTCCAATCAGTTCCGTTACCCGTAGAAGTCTGATAACTTCCGGGCAAATAAAACCTTAAAATAGGTATATAGGTTTGAATCGTAACATTCACAACATTTGAATAAGAAATCGCACCAGATGATGTAACTGCTTTTATACGGTATTCTACCTTTCCGGAATTTCCCATAGGAATGCCCGAATTCAAGCCAGTAGTATTCATTTCTGCCTGGGTCATTGCTTTACTATAAAGAGAAGTTCCTACAACTATCTCCTGGGGAGTTACAAAGTTTTTGCCTGCAGAATCGTATTGCAAAGTATAAGTTACCGTTCCTGCAAAACCGGGAAAAGCGGGTGACCATGTAAAAGTATTAGAGAGCTGGTTGGCCGTAGCCAATGTGCCCGTAACCGATGTTTGAGCTGTTACTAATTTTGATGGATCACTATAAGGAGTGATCGTTAATTGCACGACATTCGAAACATACCGTTCATTGTTATTAGCATAAGAAGAAGTTACTCTGACATCCAGCTTAACAGGAGTGCCCAGCGAATAACCATAATTCAAAAGAATCGTATTCAGCTCTCTTCCCGTATAGGTTGCGCTTAGGTTTTTTGTTACCGTTTTTGTTACCTCTCTTGAAAAATTTTTACTGGCTGAATCAATTTCAATGACATATTTCATATTTGCTGAGTCGGTAGCATAATTGGGAAATGTCCAGCTCAGCGTTACAATTGCCTTGGTAGAATCAGCCGGCACAGGAGTGAGTGTGGTTGCCGATGCAGAAAGGGTAGTGGGATTGCCTAGATTATGATAAGGCAGATCCCCGGGTTTCTGGCAAGCAACGAAGAAAACAGTCATTCCAGTCAACACGAAAATGAAGTTTATAATTGATCGCATAAATATTTTATTAATTGTGAATTATATTTTGGTGACTGTAAATTTTCCTCTTTGAAAATCTACTTCGATCTTATAATTTCCACTTGCAGCAGGTGCTTTCAAGTCGCCACCGTCTGGTTTAAAATCATCTCCATCCACATTGTTTGTATTATTAGCACCTATACCACCGTATTTAGCTCCCCAATCTCCATAAACCGGTACGAATAAATATGAGTTGCCTCCGCTTAATGCCACACTTGATAATACATAAAGAGTAGTGCTTACCTTGGTGAATTTTTGGCTTACTAATTCCGGGTCACCACCAGCCATCCAACTTGCAGGAGTTGCGCTGCCTGTAATATATAATTTTCCTGATGCAGGAGGTTGAACTTTAGGAGGTATAGCATATGGTTTAACTCCCGTAAATTTTAAAACATTAGAATATAATTTAACGGCACCACCAATATTTGCTGTTACTCTTATTTCAAGATTATGAGTTTGCAGTGAATCCAACTGCAACTGATTTAATAAATAATCATTGAAACCCCCTACAGTAAATGATTTTGTTAAATCATTACTGATAGCAACTGTTTGCCTTTTTGGATTGGTAAAATTTGCCCCTGTAGTATCTATTTCAATCAGATAATTTACACCTTGGGAACTGATGCCTGTAGTGAATTTATAATCCGGGTTCGTCCAGGTCAGTTTTATTGCTTCCTGGTCTTTGTTTGCAAAGGAAAGAGGAATAGTACCGGTCCTGGTTGCGCTTAAAGCAGGCGGAGTTCCACCTTCATAATAAATTTTATTTTCTTCCTTCTTGCATGACCATAAAATGATAAGCAGGAAAGATGATAATGTCAGGAAGAATTTATTTTTCATATGCAATTAATTAAACATTATTAATAACCGGTGTTTTGCGTCAAATTTGGATTAGATGTTCTGTTTGCAGCAGGTATTGCAAACAGGTTATACTTATTGTCTACGCCTGTCCCGGATGATACTCCACCTTTCCATGGCCATAAATATGTACTGGTAGTTAATAAACCATAACGAATCAAATCAGTACGACGATGCCCTTCCCAATATAATTCACGGCCTCTTTCATCAAGAATATCCTGTAATGAAATCGTAGCAAAATCTCCGATACCCGGAGTATTGGGATGGCCATAAGCGCGTTCACGTATACGATTAAAATATTGTACAGCGGTAGCAAGACTGCCTCCTGTACCATTACGCAAAACTGCCTCCGCATAAATCAAATAAATTTCAGACAGGCGAAATACCGGAAAATCAACATCTGAAAAATTAGCGGTTACGTCAGATATCGGACCGCCATCTGAACGAATATTTTTCCATTTATTTACGTGTAAACCATTTTCAAAATTGCTGATATCGGTAATAGTCATTTGGGCTGGTGTTGCTTTATATTTAGATGTATAAAAAGCTACGCCTCTTTTGTCATTGGTGGTATCAATGTTCCCTGATCCATCTTTGGGAAATAAATTGCCTAAGGCAGCAGTGGCGCGGTACCCGTTCCAACCTCCTCCTACACCAAATTCATTATGATCATCGCCGCAGGCAGCATGCACAAAGAATGTAGTATTTCCATAGGCCTGAGTGCGCAAACCATCGCAGGTAATAGCAAACATAAATTCGTCTTTACGCTTATCATTATCTGCCATGAATAATTGACCATACTTTGGTTGTAATGAGTAACCAGCCCCAATTACTTTATTAGCATACGTAATGGCTTCAGAATATTTAGCAGTCCCGATATATACCTGGGCATTCAGATATAAACGTGCCAGTAATGCCCAAGCTGCACCCTGGTCAACTCTTCCATATTCGATAGTTTTTACGGTGGCAAGTTCACCATCGATCGCCTTTAGTTCACTCTCTATATATGCAAACAAATCCGTTCTGTTTTTTTCACCCGGTAAATCAGTACCTATTAAATTGGTTTCATCAATAAAAGTGGATTTGCCAAAAAGATCCAGCATTGTCCAGTAATTAAAAGCACGAAGGAAACGAGCTTCAGCTCTTGATTTTTTAATATCAGCAGCATCATTGCCGGTTATATTTCTTGAGACCAGTTTCTCATCCGTTGATTCTCTCAAGTATTCATTGATCAACGTTACATCATAAATACACCTTGCATAAATGCCTTTCAGAAAAGGATCGGCAGAGGTCCATTTCATATCATGAAAATCATGGATAGTTTGATCGTTCCAGGCTACTACAGCTTCATCAGTAGGTAATTCTTCGCAATTAAAAAGCATCCTGATAAAAGCCACCTGAGATCCTTCATCAAGACCGCCGGCAATATCTGGTGCACCCGCAGGGCCCTGGTTACCAGTAATGGCTAATGTGCCATAAATTTTTGCCAATACGCTTTTGTATCCCGCTGCTGTTGAGTAAGTCTTTTCCGGTGTAAGATCATTTTGAGGAAACAAGTCTAACTTTTTTGCACAAGAGGTTACAAGAAGTACTGTAACAAAGGCAAATAGTATTTTTTTACTTTTCATATACGACAATCGTTTTAATTCATTAGAAATCGAGGCTGAAACCAAGAGTAAATATGCGTGGACGAGGATATATTGTATAAGTAACTCCTCCGTCTGCAGAAATTTCCGGATCCAAACCTTTGTATTTTGTAATCACAAATACGTTCTGAATACTTCCCGAAACACGTAAAGATGCTTTTCCCTTGAATACTTTCCCGGCATTATATCCTAAATTGATATTGTCCAATCTGAAGAAAGAAGCATTTTCAATATAATAATCGGAGAGGTATTCATTTATGTTGCTTCCAGTAAATTTTGTAGTTAAATAAGAGCGGGAGCCATTATTTATAAAATTAAGAGGATTCTTTAAGGCTCTTAATACTCCGTTATTTGAACTAAATTGATTGTACAGATAATTGCCGAAAGAACCATGCCCGGCCACTCCCAGACTCCATTTTTTATAGCTAACCTGCGAATTAACGCCCAGCAATACATCCGGTGAAGGTTTTTTATAGAAGTACCTGTCTGCATCAGTAATTTGCCCATCACGGTTGATATCTTCAAATAATCCGTCAATAGGAGCGCCGCTTGCTTTATCATAAATCTGTTTAAAAACAAAAAAAACATTAGGTGTATAGCCAACGGCATATTTTCCTATATAATTAGAAAGACCTCCACCAACGGGACTTACATCAATTCCTTTAAAATTAGGATCAGGCTGTTTCAGCAGGTTGGTAATTTTTGATTTATTGTAAGTAAGATTAAAACCAAAATCCCATGTTACAATGCCGCTTTTTACGGGTGTGGTGTTTAATGTAAATTCAATGCCTTTATTTTCCATATTGCCCACATTTGTCAATAAGGTTATATCGAAGTTTGCACCCGGGGCAACAGGAATAACACTCAACAAATCTTTTGTTTTTTTCATGTACACATCAACAGAGCCGGATATCCTGTTGTTTAAAAAACCAAAGTCTAACCCGATATTTGTAGTGGTAGTAGTTTCCCATTTGATTTTAGCGTCGTAAGAAGAAGGACGCAAAAAACTATAAAAGGTATTGCCAAATTGATATTGAGCAGAAGAATTACTTTGAGAATATCTTGGTAAATAAGGATATAAATTACCAATATCCTGTTGACCTGTTATTCCCCATCCTAATCTTAATTTTAAATCATTTACAACGTTAACTGATTTGAAAAATTCTTCTTTCAGTTTCCAGGCTAACGCGGCAGCCGGGAAGTAACCGACACGTGTATCAGGTGAGAACCTTGAACTCGCATCGCGACGGATAGAACCGGTAAGTAAATATTTATTTAGCAGCGTTATATTTATCCTTCCCAAATAAGACTCAAGACGATATTCAGGTTTATCAGTAAGAAAGGTAGGTTCACTGCCCGCGATTGTATCCTTTTTTTGAGGTTTAGAGGGATCAGTAATTGCTCTGTAACTTAAATTAGGGAAATTACGTACATCTGTTACAAAATCCTGGTAGCTATGAGCAACTAAAACATCCACTTTGCTATTGATACTTTTTACTTCTTTTGCATAAAACAAAGAAACATCAGCCAGTGTATTTTTCTTTTCTTGTTCGTAATGAACTCTTTTTCCTCCTGTTTTGTAGTCAGTAGCTAAAAGCGAGTCGGTATTATCATCGCCCTTACCTTTTGCATTATCTATACCCACGTTTATCAAAATATGTAAATCAGGGAAAAAATGAAGTTTATAATCAAGTTGAATATTTCCTATTAGACGGTTTACTTTAGAAGTATTATCTCTGAGTTCCAGCAGTGCAAGTGGGTTTCGGGTAGCCAGGTCTATGGGTTTAGTATCAGCTTGTAGCCATTCAAAATAACCGCCATATTTGTTATCTGCTCTAACAGGTTGTGTCGGATCAAAAGACACGGCAGCTCCTACAGCACCCTCATTTGCAAAACGATTGGTTGTCTGGCTTGCCTTTACAGCCAGGTTTACTGACAGATGATCATCGAGAAATTTCGGAGATAAATTTAATGAAGCAGAATAACGGTCAAATTTATTTGTCTTTAAAATTCCTTCCTGGTTATAATAACCTATTGAGGCACGCAGGGGCATTTTCTTTATACCTCCGCTTATACTTAAATTATTATTGTTACCAAATGCATTCTGGTAGATCTGATCCTGCCAATCTGTATTTGCTGAACCCAATAAATTTTTATAAGTATTGTTACCGGTAGCCAGGGCATCGGCTGTAATAATGCTTCGGATTTGATCTGCTGATAGGAGATCTAACTTTTTGGCAATAGTTGAAATAGATAATTGTGTATTGAAATTATATTTTAACTTACCGCTTGTACCTTTCTTGGTTGTAATAATCAATACGCCATTGGAAGCTCTTGATCCATATAATGCAGTAGCAGAAGCGTCCTTCAATACGCTTATTGATTCTATATCATCAGTGTTAATTGTGTTCAAATAATAGGTCGAACCCGGTATCGGTTTTCCATCGGCACCATTACTTTCCACCGGTACGCCATCTATTACAATCAGTGGTTCATTGGTTGCATTTAATGAAGCGCCACCGCGAATACGTATTTTGCTTCCGCCACCCGCAGATCCACCACCTGTTGTAATCTGGAGACCCGCCACTTTACCCAATAATAGTTGTTCCGAAGAAGCAATATTGCCTTTTTGAAAGTCTTTAGATGAGACAGATGTTACAGCACCTGTAAGATCGCCTCTTCTCCTGGTACCATACGCTACTACTACCAGGTCTGTAAGGGTAGAAGCGGATGTCTGCAATGAGACATTTATTGCAGACAGGCCAGTGATAGAAACTTCCTGCGAGGCATAACCGACAGAAGAAAAAACAAGTGAATTAACAGATGAGGGTATAGTTAATCTAAAAGTTCCTTCGGTATTTGTTTGCGTAGCTATGCGGGTCCCTCTTGCCGTTACTGTAACACCGGCAGCATTATTACCAGCTGAATCGGTTACTCTACCTGTTACTACACGGTCTTGCGCAAAGGTTAGCTGCGAGAAAAGCAGCATTGCTGGCAAAACAAGCGATGGAAGCAGTTTTCTCCATGACATAAGCAATCATTAAGCGTTTTGATAAAATCAATTTTCTAAAAAGCAATGTGTATCAAACACACAATAATATAAACTTTTTACCAACCTGAAAAATTTATTTATGAGCTGATAAAAATATCCTGGTTGTTCCTTTATTTTACCTGACTGAGAAAATATATCACCTGATTCTTGTCATATTTCCTGACTGTCATAGAAAGGTCGGTTCAATGGCGAGGGACAATTTTTAGAAACTAATTTCTAACTTAAGAGACATCCAATTCTCAGACAAGGCTGCGTACATCGGCCAGGTTTGTTTTCTTTTTGGTTTGTTTTTTCCGAAGTGGGGTTTTAGCCTTATAAAGCTTTCCTGGTCTGTGAGGAACATCGTTTTCCATTTCATCCAGGTCTAATAACCAGTCTTTATGAGCAATCTTCTTTCGAAAATTGCGACGGTCAAGCCTGACTCCCAATATTGCCTGGTAAAGATCCTGCAACTCCCTGAGTGAAAATTTTTCCGGTAACAGATTAAAAATTATCGGGTGTTCCATTACCTGTTCACGCAAACGTTCTAAACCCCTGTCTAAAATCTTTTTGTGATCAAATGCCAGGCTTTTTATATCATCTAATTTATGCCAATGCAATTCATTGTGCATTAGCTTAAGCTTGTGGTGGTTTATGTCAATTAATGAATAGTAAGCCGTAGTGATAACGCGGCCGGAGGGATGCCGCCCGATATCTCCGAATGTATGCACCTGTTCAAGAAAAACATCGTCCATACCCGTTCTTTCTTTCAAAACACGGTAAGGCGCACTTTCAATATCCTCATCAGGGCGAACAAGATCACCCAGCAGGGACCACAAACCTGTAAATTCTTCAAGGTCAGATTTTATAAGAAGCACTTTCAGTTCTTTATTATCATATCCGAAAATTACACAGTCAACAGAAACGGCTATATTAAAATATTCGAGGTGACTGATTTTTTCTATCTCAGCCGTTTTAAGATGGGCAGATTTAGGCATAAAATGTTGGTTGCTGGGTTTACTTAAAATTAAATTATTTTAAAACAATTTTTATGGCGCCTGATCCCGATTTTGTATTCAATTTTAGCATGTACATGCCGGCCGGCAGGTTCCTGTTATTATTGAAATTTATTACATGAGATCCTTTCGATAAAAAACCAGTATGAATATTCTCCAATTTTTGACCGGCTATATTCAAAAGATCAATTTGAACATTGCCGGCTTCAGGAACAGTAATATCAATCGCTGCAGCTTGCCATACAGGATCAGGATACACTTTTAAAAATAAATCAGTTACAGGACGATTTATTACTGTTACAGGAGTTGCAATATTGCTGACTACATTTCGATTAAGGTACACATGATATTCTCCCGGTTGCAATGTTATGCTCTGTGCGGCTCCCGTAGCAGTTAAAGTAGTACCATCGAAGTAATCGTACCAGGTACCTGCAGTTTGAAATGTAACACTGCCTGTTTGTGAAGTGACATCAAAGTTTCCTACTATGCAAATTTTAGAAGTATCTGTTGTGATTTGTAGCCATTTAAAGGCATTGGTCAAATCGCGTGTTATCTGGTTGGTGATGAAAACATCTTTGTATAAAGGATGGAAACGCAATTTTATCAGTTCGGCATATACATTATGCAAACGCTTTCGCTGAATATTTTGTAAATAATCCCAGCGAATAGGCTTGGGATCCAGTTTTGTGTTGCAATCTCCTCCTTCACCATTTGTTGAAAGATAACAGCGGGAATAATCATAACCTAATTCTCCAAATTCCCAGATCATTTTCGGGCCGGGTATGGTTAGCATAAAAGCAGCATTCAATTCCATTCTTTTCAGAGCCGTAGCTGTATCTTTCACATTATAACTTCCTGATGAGTTGCCATATTTAATGTTTTTATAGGTTATACGTTCTTCATCATGGCTTTCCATATACGTTACAAGGTGCGGCTTTGTCCAACTACGGGCAGTATAAATTCCATTTGAAAAATCCCATCTTGATGAATAACCCATCGATGCCTGGGCATAACTATCATTCATATTCCCCCATAACAGCATACCACTATCCGATAATTCTTTCTCTTCTATATTATCACAAAAATGTTCCAATATAACATACGCATTGGGGTCAACCGCTTTAATTGTGTTTGCATAGCTATTTATTATAGCAATGCGGCTGGCGTCATAGGCAGAAAAAGTAGCATCATCTGATGAAGGTTTCTGTGTTAATCCCTTTGAAAAATCAACCCGGTAACCATCAACCTTATATTCAGTTACCCAATGTTGCAATACGCGGTTGAAAAAATATTTTGTTGCGGCACTTTCATGATTAAAATCATCTCCAAATCCAAAAGCATGCGGCGCTACAGGATTATACCATGGATTATTAACTGCAGGCCTGTTATTTTGAGCATCCCAGTATAATTGGGCTAATGGCGAAAGATTATAGGTATGGTTCATGACGATATCCATAATTACGGCTATTCCTTTTTTATGGCATGAATCAATGAACCGTTGCAAAGTATTTTTAGGGCCATAATATTTATCAGGAGCAAAATAAAAATCAGGATTGTACCCCCAGCTATTATTTCCTTCAAATTCATTGAAAGGCATCACTTCAATAGCATTCACACCAAGATTCTGTAAATAATTCAATGTGTCTCTCAGTGTATTCCAATCATGAGCCGCCAGAAAATCTCTCATCAATAATTCATAAATCACCAGTTTTCTTTTATCAGGCTTTGTAAAATTGGTTACCTGCCAATTGTATTGAGGAGAGGATGTTTGTAAAATACTTACAATACCTGTCGTTGACCCTGCAGGATATGTTTTAAGATTTGGATAGGTTGATGAAGGAATAAATCCATCATTCGACTGATCCAGGATTTTTTCAGCATAGGGCTCTGCAATTTTTAAAGTCCCGTCAACTAAATATTGAAATGCATATTCAGTTCCCGGTGTTAATCCCGCAATGCGAAGCCACCAGTAATTTCCATCCGGTGTTTTATTCATCTGATATTGCGATTGCTCGGTCCAGTTGCTTCCCGCAAACTCACCTATTACTGATACACGATTTTTTGAAGGAGCATATAATACAAGGGTTGCAGCCGTATTATCAGTTTCATAGTTAATTCCGTCTCTTACACCATTCGGAAGAGGGGCAATAGTTATTCCGCCATTAATAAAGAACTGAAGCGTATCTGTTTTTGTAGTGATTCCATCATTTGCTTCAGCAACAATAACGGTATTGCCGCCCGTGGTCAGAGCAGGATTAGCCGTAATAGTTGTTGCATTACTTGCTGTTTGAATTACTGTACCATTCAGGTACAATTTCATGGTGGAAGTTTTATTTGCAATAGCGACCAGGTTGATATTATCTCCAACTGATTTGGTTAAAGGCTCAGGTTGGGGTATAAAAAAAGGTTGAAATAGAGGATCGGTAAAACGAACAGCTACGAAACTGTTGTCATAGACTGGAATATACATGTCGCTAACATTTGCATCCCCATTCGCCTGCTTTTTGGAACCATTTCCATTCTTGAAAAGGATGGCGATTTTCTGAATATGCTCTGTTGCATCTGTAATTCCGAAATAGGAACGCAACCCCCCGGTTATTGTATACTGCCATTTATTATTTCCCAGGTAAGTGCATTGTGCCTGCGGATATATTGTATTAAAAATCGGAAATTTTACATGTTGCCAATCAGTTGGGGTAGTGCTTTTGTTGGTAATAACACCAATATAAACATATACATCTGTAGTGGGTGTATAATTTAATAACCCCTGGTTGCCTTTTGTTGCATCTACAGTAATCACCACATTTGTGGCAACATCATCTTCAACAGGAAAGGAAGGCGTCCAGTTTAACAACTGTGCCTTAGTAATAGAAACTGTGACTAAGAATGAGAGAAAGAATACAATCTTCTTCATAGCAAGCCTTTAATCGTTTCGGTCCTCCTTTCGCGTTCAATATATCTAACGAATCTGCAAAAGGGATTGTAAGATAATAAATATGTACTTACGACACATTAAATTGTCTTTCTTTTTTATAAATTAAAAACAGTGGCATGGTTTCAACTGCTTTTACCATATAAAACATTATTGTAAACCCTGCCTTTCTTCAGATAGGAACATTCAGACTATCTCAATCATTTGGGTGCAATTGATATTTATTAATAAGGGCAAGAAGAACTCCATTGGTCCAGCCAAATCCATCCTGGCCGCCATATTCCCCGCCGCCAGCTTCGAGTTTAGTATCGGCAACATTATATTTTTCCATCAATTTACCGGTTCTTTCAAATACGTCTGCATTCAGTTTTACCCATCGCTCAGCAATATTTCTTGCCAATGCTGGTTGGCCGCCGCGTTCCAATCCCCAAATCGTCATCCATTCAAGAGGTGCCCAGCCATTTGGTGCATCCCATTGCTGACCTGTATTATTTTCCGTTGTTTGTATTCCACCCGGTTGAAGTAATTTCTTTTTAAGTATTGCTACTGCCAGTCGACATTTTTGATCAAGTGCCGGTGTTTTTTTCATGACACAGAATGGATACATGCCTGCAGGGGTTACAACCGTATTTTGCTTTTGTTTTTTAAAATTATAGTCGGTATAATAATTCAGTTGTTTATTCCAGAAATACTTATCAATGGCTGCTTCTCTTTTAGATATTCTATTCAGCATTTGATTTGCACCGGCCTGGTCATTTTTAAGTTTCCTGGCTTTTGCAATCATTTGTTCCAGGTGAATCATCAATGCATTCAGGTCAACAGGTATGATATCTGTAACCTCAATAGTTGTAATATTTTTTTGATCGGCAAACCAACGGCTGCTGAAATCAATTCCACTTTCTGCTCCTGCACGAAGGTTTCGGTACATCTGTTCCTTATTCCTCCCTGAACCTTCAGCCACTGCAACGTCTTCTTTAAATCCTTCGGGCCTTGGAGTAGCATCATCATCCCAATAACGATTCAGAGTTGTTCCGTCTTTCATTTTTACAACTCTCCTGTATGCCTCGCCGGGTTTTAATTTTTCTGCACCCTCCATCCAAAACTTATATTCTTTTTCCATTGCGGGTAAATATGCCAGGTATACTTTATCACCTTTTATGGATGCAAGCAACTCTACCATTAAAGAAAAAAATGGGGGTTGTGACCGGCTGATATAATAACTACGATTACCATTCGGAATATGACCATACGTGTTAATGAGGTAGCCAAAATTTTTAACCATGTCTTCTATCATTTGTACCTCACCGCTTTCTTTCAATCCAAGCATCGTGAAATAGGAGTCCCAATAATAAATTTCACGAAACCTGCCGCCGGGAACTATGTAAGGATTGGGTAAAGCAAGCAATGAACTTCCTTTTACAGGTGTATCAACTTCTCTTCTCAAAACATTCCACAGATTTTTGATATGCATCACCACATCTTTTTCTTTTGTGATATAATTGAGCTGAGGTGTTTTTGGCAAGTCAAAATTGCCTGTTACAAACTCATCCAGTTTAAACCTGATGGCCGGGTTATTTTTCATAGCGAGATAATCCTTTACAATTTCTTTTGGATCTCTTTTTGGAACACAATCAGGAAAAGTTTTGCTGTCAGGAAAAATATGTCTGAGCTGGACATCGGTAAATAACTCGCCATAAATTTCTGCAGGAGTTTGTACCTGTTGTTGTGCGTAAATAGTAAAAACAACAACAAAGGCAAGCAGTAACGTTATAAATTTTTTCATGCTTCTAAGATAAAACTAAACCGCATGAAAAATGAAGCAATTGATCATCGCCTCAATACTTTTTTGTACCAGGATTGAAAGTTCGCCAGCTATGCCAGAATTCCTGGTAAGCCGGCAAAGATTTTAGTGAAAAAGATGTATCGATCCCTTTCCCGTCAATTCTGTAATGATGTTTATCCAGTGTCAGTGTATCATTTCTCAATGTAAATAATGAACTTTCTCCTGGTTTTTCAAAAGCGAAAAAACTTTTATTATCTGTTGCAAGTACAATCACTAAGGGAATATTATTTATTTTATCATGAATGATTCTTTCTGCTTTTAATTGGTTCCAATCGTATGCTTTTCTTTCCTTATCGATTTTTATACCAATCACCCATGATTTGTCTTTCCAGGAAAGGCTGTCTGTTCCTGTTAAGCTATTTTTACTTTTACCGCTTTCATATTTCAATGTACTATCGTACGAAGCGATAAAAGAAGAATCAGCTTGCATAATAAGCGAGTTTGGATACAATTGTAACCATTTTGCCAATGATGTTTGTGTACTGAACACTTCGGGTAATTTGTATCCTTTTAATTTCCCGGTAACGGCTTCACCGGTTTCTTGCCGCCACCAGCTTTTAGTTGTTTTATCTTCAAACATGGCATTGAAATGATCCATGCCTACTAATCTGAATTGCTCATGTTCACCATTTACTATTGGCTCAAAAACACGACCGGTCCTGCATACGGTACAATAGGTAACGATCACTGGTTTTCCCCCAATGGTATCCTTTACCTGGTGATGAAACCCCAAAAATCGTATAGGATAGGCTTTTGATTCGCCATTATTTACTATTCCGATTATCAAACGTTGTGAATCCACTTTATTGGCAGCAGCAGTCACTAATATTAATTTTTGTGGCTGATAGAACATGTGATCAGCCGCCATTTTAAAGTTGGCCATATATATTACAGCAGCCACCAGTGCAAACGGGAGGAGCAATAACCATTTCCGTTTCCATCTTGATTTTAAAAGTCCAACTACGATCATTAACCCAAATAAAATCCTGAATATCCAACGCCATTTATATAAAAAATAAGCTGCATCAATACTATTCATTTTCTGACTGCCGGGCATCGGCATGATGAAATAGACATTTGCAATTTCGAATAAAAGCAAGCCGGTAATTCCAAACCAAAAAATTTTTTTCATACTATAATTATTGAGCCTGGTTTTTCTGAGTCAGTATAATCAATAACTAAAGATTCTCCCCCGTAGAAACGGAGGAGGATTTAGTTTGCTATGCTTGTAAGTTTTTATTGAATTCAAATTTTTTAAATAATTTATTCTGCTCCATCCGTGATAGCCCTTTGAATTGCATAATTACCCACTTTAGCCCCTGCTGTAAACCCTACTTCAATATCGCTTCGATAATGAATGGCCCCATATAAGCGTGATAATTCTGCCTCTACTGCCATATTATTGTAATCAGTAGCTCTCGATGGAATGATATGACCTAATACAGTAGCTGCAGCCGCACTGAAAGTAGAATGGCCGGATACATAAGATGGAAAGTTAGGCAGGCCAGTCAATGTTTTTATTGCCGGATCAACCTGTGAAGGTCTTGGATTAAAATAGGCATACTTAGCATCCCAGCAAACAATGGCTGCATCCATCATGGCCATATTCAGCAAGGCCATATTTCTTGCCCAACGTACTTCACTAAAATTTTGTTTTATAAAATCTTCTGCCGCTATGCTATTCCAGTGGCCAGGAGGTGTTAAAGTGCTCACGCCATCGGCCCAGAAATCTATTATCCGCTTTCTCTCTCTTGTAGGATGCTGACTATAATATAAAACTTCAGCGGTTTCATCTTTAAATTGTTTAGAAGAAGTAGAAGGAGGAGGCCCTGGGCGAATTTGTGTTACCATTGTAAGTGAATCAAACAAAAATGTTTTTACCTTTCCGAATAAAGGCAACATAGGTGGACGCTTAGGAGATTCCTGGCTGATCCATGGAGTTTCTCCCCTGGCGATACAATCCTGTTCCATTTGTGTCCAGATTGCCGGCGTTCCCACGGCGGCACCAGCTCTATCACTTCTTGCTCTTGTTACAAATTTTTGAGCGACTAATTTTCCTAATGCTTCACCTGCTTCCAGGTCGCTGCGAACATTGGCACCCGCAATAATTCTTGCCCGCTTGTGTTCTTCGGCTTTTTGCTGAATAAAATCCTGGTCGCCTGGAAATAATAGTTTGAGCATTTCTGTATTGACTCCTTCTATCACTGCATCTTCAGAAGGATAAGAGGGCAAATCAGATTTTGGAATGAGTGGATTCACTGTTGCATCTACTGTGTATGGTGCGGGGCGATTGTATAACTTTTTGTAATACCATGCCGCTACTAATGCATCATATTCGGCCGCGCTTACATAAGCATACGCTCTTGCCGCATATGGGGGATTAGCAAATGGAAACTGCGGATATGCCAGTGGATTATTTGCATTTGGAATGGGATATGTACCGTCTGCATTTTGGTATGGAGGCAGATTATGTTTTGCTACCAGTTCACGCAAGATTTCATTCCAGCGCAATACAGCGCCCGCACTCCAGTATTTTACAATTGATTTTTCTTCTTCCGTTAAATCTTTCTGCCAGGTTTTAATCTCATTTACCTGCGCAATATAATCAGGGGTATTGGTTGCTGAAGGCGCTGCCACCATAAACTCTGTAGGACCACTAAGGAGGATTGGTTTCCATATACCGGCATTAAGATCAATGTTGGCTGGTGTTAAAGCGGGTGCATTTTCTGTTCTTTCCATAAGGTCTTTTGAACAGGAAGACAGCAACACAACAATGCCCGTGAGAATAGAAAAAATGAATAGAAATATTTTTTTCATATTATTTCCTTTTAAAAAATTTTGATTAAGATTTTCCTCTTTTGCCAAAATAAAAAGCATAAAAAACACCCGCATTAAATGCTTTAGACTGTCCCATGTTCCTTCCGGCTATAGTATAATTACCGCCAGCTAACAATGAAAGTTGAGTGAACTTCTTTAGGGTGTATTTGATATTTGCTCCTACCATCGTTGCATTCATGCGATTGCTGGGAAACGGCATATTGTTTTTAGTGATGTCAAAACCACCGAGTGTAGTCCAGTTTGTTAATAATGCTTCAGCAATCAGGTATCTTCCCCGGTAACCGGTGCGCAATTGGTAATAAGCAGCATCCGGCATTTTTATTTCATTGGTAAGATGTAATCCGGTGTCATAGTATGAATCTCTGTCCAGCTTTACATTGCTTCGCCGGATATATGCAGCAGAGCCGGTAACTGTAAATCTTCCGTGTTTAAAATCAACCATGCCTCTTGCTGTAAGATTAGTGGAGCCTAACCCGATTGACATCGGCAAAAAATCAATTACATAATTTGACAGGGGAGTAGAAAAACCACCAATTGTGAATAAAGAGATTTTATTTTTTCCGAATGATTTGCTTACAGGTTTCCATTTTACAAACACTGATAAGTCCTGTACACCTTTCATTCCATGCAAAGTTCCGGCAGAGGCCCTGGTCCATACATACGGTGCTGCTGCCATTACATTCAGCTTATCAGTAATTCCATAATTGCTCATAAACATTACTGATTGAGTGGTAACCGTACCAAGGTTTTCATTATTGCGTTTGAACGTTCCTTCCCAATAATGATCCCAGGAAGAATGATCGTAAATAGGCCCATTACAGAATTGCTGTTTGTTCATCATGATAGCATCCATATCAGTTTGTGCGATGCTTACAGCAGGTGCAAGTACCATGATAAAAATGATCATGAATTTTATTTGTTCATTTAATTTTTTAAGCATGCGTGAATGTTTTAAAGAATGAAAGTTTTCTTTAAATGTGTAAATAACATTTACCCGGGTTACGTAAACCCGTGAAACGATAGAAAGATGAAGAGTCTTATAATCTTACAGTAAAACCAGCACTGATTAAATAATCGGCAAAAGCCGCATCGCCTTGTTTATGTATGCCCGTGTCAGTTGACTGCCTTTTGTCAGCATTACTTTGTGTACGATTTCTTTGCAAAGCAATAGGAACAGCAAGATTGAAACTGATTTTTTTTGTTACATATGTTATGGAAGGCTCAGCAGATATAATATATCCCGGTCTCCTGAAACCACGGCTGCCACCAATTAAATCTTTTGAAGGAAGCCCTTCGATACGAATGCCTCCTGAAAATGTAAACTGATCTATCATTACAGCTACTCCTCCCCTTGTCATAAAAAGATCAGGCACACTCATTACATCGGTATTATATTTTTTTGCTGTAGCTGATGCAGTACCTCCTCTTGTTGTAGATGTGCCATTAACTTC
>Ga0137463_1000234_pt1 | contig 20903 bp, 15 predicted proteins | sample EasRivERMGT800_2_FD_102333 | JGI IMG/M metagenome (GOLD analysis project Ga0137463, IMG submission 102333) | Soil microbial communities from meander-bound floodplain in the East River, Colorado, USA - East River MetaG ERMGT800_2 | ecosystem: Environmental > Terrestrial > Soil > Floodplain ...
ACTCCGGCAACCAGGGGGCCGCCGCATCAATCGCGATCGACTCGATCCGGTAGCCCACCAGATTTCCGATCATGATCGGGGTCTGTTCGACGTGGCGCCCCAGCTTCAAGAGAGCCGTGATGTCGTCCCATCCGGCCTGCCAATGACCTTGTTCGAATTCGCGACGGGCGTGCAGAGCGGTCAGGCGCGCCAGCGTCAGCGATTTGGAGAGGTGGGGCAGCAGCAGACGAATGCCGTCTTCGTAATCGAGGCTCCAGTCGCACCGCGCGAGCTTCACGCCACGGCGCAGATAGACCCGGCTCATCTCGGATCGCTCAATCAGCTTGATCGCCGCAGCGTCGAGAGGAACCTTGTTCCACTCTTCCAGAATCCGTTCCTGATCCGGGTCGAGGGTCGGTAGCAGCGCGAAGCCCTCCCAGTACTTCATGGCGGCATTCGCACCGAGGTCGGATTTGACATCCGCCGTCTCGGCCACGGCCAGGGCAGGACCGGAAAAGGAAGCGCACAGCAGGAGCAGGGGAACAGCAAAGCGTCGCATCAGTCGTCTCCGAGCAGCGAGTGGAGTGCGGCATCGGAACGCGTGAACGCGCCGATCTGCACGAGTTGAGGGTCACGGAATGGTGTCACGCCGGCATGGCTGTTCAGTAAGTTCTCCAATTCTTCAGGGGAGCGCGCCAGAGCACGCTGATACGCCAGCAACGTTGGCCTTGAAACATCGGCGGCAGCCGCGGCGGTCGGCAACGACCTCACGAACTCGGGGGGAGCATCGACACGAGAGCCGCCGAGCCACCACCAGGCAACGGCCGCCAGGCACGCCGCCGCCAGGCTGCCGGCGAGGGCCGGCTTCCAGATCCAGCGGCGCCGGACCGGCACAGTCGCTGCCAGCCGCTCGGCGATCTGCCGCCGCACTTGGTCTGAGATGCGTTGTGGCTCCAGGGCCGACAACTCAACTTCCAGGGGATCGGGGCTTTTCATCATGGGATCGATTCCTCCACCAATTGTTCGCGGAGCTTGGCCAGGGCATAGCGGTAACGCGACGCGGCCGTGTTCGCCGAGATTTGCAAGGCGTGCCCGATCTGCGGGAAAGTCAGGCCTCCCCAGATTTTCAAGACCAGCACTTCACGCTGCACTTCGAGAAGACTCTGGAGCGCGGCATCGATCAGGGCTCCACGTTCGGCCTGTTCGGGCCGGCAGGAAAAGAGCGACTCTCCCTCGGGGCGGGCGACCGACTCCTCCCGCCGTGACCGGCGCTGCCGCTGCCGCTCCCGGTCCAAGGCACAGTGTTTGACGCAGGCAAAGAGATATCCCGCAGGTTCGTCAACAGAGTCGCGCGAACGCCAGAACCGCACGAAAGCTTCCTGCACGACATCCTCGGCATCGGCGTGGCCGGCAACCCACTGCCGGGCAAAAAGAAGCAGTGCTGGCCCGTGTCGATCGAGCCAATCCGTCCAATGATCAGAACCGCCCGCCATATCCCGTCCTCGCGGTGACTAAAACAGCCGTCACCATGAAGACGCCGCCGGGGAGACAATCTGTCTAACGTTGAAGATCAGTTCACCACCGGAAGAACCGGTATGGGTCATCCCACTCTTCGGGCTGGTCGAGATACAGGCCGTCGCTCCAGCGCTGGGGAGGGTTAGCCGCATCGACAGGCTCATGAAAGCGCGCCACGATCGGTGTTGTTCCGGCGACTCCCAGGTTGGCCAGCAGTCGCGACACGGCAAACGACGCACGCCGATACGTCTTCCTGAGGTTCTGTTGTTTGGACCCGGCGAAATGCCAGGGAGCCAATTGGCAGAAAACGACGTTCCGGCTGTCCGACCTGGCCAGGACACCGTCGCCGAATACTGTGGCGCCCGACGTGATCAATGAGAGGACTCTGGGATCGCGATTGTGAACGTCCGCCGGCCCGACTCCGGCGAGCAGAGAACTGGTTTCGAACGGCTCGAAGCTCGCTGAAATGTGCTCCGCCTTCCGGAATCCGACGTTGAACGGGAGCGCGTTTGTATCGGTCTCATCGAGCCCAATGGCCAGCAGGTTTCCGCCGGCCTGCAACCAGACACCAATTTCGGCTGCTTCACCAGCCAGGCTTTGTCCTCCGCCCGGGCCGACGACCAGCACGTTGTCTGCGGACAACTTCCCGCGTTCATAGGGATGGACAGAGACTCCCAGGGATTCGAGGTGTCTCTTCCCCATCGGTTCGCCGACGTACACTGCGGTGCGCCTGGGGGATGGCTTCCAGCCGACGACATATTCAAGCAACCTGGCGGCGAGCGCTTCGGCCGCCGGATCGGATTCAGTGCGTGCGGTCAGGTCCATCTGACAGAATACCATCAGGCCCCGGCCCTCCCGGTACTCCAGGAGCGGGGCGTATTGGAGGCTGAAGCCGCCGTCGAGAATTGGGAGGAAATCACCGCGCGCCGGCTTCTCGATGAGAACCGAGGCGACGTTGCCGCGATTTCCGCAGCGCCAGAGCCGCGGCACACGGAGTCCGCACCAGGCGACCGTCGGGCCGTACCGAGGGCGCAGTTCGTACTTGAGCCGCGGAGGGAGAAGCGTCGCTGCGCCGCGCCAGTCGCACCAGTTTTTGCTTCCGGTTCCGACAACCAACGAATGATCGGCGATTCGCGGAAAGACTTGTCGCAATCCGTACTCGGCCACGCGGAACCCGAACCGCTGTTCGAGGACTTCTGCCGTCTGCTCAAAGAGCAACACGCGCAGCCCATCGCCGACGCGGGTCACGTCGGGTGCCGGACCGTCGATCGTCAAAGCGGCTTTACCGACAATGAGCATGTCGAACCTGGACAGATCGGCAGGTGCATCCACCACTTCGTATCGAACACCCATGCGGTCCAGCCAAAGCCTGGTTTCACCGCGCGGGTCGAAGAGCGCGACAGCGCCTTGCATTCGCGGGGCCGGCGGGCGCGGCAGGACCTGGATAGCGAAAGCATCTTCCTGAGTTTCACCGGTGCCAAACTTGAACGTGGCGCGGAGGATGTACTCCCCCGGCGCAATTCTTTCCGGCAACTCCAATTTTAAAGGCATGCGAACCTGATCGCCGGTGGGGACCGAGACCTGGCTCCTGCCGGAGACTGGCACTGGAAGATCAAACGACCAGTCGCAATCGCAGGTGATCGTCCGCCGGGAGTTGTTGATGACAATGGCCTGCTTCTCGATCGACTCTCCCGGAACGAACTGGTGGTCTTTGCTCGTGAAGGCGGCCGGCTTGCCGCCAATCCAGGCCAGCACAGGCAGGTTGTTCCTGAGCAACGCCCGCGCGGCTGCTGTGGGCAACCAGTCTGCGCGCTCGAACGCCAGGTCCATCCGTTCGTAGCGCTGCGCAATGTAGTCAGGGCTCAGCCCGGGCCGCTGGAGTCGCTCCCAGTCGACGGGCAGGTTGCGGCGCGACTTATCGACATTCTCACGCAACTTCCAGAACTGATCGTGCTCCCAGGGAGAGATGGCCGACACGCCCCACGTGCGAAAGGCCCGCCAATTGTCGGTCAGATACCGGGCGATGATCGGATAGCGTTCATCGAAAAGTTTCGAGTTCAGGCTGTTCGGGTAATCCCACCGATTCCAGAGTTTGCCGGCGCGGTATTGTCCGGCTTCCCAGCGCAGGTTGGCTTTCTCGGCCGCGCTCGTGCGAAAGGCTTCGTCCCCGAGGAACTGCGAATTCCATTCGGCGAGGCAGAAGTCCCAGGGGACGCGCGCACTGCCGAACGATCGTTCGCCCTTGTACCAGCCGCGATACATCGCCCAGTCCCATGAAAACGGCGCGCCGTATTCACAGGTAAAGACCGGCTTGACTCCCGCGGTCGCCCAGTGCTCGAACCAGTCCGAGAGTTCCTGGATGGGTGCAAAGTTCGGGTAGAAATTCGACGTGTGCATCGAACTCAGATTGCCCGACGAGTGGTGGTAAACGATCCGCCCGGGATCGAGCCGCTTCAGGATCTTCTCGGCGCGCAGCGGGCGATCGGTCGATTTCGCTCCGCCGGGTCCGCGGGGATCGTGAATCCCGTCGATCATGTCGGGATTCATGTCTTCGTCGTAGCCGGTCGCATTGTGGCTGGTGGCGTAGGCCACGACCGCGGGATGATTCTGGGCTCGACGCACGTAGAACTCGGCGTGCCGCGCGTAGCTGCTCGTCTGGTCGGCATCGGGATTCTGCCAGTCGTAGTGGGCAAAATGGGGCTGCGAAAATGCGACCAGCATCCCGACGTCGTCCGCGGCCCGCAAGATCTCTTCGAAACTCAGATGCGATCCCGGTTCGCAGCCGTAGTTGTGCGTGTAAACAAAGTTGATCCCGAAACTTTTGAGGCGCTCCAGACTCTCGCGTGCCGCTTCGTACGTGGCCCAGGCTGCTCCGACCTGGGCGTTGTCGAGAGGGACGCACGACAGGAAGATGCGGCTCCCGTTCAGATAGAAGTCGCGACCATCGATCCAGAACTCGCGATACCCGAACCGCACCGGGAAACTCGTGTCGAGCACATGCCCATCGGCGTCAACGAGTGAGACGGCGACCGAGAACATGTTCTGCGGCGTGTGAATGTCCCAGAGCTGCCCAGGTCGCCACGCGCCAGTCAGTGCCATTCGGTCATTCTCGAGATCGTCACGCTGGAACTTGCGACTCGCGAAACCACCGACATCCTTGTCTGGCCCCATGATCTGCGCGAGGAGCGCATACGACTTTTTGTCCGGCAGGCCATCCAGAGCGGCCTCGCAGGTGATGAACCCCCTTCGGACCGACGTGTCCACCTTCACGTCGGTAATGCGCGGACCGAGAGGCGTGCTCTCGAGAAACACGTCGCCGCATAGTCCGCGGCGCGGTACCTGCCCCTTGACTTCCCGAGCCGTGTTGGTATCGGTGTACGAGAGCAGGACCCCCTTCAGCGGCATCGCGGCGACAAGCAGGCTTAAGACGTGCGTCTTTCCCGGCCGGACGAGCGTCGTGAGATCCAGTTCGCCCCCAGGAAATCTGAGTTCGCCTGCGGCCTGGCCATCCAGATACGCAACCGCGTGGGAATTCAGATAGTCGATCGACAGGAGAACGCGACGCTGATCCCATCCGGCAGGGATCGAAATCTCGCGCTGATACCAGGCCGCGGTGGTCGTTCCCAGCCGTTCGTCCTTCCAGGCCGGATGCGTAAAAACCGTCTGGCAGTCTTTCTGCATGTAGTCGGTGATTCCGGGCCAGCAGCCGGGGACCTTGAAGTAACCCCAATTGGCAGCGGGAACCTGGTCCGGTTTGTCGCGGGCCGGCTGCCACCGCCAGAGCCCGTTGATGCAGATCCGCTCGCGGGTGGGGGTTGTCTGGCGGTACGCCTTGTCGGTGTCCCAGACGGCCTGGACGCCATTCGGCAAGGGCGCGTCGAGGGCATCGTCACAGATGCCGGTCGCGCATGGCAAAAGCAAGTGCGCGACGGCAACCAGAACGATTCGGAGATCGATATTTACAATCAACGTCGCCCTCATCATGCCGGCGGTCGTGTCTGCTCTGCAGATTATGGCCACGGATTGACGAAACGTCGACCGAGAGCAGTATCGTCGCCATGTTATGCGCTCCGGGCCACTCGGCATCCTCAATCTCAGAGTCAGATGAACCTCCGGATCAGGCACGTTGGATCGGCTCCGGAAAATGACTGGAGTCGGCACATCCCGGCATATCGCGAGTTGCAGCCAGGGCCGCGTCACGCTTTCGGTTGGCGCACGCGGCGGATTGTCGCGTTGCCGCCGCACCGGGTTCTATCGCCTCTGAGCGGTCAACGGTAGAATAGCGCGCGTGGCGAAGCCCCCTTCACCCAGGTACAGGAAGAAGTCATGGCGACCTACCTCTCAACCATCAAGTTCACGCAACAGGGATTCAAGGCGATCCGCGAAACGACCAAACGCGCCGCGGCGCTGAAAGTGGCGGCGAAGAAAATGGGGATCAAGGTCACGAACATCTACTGGACCCTGGGGGCGTACGACGGCCTGCTGATCTTCGAGGCCCCCGACGACGAAACCGCCTCGGGGCTGCTGCTGCACCTCGCTGCCGAGGGAAATATCCAGACGACGACCGCCCGGGCGTTTACCGCCGCTGAAATGGACAAAATCCTCGAGAAATCGGGCGATCGCGGGAAATCATCGTAATCGCAGGACCGCCGGGGCCTGGTCGAAATCAGGCTCAAGCGGGTGCACCGGTGCGACGCGTTTGACCGCGGCGAATTCACCATTCTTTGGCTGAACTGGATTGTGCGGTTGGGCAACGACGGTACACTAAACTGAACGCGTTTCACCTGTACTTGGATATTGGGGCCACAATGCTCAAGTTACAAAAGAACGAAGGTACCGATTCGTCTGTTCGTCTCGCGCTGAGTGGATGCCTGGATCTGGCGGGAGTGATGCAGGTGGAGGCTGACTTTGTGGAGGCCACCTCGGCTCCCGGTAAGCACGCCATCGTCGACTTCTCCCAGGTGACATTCATTTCGTCGCTGGGCATCGCGATGCTGATCCGCCGCAATAATTCATTGCGCAGCTCGGGAATGCGCCTGATCCTGCTGCGGCCCAATCGCGATATCGAGAGCGTCTTCGTGAAAGCCGGGTTGACGAGAATGCTCGCGATCGCCCACGACGAAAGTGCCGTCACGCAGATCCTGGCGACGGCGCCCCCCGCCGAATCGGCGTAAGAGAGATCGGCCGCGCTCGCGCCGGCCGTCTGCTGCAGCCGGCCCGCGATCGCACGTTCCGATTGCCGGGAACGCTGATAGACCGCGCCGGACGGGGCATTTCTCTGCCTGTCGAAACCCCTCTTTACGGCGTTGCCGATGCGGTCTATCTTCTCATCCCCGTCTCTCGCTCCCGTCCGGATGACGACGTTTGAATCACAGGATGTACAACCAGGCGATTGAACCGTAATGGATCCACCGCGAATCACGCGCCAGAATCCGCCGACGGTCACTCGCTATGGACCAGGACCGGGCTGCACAGGCCTGTGCCTGTGGCTGGCGCTGTTCGCTGGTTGTGCTGCGGTGCGCGACTTTCCCGCGGCCAAGCTGCCTCCGGGGGCGCGTCTCATTGAAACCGGATCGACCACTGGACGTGCGCGTGGTGCGTCGGCACTCGTCGTCCCGGCAGGGACGTCGCTACCCGACCAGCCGCAGACGATCCTCGTGCTCTCGGGTGGCGGCATGAACGGCGCGTTTCCCGCCGGATTGCTCAAGGGGTGGAGTGCCTCGGGAACGCGCCCGCGGTTCGACGTCGTCACGGGGATCAGCACGGGCGCTTTGATTGCACCGTTTGCCTTCGTCGGCGCCGAGTACGACGAAGAACTCGAACGGGTCTATACGTCGGTGAACGCGGCGCAGATCTATCGCCTGCGCTCGCTCCTGGCGCTCCCGTGGTCAGATGCGCTGGCCGATTCGGAACCGCTGCGGCGTCGGATCAGAAAGGAAGTCACCAGCGAAATGCTGGCACAGATTGCCCGCGAGCATCGAGCCGGCCGGAGGCTCTATGTCGGAACGACCAACCTCGATACGCTGCAGCAGGTCGTGTGGGACCTGGGGGCGATTGCCGCCGGAGACGATCCGCAGAAACTGGACCTGATCCACGAGGTGCTTCTGGCTTCGTGCTCGGTCCCCGGATTGCTGCCGCCGGTGCCGATCAACATCCAGATCGACGGGAAGCGCTACAGCGAGCTGCACGCCGACGGCAACGTGAGTTCTTCGCTGCTCCTGCCCCCGCAGTTGCCGGGGATCGGCGGCGACGGTCTGGCGGCGGACGAATCGAATCCTGTCGAGCTGTACGTGGTGATTGCGGGCAAACTGGCGCCGGAACCAACCGAGGTGGAACGCCGGCTGTTCCACGTGTCGGACGTATCGCTGAAGGGATTGATCCAGTCGCAGATGGAGAGCGATCTGCAGCGAGTTTACCTGCTGACGCGACTGTCCGGCGCCCGGTTCCACCTGGCGGCCATTCCCGAAGACTTGCCGACGAATTCGAAATCGATGTCCTTCGATCCCCAGTCGATGCGGCAAGTCTTTGAAGCCGGCCGGCAATTCGGCGAGCGCGAGGGACCTTGGCTGGAGATTCCGGCCGGAATCGATCTGTCGGAAGGGTCATATCCCCGGCGCGGGGTGACGTTCACGCGGCGAGGAAATGAAGTCTCGCGGCAGTAGGTTCCGGTTGGGGCTGCCTCGCAGTGTTGGTTTCATCTATTAATTTGGGGGTGGCCCAGCCGTCCCGTCGGGGCGGCTGGGTCCCGGCTCGCCGGGACAAGATTCGACACCGTTCGCAATGCACGAACTAGACTCTCCTACAGGGACAGTCCCTCAAGGAGATTTTAGTTTACGTGGCTGTTCCGCCATTCATGTCCTTGATCTGACGGTGATTGGTGACCGGCTCTGGCATCTACTGATCAGTGATTCTATTTGGTCCCGGATGGCACCGAATCTTGTCGCTGCGCGACCCGGCCGGTGCTGCGCACGCGGCCGGGCCACCCTTCACACGCGGGTCCGCCTGCGGTAGCGTGGATCAATCTGATCTGCGCGGCGATCGACTCGTAAATTGACGCACGAACCGCCCGCGCGTCGTGACTCTTCTCGACAAAGTCTCATCATCATGAACATCACTGGAATCCGGCTTTGCGCGGTCAGCGTATTGCTTGTGAGCTGCTGCGCGACGGCAACCGCGGACGTGCGCGTCTATGTCTCCAGCATGCAGAACCGCCGGATCCTGGTTTATCGTTGCGACAGCCAGTCAGGCGAACTGCACCCGATCGACGAAACGCCGCTGGAGGGGGAGCCCGGAGCATTGACGATTTCGCCGGACGGCCGGTACCTGTTTGCGGCGATCCGATCGGAAGGGAAACTCGCCAGCCTGGGGATCGACCGGGAGACGGGGAAACTGAAGCTGATCAATGTTGTTCCGGCCGGTGCCGATCCGGCGCAGATCAGTACTGATCGCCGGGGCAATGTACTGCTGACGGCCTATTACGCCGCCGGCAAAGTCAGCGTGCACCGCATCGAAGGCGACGGCGCGCTCAGCGCCGATCCGCTCCAGGAATTAACGACTGCGGAAAAAGCGCACGCGATTGTTCCGGACGCCACGAATCAGTTTGTGTTTGTGCCACATACGGCTCCCAATGCCATTTTTCAGTTTCGGTGGAATGCACAGGCCAACCGGTTGTCGCCGGCCAGCGTACCGCTCCTTCGCACTCAAGCCGGAACGGGACCGCGTCATCTGGCCTGGCATCCGAAGCAACCGATTGCGTACGTCAGCAACGAACAGGGGAGCAGCGTCACTGCGTATCGATTGAATCCGGCGGATGGGCTGCTGACGCCAGGCGCGACGCGTTCGACGATCCCCGCCAGCTTCAGTGGCTCCAACAGTTGTGCCGAGATCAAGGTCCACCCCACAGGAAAGTTTCTGTACGTATCGAACCGAGGACACGACAGCCTGGCCGTATTGAGAATCAACGACACGGGAGACGAACTGACGAGCGTGGCGATTGAGCCGACGGAGCAGACTCCCCGCTCGTTCGACGTCGAGCCGGAAGGGCGTTTCCTGATTTCCGTCGGCGAGGGATCGGGGCAACTCGCCGTCCACCGGATCGACGGCGAGACGGGGCGTCTGGCGGTGATCCACCGGCAGGCGGTCGGACCGCGTCCGTGGTGGGTGTTGATCACTCCCGCACCAGCGGCTGTGAAAGCCGGCCGGCAGTAGTCGGTCTGCAGCGCCAGTTCGTGCTTGAGCAGTTCGATGCGGTCGCGGGCCGGAAGGCGGGTCAGTTTAATTCAGACGTGTCGCCTGGATCTGGCGCGGGAGGGTTGACGGGCTCAGGTTTCGTGCGCCTGTAGATCAGGCCGAACACGATGAACCAACCGAGGGAACCGCTAACCCCTCCCTCGAATGGGAGACTGTAGCCAGACGCTTCGATTATGAAGCATCCAATCGCCATGCCGATCGCCGCAAGTGCTCCAATCGCACTCATTCGGTTGATGACATGGCGTGCCGTTCCTTGGGGCACGCGTCCTACACCCCATACGAACAAAATGAATGCGGCCAATACGGACAATCGCGTGGTACCATCCATGCCTCGATCATACCCCGGCGGGAGGATGGCGGGAAAGCGGGGCGGCGTCACCAGCCATCGACCATGGCGATGGCTAGTGATGGCCGCAGGACGTGGGATCGGGTGCTGTCGTCGGTTATCATGGCGCATCCCCTGACCTGAGGAGGATTCCATGTCACTTGGCAAGTTGTTCCGGTCCGCCGTTCCGCTCGTCCTTGCCGGCGCCGGTTTCGTGGGCGGGCTGTTCAGTCACGCCGATCTTGGAACCAGCGGGGCCGCTGGCCAACAAATCACCAAGCCGCCGGCCGATGAGCCAGTCCTGCGTGTCTACGACAATACGCTGACTCCCGTCGATCAGCCCAGGCCGCTGCTGGCAGATTATCCAGATTTTGTACAACCGGTCGTCGAATCGCGGCGGTTCGAAGCGCCGCGGCTCGTCGATGATGACGGGGCTGACCTCGACGTCCGCGCCTGGCGGTATTCGTACAACGCGCGCGGGATCATCGAAATGCCCAACCGCCTCAAGTTGCGGAACACGGCCGTGATCATGGTGCACCCGTGGGGGATCGACGACGGCCAGGGATGGCGGACCCCCGAGCCGGCCGGCGTCGCCGATTTCTGCACGCCGGAAAAAAACCATCTGGCCGGCCGTCACACGCGCGAGGTCATTAACCCGTTCCTCAAGAGTCTGCGCGGGAAGGCGGGATTCGTGATGTACAGCCTGATCGGTCAGAAGGATCCGCTCCGCCAGAAGATGTACCGCACGCTCGACGGCAACCCGACTGCCGCCGAACGCCAGGCGGCCGCGCGCGAACTGCGCGCGAAGCTCGCGGCGTTCAACTATCGCGGCGAAGCGCTCCCCAGCCAGTTGACGCTCTCGTCCGACAAACCGGTCGCCGATTACTTCCGCCAGTTCCCCGGACTGGATGCGTCGGCGCGCTACAATCAAGCCGGTTTCTGGGACCTGCCGGTCCCCATTACGCAGGATCTCGATGTCCAGCCGGACGATGTGCTGATTTTTGACGTGGACGGCTACGGGCCGCTCAAGGCATTCCTGCAACAGAACGGCGTGCGGCACGTGCTGCTGGTCGGCTATGCAACCGATATGTGTTTCTGCAAGACAACGGCTGGTTACGAAAATCTGTCGAAGGACTTCAACGTGTTTCTCGTCGGCGATGCGACACTGGCGACATTTCCCGCCAATAATACGCCCCGGTATGCGACCAACGCCCATATCTCCTACGCCGCACTGAACCAGCTCGTGACCCAGGTTTCGTGGATCCGCGAGATCAACGGGCCCGAGCGAGGAAAGCAGCCATGAATCGCCGCGACTTTCTGGCCCAAACCGGCGCTGCCACCGCATTGCTGGCCACCGGCGAGCCTGCCGGGCTGCCGACGGCAGCGGCGGCGCCCGCCGAACAACGCGACGCAGCGCTGATCGCCATCACCCTCGATCTCGAGATGAGCCGCAATTTTCCGACCTGGGAAACGACCCACTGGGATTATGAAAAGGGGAATCTCGACGCGGCGACAAAGGCGTACGCCGTGGAGGCGGCCCAGCGAGTCAAGGCGCGGGGCGGGGTCATTCACTTCTTCTGCGTGGGACGCGTCCTCGAGCAGGAAAAAGTCGACTGGCTCAAGGAACTGGCGGCCGACGGACACAAAATCGGCAACCACACTTATGACCATGTCTACGTCCTGGCGCAGCAGCCGGAAGAAGTACAGTTCCGGTTCCAGCGCGCACCGTGGCTGATGCGGGGCAAGTCACCGGCTGAAGTCATCGCCGACAATATCCGCATGACGACCGAAGCCCTCAAACAGCGTACGGGGATCGAGGCTTCTGGGTTCCGCACGCCGGGGGGCTTTGCCGCGGGGCTGGAGGGACGTGCCGACGTGCAGAAAATGCTGCTGGATCAGGGATTTACCTGGGTCAGCAGCAAGTACCCGGCGCACGCCAACAGTCGCGCGGGGGAACGTCCCACGGCTGCCGTCTTCGACGACATCGTGGCCCGGCAGACCGCGGCTCAGCCGTTCGTCTATCCGTCGGGGCTCACCGAAATCCCGATGAGCCCGATCAGCGACATCGGCGCCTTTCGCGGCGGACGATGGCCTCTGGCAGACTTTCTCGAGGCGATCCGCCGGGGAGTGGACTGGGCCATTGCCCATCGCGCCGTGTTCGATTTCCTGGGCCACCCTTCGTGTCTCCTCGCCACCGATCCGAAATTCCAGGCGATCGAACTGATCTGCGATCTCGTCCAGGCGGCCGGGAAGAAAGCGCGGCTGGTCGATCTCGAGACAATTGCGCGATCGGTTCAACCGCCGGTGAAGCCTTAATGCCGGCAATTCGATCGGCGCATTCCCGGCGTTACTTTGCCGTGCCCGGTTTCAGCAGATCCTGGCTGCGGAGCCATTTGACGCAAAGCTGCGGCCAGCTCGAGGGGAGTTTCTCGTCCTGCCGGACGCCGAAGTCGTGATCTCCCGTCGCATAGATGTGCAACTCGGTCGGAATCCCGGCGCGCCGCAGCGCGATATACATGAATGCGCTGTGTTCGGAAATGGAACCGCCGTAGCTTTCCCGGTCATCCGACGCATGGGCCAGAAATATTGGCGGCGTCTCGGGGGGGATGTGAATCGCCGCCGAGATTTCATCTTTGTCTTTGGCCTTGAGATAGCCCGAGTAACACATCACGGCAAAATCGGGACGGCAACTAACTTCGTCGACTGCATCGATCGCCTCATAGGTCCGCTTTCCGAAACTGGTTGCCGTCGCCAAAGCCAGATGGCCACCTGCCGAGAAACCCACCATGCCGATCCGGCGCGGGTCGATCCCCCATTCTGCGGCACGGCTGCGAACGAGACTGACGGCCCGCTGTGCGTCGAGCAGCGGACCGAGCGGCGGCTCTCCTTTGATGTCGCCCGGACGGCGGGGACAACGATATTTGAGGATGATCCCGGTGATGCCGATTGAATTCAACCAGGCGGCAACTTCCTCACCTTCCAGCTCCCAATACAGGTCCCAGTAGCCGCCCCCCGGACAGATCACCATCGCCGTGCCGGTGTTCGTCTCTTTCGGCGGCAGGTAGATCGTGAGGGTCGGTTTGGTGACGTTGGTGATCAGCTTCGTGGGGCCGACCAGCGGTGATTGATGAATGCGGCTGGCCTCTTCCCCCTTGATGCCGACGTCCCCCGGAACCTTGCCCGGCCAGACATCAACGACGAGCGGTTCGGCCGCGAGCGCGGCCTCGCCGAGGAGACCCACCACAAGCAATCCCAACGGCGCTGCGATGCGCAAGGCGATTCGATGCATGCTGGACTGATCCCGGGATTGCTTGATTACGGATTTCGGTCGAGATTCGCAACAAATTATAGCGGGTGTCTTGCCGGGCTGCCGGATTGGTCACTCCCCGACGACCAGCACGACGAACGAGTCGGGGACGTAGCGCCGTCGCCGGGGGGGAGTCTTTTCGGTGGGGTCGGGAGGCTCGGGCGTGGCGGCCGAAAGGTACAGACGATGTGTTTTGGGATCCAGCGCAATCGTCTTGGCGCTGATTTGCGTCTTGATGGATTTGGCCACCTCATAGGCACCCGAGTCCGTCTCACGGATCACGGCCACGGTCCCGTCGCCGCCACTCGATGCAAAAACGAGACCGGTCTCGACGTCCCGGACGCAGCCGTCGGGGCCGGGGCCGATGGGCAACGTCTGGACGATCTTGCCGCTGTCGGCATTGGCAATCACCAGCAGTTTGTTGTTGCAGGTGCTGAAGAGCCTGCGCTTGCCGGGATCGAACGCCAGGCCGGTCGGCTCGGTGCCCGGGACTAAAGGAAACTTATTCAAAACTTTCAGGAACCTCGCGTCAAACCTCAGGATCTCGCTCTTATCTTCGAGATTGACCCACACGTGCCCCTTGTCGTCCGACACGGCCAGTTCGGGAACGCCCTGCGCGTCGAGCGTGCCGACGTTCGTCATCTCGTCGGCGTCGATCGCCGAAATGTCGTTGGTGCCGTGGTTGAAGGTGAGGACGCGGCGGCTGACCGGCTCGAAGAGAATGATGTCGGGGCGGCCGTTGGCTTTGACCTTGCCCAGGGTCTTGAGCGACTTGAGGTCGAAGACGGTGACCGTGGAGTCGCCGCCGTTGCTGGTGAATCCGCGGTTCAGATCGGGGACGAAAGCGATGCCGTGAACGCCAGGAGTATCGGGAATCTCGCCGACCACCTTTTCGGTTTCGAGGTCGACAACGATGACCCGCGTCCCGCGGGCGACGTACAGTTTTCGATTCGCCGCGTCGACTTCCAGAAAGTCCCAGCCCCCCTCACCGCCGATCTTGATCTTGCGAACCTGGTCGTAGCGCGCCGCGGGGTCTGCTCCGTGCGACGTAGAAACCGCGACGAACAGCACTGTGGCGACAAGTGCGAGGCAGAGTCGTGTCATGGTCAGGTTCCTGCACAGAGATGGAAGCATTCCAGATCGCAGTCTCGCGCAATCTAGCACCTCACGAATTCCATCGCCAGCAGCCAGATAAAGGACGCGTTAGGACGCATTTTCGTCAGTCGCCGCGCGGTTCACGTTTCTCAAGGCGAAGTCCCGCTGCGCCGGCCTCGACTGAGATTCTCAACTGCGGTCGCTGAGTCAGCCGGTCACGCTCGACTTTCAAATCTCGCCAAAGCGACTCCCAGCCCGAACGCTCGGCCTCCGAGAGTTTTTCCAGCTGCGGGGGACTGCGAACGTCGTCGAACTTTGCAACGACAAAGTACTCCTCAATAGCCAGGATGAATTCCGGCTCAGGCGGCGGGGAAACTGCCAGTTTACGGACCGCTTCGAGATCTTTCTTGAGCCATTCCAGGGCTACTCGCCGATACTCCGAGCGGGCCGCTGCGTCAAGTTCACCAGACGGTAAATTCGCCGCCGCCAGACTCGCCGCGGCGGCATCGCGACGATGCCCGACCAGCAGATCGACTTCCAGCGAAGGGTCGCGCGAAAACGCAGCCTGATACCAGCGGGTTGCCAGAGCGGGACGATGGCGCGACGCCACGGCAATTTCGGCGAGCGCGACTTGCTCAGCGGCATCGGCCGGCTCTGCGGTGCCGTCGTGAAAATGTGCAAACGTCTCGTCGAGCCGAATGAGCCGCTCGACATCCCCGATCCACTGCCTGGTCGGATAACGCCAATTCGGAGTTGCGGCACCCAGCCGGTCAAGATGGCGCAGAACCTCCAGGGATTCCCGGAATTCCCCCTTGCGGCGGAGAGCAAATGCCAGATGGCCTTGAGCAAAGACAGAGTCTGGTTTCAATTCAATCGCGCGACGAAACTCGAGAATCGCGTCGTCGCTCCGGCCCCTGACAGCGAGGATGTATCCCAGATTGTTGTGCGCTCGAACGTCGTCAACTTTGAGCGTCAGGGCCCGTCGATACTCGACCTCAGCGGCATCCAGTTGGCTCATGCTCTGAAAGGTGTATCCCAAGCCGAAGTGCCCCTCACCGTCGGCCGGCTTCAGCTCCAGAACTCGCCGGAATGCAGCGATCGCTTCGGCGAATCGCTTCTGTTGGGCAAGTGCACTGCCCAGACAATTCAACGCCTGAATGTCATCCGGCTTGAGTTCCAGCGCACGATTATAGGCGGCAATCGCGTCGATGAGCAGGCCCTGATGGCCTAGCGCCAAGCCAAGTTGGACGTGGTACTTAGGATTTCTGGGCTGCAGTTCCAGCGCCCGCTTCTGTTCCGTGATCGCTTCGGCCAGGTGGCCCTGGTTGCATAAGACTGTTCCGAGATTGGAATGCGCCTTGGCATCATCCGGCTTCATTTCAATAACGCGGCGCAAGACGGCAGTCGCTTCGTCGTAGCGCCCTGCCTCATTCAATGCGACACCCAGGTTGGTACGGGCCATATGAAAATCGGGCCTCAGCTCGAGAGCCCGACGGAATTCGTCCATCGCTGCAGCGTGCCGTTTCTGTGCCAAAAGAGCCGCTCCCAGGGTATTATGGCTCTCAGGGTCGGGCCGGATTTGCAGTGCGCGGCGGATTTCTGTAATGGCATCGTCCGTGCGACCACTTCGGAGGCATGCCAGCGACAGCTGGTTCAGCGCGTCGAAGTCGTTGGGCCGTAGTTGCAGCACCGTGCGGAATGCGACCGTAGCCTCGTCGTTGCGACCGGTAGCGAGTCTCGCGACTCCCAACGCCATCTGAGCCAGAGGACTGGTCGGCCGCAACGCAACCGCGGCGAGCAGAAAGGGAACGGCATCAGTCGGCCTGGGATTCGCAGTTGCCAGCATCCCGACGCCGAGGAATTCGTTCGTCCAGAAGTCATCGGGATACTTCGTCTGAGTCTTGGACAGCAACGCCAGCACCTCGGCGTCGCTTCCGTCCCGTGGCTGAGTAAGGAGCGCCTGGCAAATGAGCAGTGACGCCTGCCGCGGCAGGTCTGGTTCTTGGGCTACCGTCAATAAGGCGCCAAGACCAGCTTCGCGGCGCAGTGCAACCGGCAATGCTTTTTCCCAGGGGGGGCTCGCGGCCGCGGCTGTTTCCGCGATTGTCAAAAGTTTTGTCGGGAGTGCAGCAGATTGATCGTCAAGGGCCGACCACCACTCCAGAATCGCAAGCATCAACTGCTGGCGAATCGGGCGATCGCAAATCTGACGTGCGGCCTCCTCCCCGGCCAGTCCCTCCAGGTCAATCCCGTAATCGCGAAATGCTCCGGCAAATGCGACGGCCATACCGCGCCGGTCGAACCGGCGCTTTGCAAGCATCACCATTTCGTGCCGGGCCTCTTCGCAGGCAGCCAGCATCCGGCGATCCCGCTCCGTTTCCACCAGATGGCGACGGGCTTTCTGTTCGCCCAGCTCGACATTCGCGCAGACGAATCGTACCCGATCGCGAAGCTCCGAACAGACCGGGCCGGCGTTGACCAGCGCCGCCGCCTGACGGGCAGAGGCCAGCGCCGCCTCCCATGCCGACAGGTCGTCGGGCCGGGACTGGGCTTGATCGCTTTTCCGGAGCGCGGCTTCCAAGGCACGGTTTACGAGTTCCGTCGCGGCTCGCCGGCGTTCGGTCCGCTCGTACAGGACACCCAGTCCCGCCAATACCAGAACCACCAGGGCGATCACGGCCGCCGACGCGACCGACCTGTGCCGCCGAGACCACTTTATCAGGCGCTCGAGCGGGGCCGGCGGCCGGGCGGCGATCGGTTCGTTGTCCAGGAAGCGACGCAAATCATTTGCCAGCTCGACGGCCGTCGCGTAGCGGTTCGCAGGAGTCTTGTTGAGGCACTTGAGAACCACGGTTTCCAGGTCAACGGGAAGCGCCCGGTCTCTTCGCCTGAGAGGCTGCGGATCGTCGGTGGCAATCTGTCGCAGCAGGCTGGCCTTGTCTTCGGCCGCAAAGACCGGCTCGAGCGTCAGGAGTTCGTAGAGCGTGGCCCCGAGCGCATAGACATCGGTACGCTGATCAATCGCACCGCGATTTCCCAGTGCCTGTTCGGGTGACATGTAACGCAACGTACCCAACAGGTCCCCCGTGTGCGTCAGATTTCCCACGGTCTCGATTCGCGCCAGGCCGAAATCGGTGATCCACACGTCCCCCTGATCATCGATCAGCAAATTCCCGGGCTTGATGTCGCGGTGGAGAATCCCGTGGTCATGCGCATATTGCAACCCGAGTGCGGCCTGCATCCCGACCCGGGCCACGCCCCGATAGTATTCCGGCCGGTTCCGGTTGTGATCCGTGGAGATTCCCGGTGCGTTCTGAGACACAGTGGCCGCGACGGTGAAGGCAGCGGTCTCCCCGTCGCCGGTGATCGCACGGGATGCAGGATGCAGGTCATCGCGGCGGCTGCCGCCCCCTGCGACGTCGTTTTTTCCGTCAAGATAACTCTGCTCGGCTGCGGTGGGCCTGCTGCGGCGCGCCAGATCGGCAATGATCTGCGCCAACGAAAGGCCGTCGATAAACCGCATCGCGTAATAGTGCACGCCGCGATCAGACCCAACGCTGTAGACGGAAACGATATGTGGATGATCGAGTTGGGCCGCTGCCAACGACTCCCTTTGAAAGCGCGCCAGCGCCCGGCAATCAAGCGCTGACGCAACCGGCAGCACCTTCAGCGCCACCCGCCGGCTGAGCGAAATCTGCCGTGCCTCGTAGACGATCCCCATGCCTCCGCGGCCGATTTCTCGAACAACCTGGTAGTCGCCGATCACGTCCGGGCAAATCGGGCGCGCCACTGCAGCCGACGAGTTCTCGCGCTCGTGGGACTGCGGCGCTGCGTCCGCCGATAGTCCCAACTCAGCCAGCGCCCGGATCGTGGGGAGCAACTCGTGCAGTTGGCCGGCGTATTGCGGGTACGCATCCGATAGGCTGTCCGCGTCGATCAGATCGCCTCGTTGCAGCTGCTCAACGAGTCCATGGATCAGCTCGGCCAGGACTGGATCTTCGGACGAATCGGAAACCAGCTTTTGGGGTGCCACAGGCATGGTTTTCAGATCGCAACTTGAGACGATTGAATCGGTTCGCCGGCCGGGAAACCGGTCACTTTTCCAGGAGCGAACGGAGTCGCTGCAGCGCACGCAGATGCCGCATCTTTACCGCTGATTCGCCAAGGCCGAGCAAGGCGCCAATTTCAACGACAGACAGCTGCTCCATAAAACGGAGAATGAGGACTTCGCGGTCAGATTCTGAAAGCTGCTCGAGAGCGAACCGCACGCGGGCCTGGAGTTCCGCCTTGACAACGTGACTTTGAGGACTATTCTCCCTGCCGCACAGCCGCCTCGCAAGCACTGCCACCGAATCGTCTGAAAGGAACGGCGCGAGGGAGACCTCCCTGCGCACCGATCGCTTGCCGGCCGTCAGGTGCTTTTGGTGCAGGTGGACCAGGCGGTCCCACGCGAGTTGCCTGAGCCAGGGGTAGAACGGGAGCGGGCGTTCCTGCAGATAGCGCCCGAACCGGCGATGTGCCTCGATCAGCGCCTCCTGAACGACATCCGAAGGGTCGACGCGGGCGGCGACGCGCGGGTCGAGGCGCAGTCGCACCATGGTCCGTAATCGCGATCGGTGCCGGACGAGCAATTGATTCACTGCCGCCAGGTCTCCCGCGCCGGCTTTCTTGAGGAGTCGTTCGGTATCAGAATCCGCTAACGTCATCGCGTGTGAGGCCTATCAACAGTGATTCTCCGAAATCGGCGATTGGGTCACAAGAAAAAACTCTTTTCACTTGACGAATTCAGAAGAACAGGTAATTTGGCCGACTTTCAGCGTTCCCAGGTGAATCGGGAAAGATTGTGTGACGTGCGGCATGTTCCGGGAGGATTGGAGCAGGGCATCACTTCGAGATCTGGAATACAGGGGGTGAATGCTGATGAACAATTTTCCGGCAATCCGCTCATGAACACATTACACGAGACCTTCGCACGAGTCCTGTGGTCTTCCCTTCTGGCAATTGCGCTCGGGTGGCTTGCCAGCGAGCCAGACCTGCTCACCGGGGTCGAGCGATTCCATGCCGGCGCCAAACTGAATCAGCCGCCCGTCGTAACATCACAATCCGTCAGGCAATTCAGCTGGTCGCGGGACGGCCAGCGATTACTGTTCGTGTCGCGCGGCGGTGAAAATACCAACGGCCGGCTCGGCTTCTATGATGCCCACAGACCCGGCGGATGCGCGTCGATCGACGTCCTGGGAGAGCCGATTGGTGCCGCGACACTCGCCCCGGATGGTCTCTATGCGCTGGTTGCAACGTATTGTGGTCACGTGGCCTGGATCGACCTGCAGTCGGGCAAAACAGACATTCTGATCGAATTGTCCCGATCCACGGGGCTCATAGCCGTTGCGCTCTCGGACGACCAGCGACTGTTTGCGGCGGCGGATTGGGACGGAAGGGTCTTTCTGGGTGATCCGAACAGCGGAACATCGATTGTTTTGACGGCAACTGGCGGGAGCGCTGTGATGCACCTGGATTTCTCAGATGATGGCAAGCAACTCATCTGCGCACGGACAGACGGGGTGATCAGCGTGTGGGATCTCATGACCGGGACGCGCTTGTGTGCGCTCACGGGACACGAGGGAGCGGCGACGGCCGCTGCATTGCTGCCCGACGGCATTCACGTTCTATCGGCCGGGCGCGACGGCACTGTGCGAATGTGGGAGGCCACGACCGGCCGGGAGGTCTGGCGGCAGCAAACCGAGAGCCCGGGATTCATCGCATTGGCCGTCACATCCGACGGGACATGCGCAGCCTGGGGAGGGACCGACGGCATTGTCGTCGTCTGGAATCTGGAGCACTCGCGCCCGGAAATGACGCTGAGATCGCCCGGGCAATCCATCGGACACCTGGAATTCTCTCCCGATGGACGAGCGCTTTCCATTGCTGGGAATTCCGGGACGATCTGGAATGTTGATTCCGCGTCGGGCGCCTTCCTGCACAGGATCCCACTCGACTCCACTGGACGCTAGTGCGATGCCGAAATCGGCGGCAGGTAACGATACCCCATCGACCGCCAGTTCTCCTTCAGGGATTGTCTGAATCGCCCGGCGGGACCTCAACAGCCGGTTCGTGCTGTCGGGGAACGAGTTTCAGGGCATTGCCGCCAATGCAGACCCGAAAGCCTTTGGGGGTTTTGGTACACGAGTGTTTGGAGCCGTTATCCCCTGTGGCAGAATCCGGCCATCGAACCAGCGAATCGTCGCCAGGTCTGCAACCCCTCATTGTCAGCGTCAAGCGGCACTCATTATCATGAGATGATCAGGGTCAGGCATCTGAAACATCCGCTTCGGTCACATTGCAGGAGTTGGCAATCATCCGCTCGCAATTCGGTAACTCTCCGTTTTGCCTCGTGCTGCTGGGGGTCACAGCCTGGATCCTGTGCGGGGCCAT
>Ga0137463_1000235_pt1 | contig 20903 bp, 23 predicted proteins | sample EasRivERMGT800_2_FD_102333 | JGI IMG/M metagenome (GOLD analysis project Ga0137463, IMG submission 102333) | Soil microbial communities from meander-bound floodplain in the East River, Colorado, USA - East River MetaG ERMGT800_2 | ecosystem: Environmental > Terrestrial > Soil > Floodplain ...
AAACAGATTTTACAGGATCGGTAGTTGCAAATGCTTCCATCTGGGGAATCATTTTAATCACAAGGGCCCTTGGCAACACCATACTTTCTGTTATCCCTTTTTTGAAATAAATAATTGCACTGTCTGCCCAGCCCGGAAAATGGGCAGCACGTTGTAACCAATTCTCATAATCTTTAATAGTCTTGAAGGGCTGAATCACGGTACCACTTCCTAACTGGCCAATGGTTAAAGGCAAGCCCGTAAACTGATTAAAAGGAGTAAGGTTATCTTTAAATGTCAAACCTTCTATCGCCATCTCCATGTCTCTTTTAAAAATATCATAACTGATCTGATCATTTTTGTTCAAACTGCCCCGGTTAAATTTTGTGAGCTCGCGCTGGTAGTGCAGGTAAAATTCTTTTAGTGTAGCCCGGTAGCTGTTTGTAAAATCTGCAAACAGCAAATCGTCGTACCGGTTATCGCCTATAGAGGTAGCATTGAGAGGAAAAAGTTTTAGAGATTCTTCAGAATAATTACTGAAAAATTTTGCGAGATCTTTATTATTCTCTTGTGCACTTACCATAAAAAAGGAAAGTGCAAAAACAACCAGTGTAATGTATAATTTATATTTCATGATAATTGATTAAGAAGAAAGAACAATTTACTTAATTTATTAATGATGAGAAGACAAGCTGTTAATTAGCCTAATGTATAACAAGATGATAAATTGATAGGATAGACCTGGGTTTTTAGAAATACTAAGATTCCCTTTTCTTCTGGCAGCATGTTTGGGGTAAATAGAAAAAGAACATTATTATCTCATATTTAAATCCGGTGTTATGAAACTAAAAATTTTGATGTTCGCGGCGAGTATGGCTGTGCTCGTTTCTTGCGGACCTTCTTATAGAGTAACAAATAGATCTACTGTTGGAGTCGATGTACCTACTATAATACAAACATCGTTTACCACTCAATATCCAACCGCCGGGGATGTAGTATGGTCAACTTACGACGCTGCTACTTTGCCTATTGATTGGGAATTATCTGGGTGGCCCGCAATGGATCAGGGTGATTATGTAGTAACGTTTAATCTTAATAATGATAAGTATTATGCCTGGTATGATTCCGATGGTGATTGGATTGGAACTGCTTATGTGGTCAGTGATTATAAATCATTACCACCGGCAATCAACACCATGATTAACGACAAATATTCAGGCTATACTATTACAGCAGTAAACAGGGAAATGCAAAAAGATCGGATAGCCTTTGAAATACAATTGAAAAATGGAGACAGCAAGGCAAAATTACTGGTTGATGAAAATGGAAATATCATCAAGCAAAAAACAGTAACAAAATAATTTCAAGACGGGTGTGGTATAATTAAAAGCAAAAGCTCATGATCTTTTATCATGAGTTTTTGTATAAAGGATAATTAAGAGCCCAGGCTTGTTTTATTCACAGACTCAATCAATCGGAATCCGTTTCGCATTCTTATCCAGCCATTGTTCAAAAGTTTGCAACTCCGGATTTAGTTTTTTTGAAAACTCAACATCCCTGGTCTTGTTCAGATCTTTTTCAAATTCATCATAAAACTGGAACATATTGCCAAGATCATCTGCTCCGGGAAAACCAAATCCACGAAACATTGCCGGAGATATGCCATTATAATAAACTTCCTCTTTTAACGCTTTTGAAAGAGCCATGGCCATTTCCTGTCCTGTAAGATGTTCACCACCAATGCCGACAGTTTTACCTATCAACTCTCCGTTTTTTTTAAAAATACCAAGCGCACATTTTCCAATATCCTCTGCAGCAATTCCTGACATCTTTGCTTTGCCAATCGGCAAGGTCAGAGCCAACTTACCATCAGCCCCTCTTTTGGGTCCTGATCCAAAAAAAATAAAATTTTCCCAGTAGAAAGATGCTCTTAAGAAGGTAGTAGGTATTCCTGCTTGTATAAATAATTTGTCTGATTCGCCTTTGCCATCAAAATGTGGAACCTTATATTTTCCCCCTAGCGTAGGCATTCGATCATCAGTAAGCGGAACATATTCACGGGTATCTTCCAGTGTTGACCAGATCACATGTTTCAATCCTGCCGCTTTTGCGGCATTGGCATAAGTTGCTGCCTCTGCATTTTCTTTTTCGGGTGAATAATGCGCCCAGAAAAAAGTTACAAAATAGGCGCCGTATGCGCCTTGCAGTGCTTTTTGTACACTTGCGGCATCATCAACATCGGCAGCCACTACTTCGACACCCAATTTAGCCAGTTCCTTTGCCTTATCTGAATTTACATCGCGGGTGATGGCACGAACAGAAAATTCGCTATCAGCCTCATGCAGGATCGCACGAACCAGGCCGCCGCCCTGGGCACCGGTAGCGCCAAAAACAACAATCAATTTTTTTGAAGACATAATAATATTTTTTGAGGTGAATGAGGGAACAGAAAATTTTCCAGGGACAGGAGAGAAACGGGCAAAATTATGACTTCATTGTTTAATCATTAAATAAAAATTGAAGAGATAAACAATGCGAACTCCCTGGGGTTATTGCATCATTGCAAGATTGTAAAATGCGATCATTTTATTAATCGCAACAGTACTGATCATTATTTTTGTATGTTAGTGGCTCTCGTATGTCACAGTGAATCTAAAATCCCAAATAAGAATGTTATCACCAATAATACCAGGCCTACAACAGTTGCTGATCTTTCTAAATCCTCATTTTCCATAGCTCAGTTTTTATAGTTTTCGTAAATACGCTGTTATAATTCTTTCACAGAATTTATATAAATTCTATGCCAGCATTTATAAATAACTGCCCGTGGAAATTCTTTTTCCGACATTCCTTCAGAGCATTTTTTGATTGCTGCGGCTGTGTGCTGGCTGGATTGCTTTTCTGCCTGCCATTGTGCATGTGTCCATCCATACAGGTTTTGTGATGCAGCTTCCTATAAACATACTCTATGGTTTACGTTGATTTCAGACAACGTCTAAAACAAAAAGCCCATGAAATAATCATGAGCTTTTCGTTTATGAAAAAAATTTCTTATATCACTTTGCTTTAACTTGTTTTTTTAACATTGATTGCGCTGGGGCCCTTAGGTCCCATTTCTACTTCAAAGGTTACTTTGTCATGCTCCTTTACCGGTTCCGATAATTGATTGATATGAATAAAGACCCGTTCCTGTGTTTGCAAATCATTAATAAAGCCAAAACCTTTTTCATCATTAAAAAAGGTTATCACTCCTTTTCTTTCTGCCTCCGCTTCGTCCCTATCCTCTTGTTTTGGAATACTAATCTGCATTTCTTCCTGTTTAAAGATTTTCTTTTTCTTCGGGTCAGGCGGGGATGAAGAAATATTCCCGTTTTCATCCACATAAGCCATCATTTCCTCCAGGCTCTTGCCTTTTTTAGCATTCGCTTTGCGTTCCTGCATTTTTTCGGCTTTTTCCTGGCGTTCTTTTAATTTTTTCTTTTCTTTTTCTTTTTTACCAAAAGTTTCCCTTGATTTTGCCATAGTTTCCTAATTATTGTTTGTTGAAGCCCAAAGGTCGGCTATTTATAGCCGAAAACCTGAATTTTCTGGTTAAACATGTATGAACCAGTGCCAGACTAATATGTATCTTCAACGCGTGCGTTTCCTTTACCTGGTTTTGTTATTCTTTTCGCCGGTTATTTTATTTGGCCAGCCCACAACTGATTCGTTATTGAAACAGATTCTTGTGGAAAACAGGGACCCTTTATTTCAAGAAGTACTGAAAGATCCTCAAACCTATCGGCTTCAAATTATTTATACCCAGATCAACCGCGATAAGCACAATAAAGCCACCCTCAGGAATTACTATTTTAATTATGATCCCGGATTCTATTTTAATCCGGCTTCCACAGTAAAATTGCCTTTAGCCTTGCTGGCATTGGAAAAGCTGAACAAGATGCACAGGAAAGAAGTAAATAAGTACACGCCGGTTCAGTTCGACAGCAGTTATGAAAAACAAGTGACCTTGTATAAGGACAGCAGTTCGCAAAACCGGTTGCCTTCCATCGCCCAGTTTATCCGGAAAGCGTTCTTAGTAAGCGATAATGATGCCTATAACCGTTTTTATCAATTTGTGGGTCAGCAGGACATTAACCGGGCTTTACATGATAAAGGATATAAAGACGTTCGTATTACCAGGCAATTTATGGGCTTTACACCTGAACAAAACCGGCACACTAACCAATTGCGCTTTATTAGAGAAGATGGGAGCCTGGTATACCTCCAGCCTGCTGCCTATAATACCGATTCATTCTATTTTCCTTCACCCATCAAAATCGGAAAAGCTCATTACGATCGAAACGACAGCCTGGTGAATGAGCCCATTGATTTTACAGGCGCCAATAATATTTCAATTAAAGATCTTCAACAACTGCTGCAATCTGTTTTATTTCCCATGTCAGTCCCTGTAACCCAGCGTTTTCAATTGACCCGGGATGATTATCATTTTTTATTCCGTTACCTCTCGCAATTTCCTTCAGAGACTAATTATCCTAAATACGACACATCGAAATTCTATAACAGTAAAGTAAAATTTTTTTTAAAAAATGATACACACCAGATACCAGGCTATATAAGGGTATTTAATAAGGTAGGCTGGTCCTATGGATTTTTAACCGACGTATCATACGTAGCTGATTTTAAAAACAAGGTAGAATTTATGCTCAGTGCTACGATATATGTAAACAGCGATGGCATATTGAACGATGATAAATATGATTATGATGATATCGGTTATCCTTTTTTATATCAGTTAGGACAAACCATTTACGATTATGAACTGCAACGAAACCGTTCACATAAACCTGATCTTTCAAAATTTAAAATAAAATACGAACATAGAGATGGGAATGATAAACGATCGGTAATTAAAGAAGTAGATAATTGATTTCTGAAACCCGTGTTATCCAGATTCGTTGAGGTAGCTCATAATATCTTCCATCGTATATCGATCAAACTGCTATTTAACTCATCCGCTTTTACTCTTACACAACGTGTCCATTGTAAATGATTTTTTACAAATTTAACTAAAAGTCCGTCTCTGTAATCGCTGGCAGAGGAGGATTCGGCGTTGTTTAATCATTTCAATAGCCCTATCCCGGAAATAATCTCTTCAACTATTTTATCCGGATTCTCTGAAATATCAAACGTTATACATTGTTGAGGAATTTCCAAAGCGTCAAATTGTGAGGATAACATAGTTGGCGGCATAAAATGATCTGTTCTTGCCTTCATCCTTTTTTTTATTAATTCATAACTGCCTTGTAGAAATACCCAAAACACCGGGATAATAATTCCATGTGATAAAACAGTCCTGTATTTTTCTTTCAGTGCTGAACAGGCAATGATGGCTCCATCTTTTTTCATGTGCTCTTTGGCAAGTTTATTAATCTTCATTAACCATTCCGAGCGATCATCGTCAGTTAACGGATGACCTGCCTTCATTTTTTCTTTATTAGCCGTACTATGAAAATTATCAGCATCAAAAAAAGGAATGCCTGTTTTTGCTGATAATTTTTTTCCGATCGTAGTTTTTCCCGATCCTGAAACACCTATGATATAAATAATAGAAGCTCCCATTGTTTTCTTACAAAGAAACAACCTTACCTTAATGTTCTGAGAAGAGGGGTATATCGTAAAAAATCAGGCTGTCTCAAAAGCCAAAAAAATAAACCGCGCAAAGACGCGGAGAAATAAGGTTTATTTGACCTACAAACTCTGCGTCTTTGCGCGGTTCAAAAAGCTTTTTGAGACAACTTCGTTTTTCTTAATGAAGTAATAATCTCAAAGAGTTGCCATATCGATAACAAACCTATACTTGACATCACTTTTTTCCATTCTTTCAAATGCCTCGTTGATATCTTTTATATTGATCACTTCCACGTCGGCAGTAATATTATTTTCTGCGCAATAATCAAGCATCTCCTGAGTTTCAGCTATGCCTCCAATACCGGAGCCTGCAAGACTACGTCGCTGAAACACTAATGTGAACACGGGAACCTGTGCCGGTGCTGTTGGCAACCCTACACAACACATTGTAGCATTTGTTTTAAGCATGCTCAGGTATAAATTATAATCATGCGGTGCAGAAACAGTGTCAATAATAAAATCAAAGTAGTTACCAATATTTACCTGCTCCGGATCTGTTGTTACCAGGAATTTATGAGCACCCAATTTCCGCGCATCAGCTTCCTTGGAGGGCGATGTACTTAATACCGTTACTTCAGCACCAAATGCGGCGGCAAATTTTACGGCCATATGTCCAAGGCCACCCAGACCAACTACACCTACTTTATGCCCTGCTTCCACTTTCCAATGACGAAGAGGGGAATAGGTAGTAATTCCCGCACAGAGAAGAGGCGCCACTTTTTCCAGTGGAAGTTTATCGGATACTTTCAGCACAAAATTTTCATCGCAGGTAATCTTGTTTGAATAGCCTCCATAAGTAACTCCATCACCATGCCTCTCAGGCACGCTATAAGTAAATGTTGGCATATTCACGCAATACTGTTCAAGATCCTGTTTACAATTCTCACATTCCCGGCAGGAATCTACCAGGCAACCAATACCAACCAGGTCTCCTTCCTTGAATTTTTTTACATGATCCCCGATAGCTGTGACCCTCCCTACTATTTCATGACCGGGAACCAGGGGATAGATTGACATGCCCCAGTCATTACGCACAAAATGAAGATCGGAATGACAAACACCGCAATAAAGGATATCCACCAATACATCATGTGGACGGGGAGTTCTTCTGTTAAAATTAAAAGGCTGTAAATTTTCTGCCACTTTCATAGCGGCATAGCCTTTTGCTGCAATTGCAGAAGCTGTTGCTGGCTGCTCTACAGCACTTAGTTCATTAATTTCGGGCATACCATAATTTTTAAAAAATTAAAAAATAAGAAGGACAACAAGCCTTCGTTTAAAAGGGAGGAGCGCTTACAGAAAGGTAAGAAATAAAATTCCGCAGCAATAATATTTTTCTCTCAAAAAATGCTGGCACAATTTTATATAAATCCTGGTGAAGGATTTATTTAAGGGCCAATCAAAGCTCAATTAGCCTGAAAATAAATATCACAACTTAAACATATTATTTTATGAACAATAACCAGAAAGGCCTGGCATTATTATTTGCACTTGTTGTGTTTACAACAACCACGCTCTTATTGCTGATCGAAAAAAAAGCAAAGTATGATGAATATGACAGACTGATGTGGTGAAACTTTATAATGCACCGGAAAATATGCCCGGCTCAAGTAACAGATCGCCAATCTGTTTTTCTTTCGATTGCCGCAACAATAATTCTTTCACTTTTTTAGGATTGTATTCCGGTGAAAGCTGATCGAGTTGCCAATCATATACTTTATCCAGGTCTTCTTCAATCAATTTGGGATGAGCGATATAACAACCAAATTCACCGTTGCTGAAATGAAGAGCAAGACTTGCATTCACTCCTTTCTTAGGATCATTGATGCGATAAATGCCAAAGAGGCCGAAATGAATTTTCAGGGTATTATTTTTAAAACAGATCAACAAATGCTTGCCCCAGGTTTTAATGTCAATAACCTTGTTACCGGTAATTTTTTTATGGCTAAGTTTTGCATAGCCATGAGCGTTTAAGACTTTTTTTCCTTTAAATAACTTCAATTTATCTTTTAATATTACCAGGTCGGGGCCTTCCATAATGAGAGAATATAAAAACTTTGCCAAATGTTTAAAGAAGTGTCAGAGCACATCATTAGGAGCGAATGAGTTTTTGGGTCACAGGCGCGGGGGTAGAGGTCTTACGGGCTTCTGCCAGGATAATATTCCCCCGGGAGTTTATTTTTCTGAAAAATATTTTGCCATTGCAGGCAACATATAGCACATTGAAATCAGCACCACCAATCTTTACATCCGTCATCTTGTTGGCTGGATTTGAAAAAATAAAATTTACCCTTCCTAATTGATCTGAGACCTGCACACCCATTGATGTGGCTGAATATAAAAAACCGGATGTATCAATTGTCATTCCTTTTACCGATGCTGTCATTTCTCTATCACTCATTGTTGTTTTGTTGAAGCCCTCATTGGATAAATTTCATAGCTATTCAATCCATTTGCCGGGTCGTTAGTGACAAGCTGGTTAAGTTGTTCTTCGTTCTCAACACCGACCACAGCAATTCCATATCCACCACTGGGATCCATAACGGGGCCCAGGACAATAACAGTTCCGTCATTTACATACGGGGCCCAGTAAGCAACATGCTGCTTCATGATATTTAGTTCTTCCGGCGTCATATCAACTGTAAAAGAAGATCTTGGAGGATTGAGTTTCAGAAAGAAATATTTTTTTTCGATACTCATATTTTATGAATTAAGGTTTGACAAAATAATTATTAACCATGATAGTCCATTTTTTTCCTGATTTCCTCTGCAGCCTGCGGGCCAGCCCATTTGTTACAAAGAAAAAGTCCAAGATCAATTGAGGCCGAAACGGCTCCCGCGGTTATTACATTCCCATCTTCCACAATTCTGTCCGTTGAAACTTTTTTACAGTAAGGCTTTAATGCTTCATAATCGGCAAAATTGGTAGTTGCTGTTTTGCCTTTTAAAAAACCCGCGGCTCCTAAAATCAAACTGCCGGTGCAGATTGAAATCTTGTATTTTACCGGTCCGGCTGTTTTTATCCAATTCATAAATTCTGTTCCGGATTGTAATTGTCTTGTTCCAAAACCGCCGGGAATTATGATGGCATCATAATCAGAAAGCAGGTTTTTAATTTTACCAGCCTTGATCTCAAGTCCAAAATTATCTTTAACTGTTTCTGTATACGAACAGATATCCCAGGATAAATCAGGTAAGTAATTAAGAGATCTTAACCTGCTGAGCGGGTCATAAATTCCGATAAAATCGAGCCAGGTTATTCCTTCGAAAATGATGTAAGCTAAATTCATGAAGTTTGTCCTGAAATTACAACATACATTTTCTTAATAAAAAATAAACACATGAATTTACATGAACTTTTCGGAAATGGTGAAGATCTTACAGCGCTGCAAATGGCAGTAAGGTCCTTTATCATGTTCTTTATTGCATTAGCGCTCATACGCCTGGGTGGCATGCGCATATTTGGAAAGAAAACGGCATTCGACAATATACTTGTTATAATGCTTGGCGCCATACTTGCCCGGGGAATCGTAGGTGCATCGTCATTTTTTTCTGCGGTGGCCGCAGCAGCAGTGATGGTGATCATTCATAAAATTTTAGCCTGGTTAGCCATGAAACATGTTTGGGTAGGGATGATAGTGAAGGGTTACCGGCGATCATTATATAAAAATGGAGAATACAACCTGAAAAATATGAGGATAACTGCTATCAGCAAAGATGATTTGATGGAAGGTGTAAGGCTTGAAATAAATAGTGATAACCTGGATGAGGTGAAAGAAGTTTATATTGAAAAGAACGGGCAGGTGAGTGTTGTAAAAAAGTAAATGATGAACGGATGGAAGAAACAATGAGAAGGTTTATTTAATATTCTAATTTCTTCTACCTTTGCGGCACCAATGAAACCAAACCAGCATATACTAAAGAGTTTTGCAATCATACTTTTATTGGTATTCAGCCAAAAAATTGGCCTTGGTCTTTATCTTCATAACTGGCTTCATATAAATAATTGCCAACAATCATCGCCCATAGGAAGTACTGTAACAGGCTATGCCTGTAATTGCGTTGATGATTTTTCCATGCCATTTGCTGAACCGATTGCTGAAATTGTTTCTTCTGTTCCGGTTCTTCATCAAAGTTTTATTTCATCATATATACAACCTGTTCTGACTTTCTCACGGATTTTTAATTCCCTCAGAGCCCCCCCTACATTTCTTAGTTGCTAAAGTTGACAAGCTGTTAGAATGCTTGTTGTTAGTTGGTTTTGCAATTTTTAATGCAAACTCAAACAAACATTGAGTTCTTAATAATAAGTTTATGAAATTGAAAAATATTTTTTATGTATTTTTTTTGCTGCTGGCATTAATGTTCAACAAAATATTGGTGGCACAAGTTCCTGCAGACAGCACTTCTGCTGATTCAGCCCTGTTAAAACAAATAGAACAACAGATGCAGAATAACAATATTCAAGCAGCTCCGCAACAAACGCGTTCCTCACTTTCATTCAATCCTGATATTGGCGTAATAGGTGATTTTCAAACTTCATATATAAGCAGGGGTAAAAGAAATTTTGATGCTTATCTTAATGAAACCGAGCTTTCGTTGCAGGCTACCGTTGATCCTTATGCCAGGGCCGATTTTTTTATTTCTTTCGGACGTGACCCTCAAACCGGCAAATATGGAGCAGAAGTGGAAGAAGGATATTTAACAACTCTTTCATTGCCTGCAAAATTGCAATTGAAAGTTGGAAAATTCAGAGAAGCTGTTGGAAGAATTAATCCTACCCATCCCCATGCGCTTCCCTTTATTGATCTGCCAAACGCCTATGTAAATTATTTTGGAGATGAAGGTCTGAATGATGAAGGGGCATCGCTCAGCTGGCTGCTTCCGAACAAGAAGTTTTACCAGGAACTTGTTGTGCAGGTTACCTCAGGGCTTTCAGAATCTCCCAGTTTTTTCCGGGGTGATGATAACCGGCTCATTTACCTTGGCCATTTTAAAAATTTCTTTACAATCAGTGATAATGCTACTCTTGAGCTTGGCTTTACCGGTATTACCGGGCCCAATGATTCTTCACGGACAACCAGCATCACTGCTGCAGATCTTACTTATAAATGGAAACCTGTCCAGATGAACACTTACAAATCGGTAACCTGGCAAAATGAATTTTATTATGGCCATGCAAACCTTTTGGATAATTTTTCCATCAATTCATTTGGGCTTTATTCTTTTCTTCAATATCAATTTGCCAAACGATGGTTTTTAACAGGAAGATATGATTATGCGCAAAAACCTTATGATAAAAAAATTATTGAGCAGGCATATTCACTTACAACCGGTTGGTATGCAACTGAATTTTCAAAACTTGAATTGGAAGCAAAAACGACTGACGAGAATATTGAGAAACGTTTTTACCAGGCCTGGTTGCGCTGGATCTTTGTAATTGGTGCACATGGAGCCCATCAATATTAATTTTTAACAAAAAAAATTTTTACGAAATAAAAAAATCATGAAAAAGAAAGCCATTGTCATTATCGCCTTTTTGCTTGGAATTTTTTCGGTTGCTAACGCAGGAAAAATTAAAGTGGTTACTACCACTACCGATTTAAGAAGTATTGCCGAATTGATTGGCGGCAATAAAATTTCAGCAACATCCATTGCAACAGGTTATCAAAACCCCCATTTTGTAGATCCCAAACCCAGTTATATTATCAGTCTATCAAATGCTGACCTGTTTGTGACCGTAGGTCTTGACCTGGAAACAGGGTGGTCGCCACAGTTGCTTTCAAGCTCACGAAATACAAAAATTCAAAAGGGTGCAGCGGGATATGTTGATGCATCAGCAGGAATCGGATTGCTGCAGGTTCCTTCTTCAGCTAACAGGGCCGAAGGGGATATTCATATTTATGGGAATCCGCACTACTGGCTTGATCCAATGAATGGAAAAGTGATAGCCAGGAATATTGCGAACGGTTTGGAACGGGTTGATCCCTCAAACAAATCAACTTATGAGGCAAACCTCGGGGCTTTTTATAAGAGAATTGATGAAAAAATGAAAGAATGGCAATCAAAAATGGCCTCTTTCAGGGGTTCAAAAATTATTGCTTATCACAATGAGTGGGTTTATTTTGAAACAAGATTTGGATTGGATGTTGTCGATTTTATGGAACCAAAACCAGGTATTCCCCCTTCACCATCACAATTGGTGAAAGTGATAAAAGAAGTGAAAGCAAATAATATTAAAGTCATAATTTCATCGCCTTATTTTACCACGTCTTCATCTGATGTAGTAGCAAAGCAGACAGGTGTAAAAGTATTAACGCTGGCTACTTCAGTAGGGGCATTTGATTCAATAAAAGATTATTTCGATCTTTTTGACTATGATATTAGCCATTTAACAGCAATTCTTAAATAAAATACACATTGGCCATGTTTGAAATGTTTCAATTGCCTTTCATGGTGCAGGCCTTTTTAGCTGCACTTATTACAGGAGCTTTGTTATCCTATTTGGGTGTGCATGTGGTGGGCAGGGGAATTGTATTTGTTGATCTTGCCTTAGGCCAGATATCCTCTCTTGGTGTAGCCTTTGCTGCTTTTATCGGAACCGGGTTGACTTCAATCCCACTGATATTTACATTAGCCGGAGCGCTGCTGATGTCATTTATTAATATCCGCGACAAGCGATTGAAACAGGAAGCCATTATCGGGATATTATATGCCTTTGCATCGGCCCTTACCGTGTTGTTTATTTCAAAAACACCACATGGCGACTCAGACATCCAGGAGGTATTGTTTGGAAATATTTTATCTGTTAGTTGGGACCAGATAAAATTACTTGGTATTTTCTTTGGTGCCATTGCATTGGTACAGCTGATTTTCTTCAGAAAATTTTTTGCGTTGACACGGTCATTTGAATTAGGAGAAAATCATTTGATAGGAATATTCAATATCTGGAATTTTTTATTCTATATCTCAATCGGGCTTGCTATAGTTTTTGCTGTAAAGATCAATGGAGTGATACCGGTTTTTTCTTACCTCATCATCCCGGCTGTTTCAGCTATTATGCTGACAAAAAATAATGTTGCCGTATTTGTCATTTCATTTGTTATTAGCGTGTTGGCGGGTTTTTTTGGATTGAATTTTTCTTTTCATTATGACTTTCCTGCCGGTTCATCGATCGTTGCTATTTTGGGCGGAATTTTTATACTCGCTTCTGTTTATAAAATGATCAGCGTGGTGTTAATGAAGAAAGCTGCTTAAGTAGTAACATTTTCTAAAGTTGAATTATTTTATTCAACTTTAACCATGGAAATTACATTTACTACGCCTGCGCTTTTGTTCCCAGCGATTAGTTTACTCTTGCTGGCCTATACTAATCGTTTTCTTGCATTGGCAAACCTCGTTAGAAAATTGCATGATGAATATAAAAGAGGAGAAGAAAACAAGATCATACTTCGACAGATACACAGCCTTCGACGCCGCATCAGGTTAGTGCGGTACATGCAAGGATTGGGTGTATTCAGTTTTGTATTCTGCGTAATAACCATGTACACTATTTATATGAGCTGGATGGTGGCAGTGAAATATGAATTTGCTATAAGCCTGTTAAGTTTGCTTGCTTCACTTATTATTTCATTAGTTGAAATCGGCCAAAGTACAAAGGCTTTGGAATTGGAATTAAGTGATATTGAAGAACCAGAGCGGTCAGGTTTTTTTTCTGATTTGCTAAAGAACAAAGAAGAGAAAGAATAATTTTTTTTGATGGCTATAAATAACAATCAATCCTTAATTAGTAAGATTATCTGCTCAAACAATTTTAAAGATGAAAAAAATCCTTCCTGGCATCGCATCCATTTTAATGATGCAATTACTGATCGCACAAGACAATACTAAATTTCAATCATGCGAAGTTGTTTTAAAAGAATATCCTGTTCTTTGGCAGCAGCAAGCGGCAGAATACAGGGCTCTATGTTACCAGGCATTTAATTTTGCTTCATTTCGTATCAATCAAATTCCAAAAGAAAAATTTAAAAAAGAAAAGCTCGCTATTATAACTGATCTTGACGAAACTATTTTGGATAACAGTTATAGTGAAGCACAATTAATTAAAGAAGGAAGACAGCACACTTCCCAATCGTGGAAAGATTGGACAGATAAATCAACAGCCACGGGCGTACCCGGGGCAGTTGAATTTTTGCAAATGGCCAGGAAAAAAGGAATAACGATTTTTTATATCAGTAACAGAGATACTGCTTCTGTTCTGTCTACCTTAATCAATTTGAAGAAATTAAAATTACCAGATGCAGACACGGCCCACATGCTTTTTCTGGCGAATACGTCATCAAAAGAAATAAGAAGACAACTGGTCATGAAAAAATATAACGTTGTAATGCTGCTGGGTGATAATCTGAATGATTTTATGCAGGTGTTTGAGCAAAAACCAATTGTTGAAAGATTTGCTGAAGCTGACAAAGTAAAAAATGAATGGGGAAAAAAATTTATTGTTTTACCGAATGCCACTTATGGTGAGTGGGAGAATGCTCTTTATGATTATGAGAGGAATTTAACGCCAGATCAAAAAGAAAAAATGCGAAGAGAAAAATTAAAAGGGTATTAATAGGAATGTGCAGATTTGCCAATTTGCGGATGCTAAGGCTAATAATAGTCCTGCCGTATAATCCCCAAATTGGCTAATTCGCAAATCAAATTGATTTAATCATTCTCAACACCCTTGTCCAGCTGCCGCCATTGTAAACTTCTTTTATATCATTTGCTTTTAAAACAGCCATTGCTTTTTCCGTTTCTGAATCTGAATTGGAACAAAGGATGATCGGTTTGCGCATGTGGCGCAGCCGTTCAAGATTTATGCTTATCCTGTCAACGGGAATATTGATGGAGCCGCGGATTTTTCCCTGGTCAAATTCATGAGCCGTTCTTACATCAACAATGATAGCTCCCTGGCGTAGCGCTTCTTTGATCTTGCCGTTGCCAATTCCTAATATAGAGAAAATACTCATGGAGATGACAGATGATAGATAATGGATGATAGTTCCTTGCTTGTTGTAAAATATTTACTATGATGAAATTATTTTTTATTCCGGAATTAGAAAAGTAAAAAATATTTAAATTTTTTGAGCCCAACTGTCAACTATCATCTGTCATCTATACAGCAATCGCTTTTGTTTTTCTTTCACCGATCTGTTGCCGCCACATAGCATAGTATAAACCTTTTTCATCGAGCAGGCTTTCATGGTTGCCGGTTTCCACCACCTCGCCTTTTTCCAAAACATAAATGCGATCAGCATGCATGATTGTAGAAAGGCGGTGGGCAATAAGAATAGTTATCTGATAACCCTCCTCGGAAATTTCTCTTATTGTATCGGTAATCTCCTCCTCTGTCAATGAATCAAGCGCTGAGGTGGCCTCATCAAATAATAATAATTTAGGATTGCGGAGTAAGGCGCGGGCAATGGATATGCGTTGTTTTTCTCCGCCCGATAGTTTTAATCCACCCTCGCCGATCATAGTGTCCAGGCCTCTTTCTGCTCTTGCCAATAAATGCTGACAGGAAGCTTTATTAAGAGCACTCATTATCTCATCTTCTGTAGCAGATGGGTTTACAAACAAAAGGTTTTCCTTAATAGTACCACTGAAAAGATTGGTGTCCTGTGTAACAAAGCCTATCTGGTTGCGAAGTTCATCAAACCGCAGTTCGGTTTCATCTAAATTATTGTAAAGAATTTTGCCTTCCTGTGGGCGATAAAGCCCCACCAGTAATTTCATTAAAGTAGATTTACCACTACCACTGGGCCCCACAAATGCAATCGTTTCGCCAACCCGCACATCAAAGCTTATATTATTTATTGCTTTCTGCATGGCCGTCTGGTGTTGAAAAGAAACTTTTCTGAAAGATAAGGTTTGAATGTCGCCCAGGTGCTTTGGATGAGCCGGCTCAGGCTCGGGGGCTTTCTGCATCAGGTTATGAAAATTATTAAGCGATGCTTCGGCCTCACGATAAGAAAGAAGGATATTACCTATTTCCTGCAACGGTCCGAAAACAAAGAAGGAAAATATCTGCATGGTTACCAGCTGGCCGGCATCCATTTTTCCGTGAAAGATCAGCCACATCAAAATAAAAAGTATTACCTGCCTTAATGTATTTACAAAAGTGCCCTGTATAAAACTGATACTGCGTATTCGTTTTATTTTAGTTAATTCCAGTCCCAGTATCTTGTAAGTATTTTTATTAAGACGTTCTACTTCCTGCCGGGTAAGTCCGAGGCTTTTCACCAATTCAATATTTCTTAGCGACTCAGTGGTAGAGCCTGCAAGAGCTGTTGTTTGTCCGACAATATTTTTTTGAATGATCTTGATTTTTTTACTCAGGATATTGGTGATGAATGTGAGTAAAAATATACCAACAAGATAAGCGACAGGAACTCTCCAGTTAATGAAAATGGCGGCATAAATAAATACGAACAATACTCCCACTAATACCCCAAAAAGAATATTAATGAAATTGATCATAAATTTTTCTACGTCTGCCCGTACTTTGGTTAGTACAGAGAGGGTTTCGCCGCTACGCTGATCTTCAAATTGATAATAAGGTAATTTCATGGCATGTTGTAATCCATCGGTAAAAACTTTGGCACCGAATTTTTGAATGACAACATTGAGAAAATAATCCTGGAAATTTTTAGAAATACGACTGATCATTGCCACAGTTATCGAACATATAACAATGAACCAGACTCCGGGATACTTCCAGGAAAAAGAATTAAAAAATCTATTCCAATCAAAATTGTGGGAAGATGGCCTGGTAATCCCCTGGTGCCCGTTTGCCAGATTTATCAGCTTACCAAAAAGAATTGGATCAACCAATGAAAAACCAATATTGATAGCTGCCAGGAAGAGAACAAGGCCGACCAGCCATTTATGGGGTTTCAGATAATGCAGTAATATTTTCATGTTTTATTTTCATTTTGAACCTGCGGAAACAACCAGCCATCGTATTTCTATAGCGACCAGGATCAGTGTATTTGTATAACACTTCGATTTCTAAAAGGTTATTTCATCGCGGTGTAAAAAATATTCTTTCATCAAATGGTGTACAAGTTCGTAAAAAATGACAACTTAGCAGCCTCATAACATCCAATTTTTAAACAAGCTGCATGTCTAACATTTTAGTTGACCTTCACCGTACGGGCGGCAATACATATAATGGGTTGTACCATTTTTGCTACCAGTTGGGCAAGCACCTTGCGTTGGAAACTCCACCGGACATGCATTTACATTTTTATGTTCCAAGAGCCCAGCGGCTTGTTTTTGGAAAAGATGTGGATTATGTAACCCAGTACGGCCTTCATAAGTATTTTCACCAATTAACCAGCCGGTTTGATTTATGGCATATTGCCACTACACTTTCATGGTACCGGCCCTTTGGCACTAAATCGAAAAATATTTATACCATTCATGACCTTAATTTTTTAAATGAAGAGGAATATACTCAGCCAATAAAGAAGAGATATCTTACCCTGATACAGCAAAGAATTGACAGGGCCGATTATCTTACGTTTATCTCTGAGTTTGCACACCAACAAACCCAGGAATTTTTGCGGCCGGGAGATAAGCCCTATAGTATTATTTATAATGGATGCAATGTACCGGAGGAAGGTAGTGATGTTCCGGCCTATAAGCCGGACAAGCCTTTTTTGTTCAGCATCGGGCAATTTCACTCACGCAAAAATTTTCACGTATTGCCTGCGTTATTAACAGGGAATGATTATGAACTGGTAATTGCCGGGATGAATGATTTTCCATATACTGAAAAAGTAATCCAGGAAGCAAGGAATTTACAGGTTGCAGACAGGTTAAAACTCATAGGCCCGGTATCGGACCGGGAGAAAAGCTGGTATTACAAAAATTGCCTCGCATTTATCTTCCCAAGTATCGGTGAGGGTTTTGGTCTCCCTGTTTTGGAGGCTATGTATTTTGGAAAGCCCGTTTTTTTATCACGTTTTACCAGTCTGCCCGAAGTAGGTGGTGATGCAGCTTATTATTTTGACGATTTTAACCCTCATTGTATGCAAAAAGTTTTTGAAAATGGAATGCATCACTACGAATGTGCACATCCGCAGGCAAAAATTTTAGAAAGGGCAAAAAAATTTAGCTGGGAGAAAGCAGCCAATGAATACTTAAACGTATACAGAAGAGTTTTAGACAAATAGACATTTGTATATTTACCATTCATGTCTGATAAAGTTTCAAAAAAATTTAAGATAGGCTTAACTTACCCTTTTTATTTTATACGCAGGGAGTTGTACATAAAAATAAGGCAATTTGCTCCCGAATTGAAAGGAAGATTGCTTGATTTTGGATGTGGTAGTAAACCGTATCAAAGTCTTTTTACAAATACTTCGCAATATATTGGCCTGGATTATGAAAGTGAGGGGCATTCACATAAAAATGAGCAAATTGACGTATTGTATGATGGTAAAACCATTCCTTTCCCTGACGAATCTTTTGATTCAGTATTTTCCAGCGAAGTATTTGAGCATATTTTTAACCTGGAAGAAATTGTACCCGAAATAAAAAGAGTAATGAAGAAAGGAGGGAAAATTCTAATCACCTGCCCCTTTGTATGGAATGAGCACGAAGTGCCGGTTGATTATGCCCGTTACACTCAATTTGCATTAAAACATTTATTTGAAAAAAATGGTTTTGAAATTTTAGTTCAGGATAAAAGCGGAGATTTCACAATGTCTATCTATCAAATGAAGATGGTGTATTTTAATGAACATTTTATTCCTTCCTTTCCTTTGCTTGGTAAATTGAAATTCTTCCGGGTAAATATTCCTCCCCTGATTAACCCAATATTGAATACCTGGTTTTCATTCTGGCATTGGGTTTTACCTAAACGAAAAGATTGGTATTTAAATAATATTCTATTGGCCGTGAAATTATGAGTATGGCTAAAAATATTGTTTTAACAACATGTACTGCAGGTTATCTTGCACAGGCAAAAGCCCTGGGTGATTCGTTATTGCAGTATAATCCTCATTATAAGTTTGTCATTGGACTCATAGATAAAGTGGAAGGAAGAATTGAAAGTAATTATTGGAAACCCCATGAACTTATCGAAGTACACGAATTGAATATTCCGCAGTTTGAAGAGATGTGTAAGCGTTATACAACATTGGAATTAGTATGTTCCACTAAAGCATTTTTTACTGATTATCTTTTAAAAAAATATAACCCTTTTCAAATAATTTTTTTTGATTGTGATATATTGATCTTTAGTCAGCTTGAGTATATTGAAACAGAATTAAATAGTTTTTCCATACTGCTTACACCTCATATCACTCAACCTTTCCCGGTCGATGAACACAAGCCAAAAGAAAAAGATATTTTGAAGACGGGAATGTTTAATGCCGGCTTTTACGCATTACGGAACGATGATATTGCAACGAACTTTCTAGAATGGTGGAAGGTAAGAATGGTTGACCAATGTTATGAAAGACCGAAAGAAGGTTTAAACGCAGATCAGAAATGGCTGAATTTTTTACCATTTTACTACGAAAAAGTAAAGTCAGTAACTCATCCCGGCTGTAATCTTGCTTATTGGAATTTTCATGAACGTGCTACTGAAAAGAAACAAGAGAAGTTTTTCGTTAATAATGAACCTCTTTTATTTTTCCATTACAGCGGATATTCTTTAAAATATCCTGAACTTATCTCAAGACACCAGGATCGATTTTCAATGCAGAATAATTCCGCTATCAATGAACTTTTCAATACCTATCGGCAAACGCTAATCCAGAATGGCCATCAAGATTTACAAAAACTACCTTGCCGTTATCAAAAATCTTCCGGTGGTTTTTTAAGAAAGCTACGCTTAAAAAACTAACTTATTCCATGGTCTTAAAAATACTTACGAAGCAAAGAGTCGGGATAATCATAGGTAAATCTTATTTCCAACTCTTCTGAAACTTGTTTGCAAGCAGAAACGTCAGGATATAGATTCTTATCCCGCCCAACCTTCCCTGTCTAAACTTCGGTATTGAATGGCTTCTGCCAGGTATTCAGGTTTTATTTCCGGGCTTTGTGATAGATCTGCAATCGTTCTTGAAACTTTTAATATCCGATCATAGGCTCTTGCAGAAAGGCTTAATCTTTCCATGGCAGTTTTTAAAAGATTTTGTCCTACCTGGTTAATAACGCAAATTTCTTTCAGCATTTTAGTGCTCATCTGTGCATTGCAATAAATACCGGGATGCTCTTTATATCTTTCTTCCTGTATTTCTCTTGCTTTTATCACCCTGTCACGAATCGTAGTTGAATTTTCCTGTACCCTTACAGATGAAAGTTCACTGAAAGCAACCGGCGTAACTTCTACATGGAGGTCAATGCGGTCAAGCAGCGGTCCCGAAATTTTATTCAAATATTTTTGCACAGCACCGGGTGGGCAGGTACATTGTTTTTCGGGATGATTGTAAAATCCGCAAGGGCAGGGGTTCATTGAAGCAATGAGCATAAAACTGGCGGGAAAATCAATCGCAATTTTTGCTCTTGAAATAGTTACCCTTCTTTCTTCCATCGGCTGACGCATTACTTCTAAAACTGTTCTTTTAAATTCCGGCAATTCATCCAGGAACAGAACACCATTATGTGCTAATGAAATTTCACCGGGTTGAGGATGACCCCCTCCCCCAACCAGGGCAACATCACTGATAGTATGATGCGGAGATCTAAATGGCCGTTTAGAAACCAATGTTGAGTTTCCGGGAAGTTTGCCTGCAACCGAATGAATCTTTGTAGTCTCCAAAGCTTCCTGCAAAGTAAGCGGAGGAAGAATAGTAGGCAATCTTTTTGCGAGCATCGTTTTTCCAGCGCCAGGCGGACCAATCAGAATGGCATTGTGTCCACCGGCTGCAGCGATTTCCAATGCCCGTTTAATATTTTCCTGACCCCGTACTTCACTAAAATCAAATTCATAATCAGATTGCGAGTTAAAAAATTCTTCCCTTGTATTGATAACTACGGGTTTTAAACCCTCTTCTTCATTTTCAAAAAAATCAATTACCTCTTTTATATGTGATACACCATACACGTCAAGGTTATTTACCATACCAGCTTCACGTTCATTTTCTTTTGGAACAATGAGACCCTTAAAACCTTCCTTTCTTGCCTGTATGGCTATTGGTAATGCACCTTTAATGGGTCTTACTTCCCCGTCAAGG